>OAPM01000021.1_pt1 | contig 12179 bp, 8 predicted proteins | sample 1470761 | NCBI WGS metagenome assembly OAPM01 (sample SAMEA3275546, study PRJEB22092) | marine metagenome | biome: ENVO:00000447; feature: ENVO:00002042; material: ENVO.00002110 | collected 2014-06-21T11:05:00+00 | depth 0 m | reverse complement strand
TTAATGCCCCTCCAGACGACCAGTAATTTGGAAATCCGGCAGAAGTAGCGCCCAATAGAACATTAGTAATCGCAGCACTTGTAGCAGCAATATGTTCCATGTTCCTAAGATTACCCGTAAAAGGCAGTGGTTCCATAGTACGCTGCGATGGCTGTTCGCCAAATACATCGGGTAGCCAAGTAAACATTAAAAGTGCTTCAGCAGCCCAAAGCATGTTTAAAATCTTCCCAGCAGGAGGTTGTGAATCTTTGAGCTGTTCAGCCAATTTTCTGCAGGTGTTTGCATTCAGCGTATACGCCCTGAAAGGTAGACTGCTACTTAAAATATCTTGCTTATATCGCTCGGCACTTTTGTAGTGATAAGGCGCATGAGCGGCTAGATGCAGGAGCTGAGAAATGAGCTCATTCTGTGCTTCTAGATCAAGAGTAGGCTTCCAGGGTTCATCAGCAAGTACCTTGGCAGTTTTTCGCTGCTCAATAGTAGCTTGGACAGAATTAAATGCGTTCGAGATTATTGGGTCCTTCATACGAGTAAAGGTACGGGTTTCGACCCCTCACTGAAGTGGTAATTTCTTCATGTCGCTTATAAATATCGAGGGAAAGCATCTTTTTTTGAAATCTACTACGGTCCAATTCTCGTCGACTTATAATCTGTGTCAATTTATGTAATTGAGGCATTGTAAAGAAGTGGGGAAGTAAATGGTGACCAATAGGGCTGTAGTCATTTAAGCCTATCAGATACTCTATCGCATTTTGGATAATCTCTGCATGATCTCCAACCATATCTGGAAGCTCATCCACAGGATACCATGTTATATCATCATCAAAATTACCTTTTAAAGGTTGCACATCATCTATCCTGACTAGTGAGATAAACCCAAGGGTAACGTAGCGTTGAAGCATAGGATGACCGTCTTCTAAAGGGAGGTCCTTATTCTCAAACAATTGCTTGAAATCGTTGGAAAAATTTCGGTCTGCACCACCGAAAACGTTAAAAAAGTGCAGGAATTTCCCACTTAATGAAGTGCGCGTTTTGACTACTCTTCGAGCGGCTTCCTTTACATCTTCATCTTTTTCGATATGTCCACCAGGTAGAAACCATCTATCGCCGAACTTAAGCAACAGGCAATGCAGTTTACTGTCTTGATATCCGAAAATGACAGTATCTACGCTGAGGTGCGGAAGGTATTGTTCGTTGTATTGACCGACTATTGTTTTAAGATCCATGCAGCAAATATACAAATGTGGCGGTAGGTCTCGTTTTTTGTGTATCTCGGTTACGGTAATTAAAACACGATAGATAATTATGGACGCTCCACGCAGATCATTCATTAAAAATACTCGGTTAATCCGTACGCGTACCTCTTTAGGGTACACCTATACTTGGCATTTCGAAGATGAATTTGGTCTTACGGTTGAAATATATGTGGAAGAGTTTTCTCATTTCATCCGTAATAACCTTGCTATGTTGAGGTTAAGCAAAAAGAGCATTTTTAACTATTTATGATTCTTATTGGCCATTCTGTTGGTGGTAAGAATTTATTCTTATATTTAACCAAACGGTTGTTTGGTAAAAGAATTCACACATGCCCATTCAGAAAACAGACGCGCAAAGCATTATAAAATCAGCACTTAATGTCTTTCTAGAGAAAGGCTATCATAAGACATCTATGAATGATCTCGCCAAAGAAGCCGGATTACTCAAGGGAAGTCTATATCATCATTTTGCATCGAAAGAGGAATTGATGAAGGCTGTCATCGAGAGCCTGCACGAATATTATCGCAGAGAAATCTTCGTCATTCCCAAGCTTCCCATTCCACCTTTGAGTAAAGTAAAAGCGCTCATTGTGGCAAGTGAGGAAGTGTTCTTTGACCAACGAGGCGGAAACTTCATGACCAACATTGCGCTCGAGACGCTCAATGTAGTACCAGACTTTACACTAATGATACGCCGATTCTTTAAGGATTGGCTAGAGTGTATCGCTGCCGTTTATCGTGAGGTTGTTGCAGACAAACAAGCCCTTGCGCTTGCTCGCCAGACCATGGCAGAAATTGAGGGAGCGGTGGTCATGATGGAGCTGTTCGATGAACCAAAGTATTTAAAAGAAGCTCATAAGCGAATTTATCAGCGCTACGAAGAGCTCGCTAACCAAATCTAACTAACCCTTAAATCTATCACAGAATAATATGAAAAGAACCATCAACAAAGTTGCAGTATTAGGTTCTGGAGTTATGGGCTCCAGGATTGCGTGTCACTTTGCAAACATTGGCGTTCAGGTGCTTTTGTTGGACATCGTTCCAAGGGAGCTCAACGCAAAAGAGCAGGCAAAGGGTTTGACACTGGAAGATAAAGCTGTGCGAAACCGATTGGTGAACGACGCCCTAGGAGCGGCCGTGAAATCCAACCCCGCACCGCTATACGACAAGGCTTTCGCCTCAAGAATTACCACAGGGAATTTGGACGATGATCTGGGCAAGATTGCTGAGGTCGATTGGATTATTGAAGTGGTCATAGAGCGCTTGGACATCAAGCAGCAGCTCTTCGAAAAAGTGGACGCGCTACGCAAACCAGGTACGCTCGTTACTTCGAATACTTCGGGCATTCCGATCCAAATGATGAGCGCCGGTCGCAGCGACGACTTCCAGGCGCATTTCTGCGGGACGCACTTCTTCAACCCGCCACGCTATTTGAAACTTCTTGAACTCATTCCTGGGCCAAAAACGAGCCCTGAGGTCTTGGAGTTTTTGTTGGATTACGGGAAGCGTTACCTCGGAAAAACAACGGTTCAGGCCAAAGACACTCCGGCATTCATCGCGAACCGTGTGGGGGTGTTCTCCATGATGGTGAACATGCACTTGATGCGTGAGATGGGATTGACGCCGAAGGAAGTGGACACGATTACGGGACCGCTTATTGGTAGAGCAAAATCGGCCACCTACAGAACCGCGGATGTGGTTGGGATAGATACTATTGTGAAGGTTGCCCAAGGCGTGAAGACCTACTGCCCGGACGATGAGGCGAATGCGTCGTTTGAAATTCCAGATTGGCTCGAGCGCATGGTTGCAGAGAAGAAGCTGGGTTCAAAGACCAAAGAAGGTTTCTTTAAAAAGGTCAAAGGCGAAGACGGTAAATCTCAAATTTTGGGATTGAATTTAGACACCTTTGAATACGAGCCGACGGTGAAGGCCAACTTCCCATCTGTGGCGATGGTGAAGCCGATGGACGATCTCAAAGACCGTTTGAAAGCACTGAATAAAGGTCAGGATAAGGCTGCCGATTTCTTGCGCAAAGTCAACGCGCATGTCTTCAAATATGTGAGCTACCGCATTCCAGAAATAGCGGATAATGTCGTTCAGATTGACGATGCCATGAAGGCCGGTTTTGGTTGGGAATTGGGTCCTTTCGAACTGTGGGATGTGTTGGGCGTTGCCCGAATGACGGCTGTAGTTGAAGAGCAATTAGGACCTGTGGCTCCATGGGTAAAAGCCATGCTCGAGGCAGGAGCTGAGAAGTTCTACATCAACGAAAACGGCATCAAGAAGTACTTTGACAAAGACGCCCAAAGCTATGTGGATGTACCGGGTCAAGGAAGTACGATCATCCTAGATAACCTTCGCGCAAATGCACCGGTTTGGGGCAACTCAGGAACGACACTTCACGACATAGGCGACGGGGTACTCTGTCTAGAGTTCCATACCAAGATGAACGCCATGGGTGGTGAAGTATTGGAAGGAATCAACACGAGTATTCAGATTGCGGAAGAGCAAGGCTGGAAAGGATTGGTCATTGGGAACGATGCACAGAATTTCTCAGCGGGTGCGAACCTTGCGTTGATTCTGATGACTTCGATCGAACAGGAATTTGAAGAGCTCAATTTCATGGTGAAAGCCTTCCAGGATACCATGATGCGCGTCCGCTACAGCAAAATTCCAGTGGTCACGGCACCGCATGGCTTGGCGCTCGGTGGAGGTTGTGAGATCAGCTTGCATGCAGACCGCGTTCAGGCGGCTGCGGAGACCTACACCGGTTTGGTTGAATTTGGCGTGGGACTGCTTCCTGGTGGCGGTGGTACCAAGGAAATGGCCAAGCGTGTGACCGAAACGCTAGCTCCTGGAGATATCGCGATCAACAGATTGCGCGAGACGTTCATAAACATTGCAACAGCGAAGGTGGCAACCTCCGCTTTCGAGGCAACAAACATGGGCATTTACAGAGCGGGCATAGACCGTATTACTGTGAACGGCGATCTGCTTATTGCGGAGGCGAAGCGCACGGTATTGGAATTGGCAGAGGCGGGATATACGATGCCTATGAAGGCTGAGGTTGAGGTTCTTGGACGTACAGGTTTGGGAACGTTGATGGTCGGTTCACATGCGTTCCGATTAGGAAACTATGCCAGTGACCACGACCAACTGATTGCCAACAAGATTGCCTATGTGATGTGTGGTGGCGATTTGTCGCGCCCGCAAAAGGTGAGCGAGCAATACCTCCTAGACCTCGAGCGCGAGGCGTTCCTCAGTTTGTGTGGAACACAGAAGACGTTGGAGCGTATCCAGCACATGTTACAAACGGGCAAGCCGCTCAGAAACTAAAAAAAGAACCATCATGAGTAGAGAAGCATATATCGTAGCAGGATTTAGAAGCGCCGTGGGTAAAAGCGGTCGCGGTGGCCTGCGATTTGTTCGCCCGGATGATTTAGCGGCGGACGTGATCAAACACTTGGTCGGCAGTGTGCCGGCTTTAGATCCCAAGGACATAGACGATGTGATCGTTGGGAACGCAATGCCAGAGGCAGAGCAGGGACTTCAGGTAGGTCGAATGATCGCCTTGAAATCAGGCTTGCCAGAAAAGGTAGCTGGGGTGACGGTAAACCGTTACTGCGGCTCGGGATTGGAGACCATTGCCATGGCAGCCTCCAAGATCAGCGCCGGAATGGGAGATGTGATCGTTGCCGGTGGAACAGAGAGTATGTCACTTATTCCTATGGGAGGTTGGCGTACGGTTTTGAACTATGAGATTGCCCAGGAGCACCCAGAATACTACTTAGGTATGGGTCTCACTGCGGAGGAAGTGGCCAAAGATTACGGTGTGAGCCGTGAGGACATGGATGCTTTTTCATTGGCATCGCATCAGAAGGCTGCAGCGGCCATTAGAGACGGAAAGTTCAAGGATGAGATCGTCCCTATTTCCGTGGAAGAAGTATACGTGGAAAACGACCAGCGCAAGGTGCGCAACTACGTGGTAGATACGGATGAAGGTGTGCGTCAAGACACTTCGTTGGAAGCGTTGGCAAAATTGCGGCCGGCCTTTAAACAAGGCGGGAGCGTGACGGCAGGAAATTCTTCACAGACCAGTGATGGAGCGGCCTTTGTGCTTGTGATGTCGGAGGAGAAAGTGAAGGAATTGGGCGTGAAGCCGATCGCGAAGATGATTACCTGTGCGACGGTCGGTGTGGATCCGAGAATCATGGGAATAGGTCCCGTGGCGGCCATTCCACAGGCGCTGAAGCAGGCGGGAATGACCTTGGATCAGATTGAGCTTATTGAGCTGAACGAAGCATTTGCAGCGCAGAGCTTGGCGGTGATTCGCGAGGCGGGTCTGAATCCGGACATCGTGAATGTGAACGGTGGGGCTATTGCTTTGGGACACCCGCTGGGATGTACTGGGGCGAAGCTGACGATCAGCCTGATTAATGAAATGGCGCGCAGAGACCTGCGCTACGGCATGGTGACCGCATGTATTGGTGGTGGCCAGGGAATCGCCGGAATTATTGAACGACTATAACATCTAACAACGAATTATCATGACAGAATTTAACCAAAACAAATCAGCAGTTCTGCGCGGAGGGGAGTTCCTTGTGCGCGAGGCGACAACGGGCGAGACCTTTACGCCAGAAGAATTGACCGAAGAGCAGCGCATGTTCTCAGAGATGACGCGCGACTTTGTGGAAACGAAAATTGATCCTATAATCCAGCGCATTGAGAAGCAGGAAGAAGGATTGACGCCGTCGCTTATGGACGAGATGGGTCAGTTGGGCATCATTGGTGCTGCGGTTCCTGAGAACTGGGGCGGTATGGGTGCGGATATCGTGACCGATTCCGTTTTGGCCGAAGAGATCGGTAAAGCGGGAAGTTTCGGGGTGAGCGTTGCAGCACATACGGGTATTGGTACGTTGCCCATTCTCTACTACGGAACGCCAGAGCAGAAAGCGAAGTATTTACCAGATTTGGCCAGTGGTGCATTGAAATCTGCGTACTGTCTGACGGAGCCAGGAAGTGGTTCTGATGCGATGGCAGCGAAGACCAAAGCGGTGCTGAATGATGCGGGTACACATTATGTGATCAACGGTCAGAAGATGTGGATCACCAACGGTGGTTTTGCGGATATTTTCATCGTCTTCGCTCAGATTGATGGAGATAAATTCACCGGATTTATTGTTCCAGGCGACTTGCCGGGCATTACGCGCGGACCGGAAGAAGAGAAGTTGGGGATCAAAGGATCTTCGACGCGAATGATCTTCTTCGAGAATGTAGAGGTGCCGAAGGAGAACATCCTAGGCGAGATCGGCAAGGGACATTACATTGCCTTTAATGTATTGAACATTGGTCGATTCAAGTTGTGTGCAATGGCCATCGGCGGGTCAAAGAAGATGACCGGTAGAGCGGTGGATTACGCGGCACAGCGCAATCAGTTTGGAACTCCTATTGCGTCGTTTGGCGCGATTCAGCACAAGTTGGCAGAAATGGCGATTCGCACGTACGTGGGGGAATCGGCAACGTATAGAACTGCGGGAGCCATGCGAGATATGGTAACCGGTTTGCTTGAGAAGGGGGAGACCCCGGAGATGGCGAAGTTGAAGGCTGCGGAAGAGTACAGCATAGAGTGTGCGATTCTGAAGGTTTTGGGCTCTGAGATTGTGGACTATGTAGTGGACGAAAACGTTCAGGTGCACGGTGGAATGGGCTTCTCTGAGGATGGCGATGCGGCGCGTATGTACCGCGATGCGCGAATCAACAGAATCTTCGAAGGAACCAACGAGATTAATAGACTCCTGTCCGTAGGAATGATGGTGAAAAAGGCGATGAAGGGTCAATTAGACCTTCTAGGCCCAGCCATGGCGCTTCAAAAGGAGCTGACCAGCGTGCCTTCGTTCGGCGCATCTATGGAAAGTGGACCGCTTGTGAAAGAGAAAAAAGCCCTTGCTAATGCCAAGAAAGCAGGCTTGCTTGTGGCAGGTGCTGCGGTACAGAAGTTCATGCAGAATTTGGAGAAAGAGCAGGAAGTGATGATGAACCTTGCAGACATGTTGATTGATGTGTACGCGGCTGAATCGGCGGTGTTGCGCGTTGAGAAACTCATTGCCAGCAAAGGGGAAGAGGCTGCTTCATTGCAATTGGACATGGTTCGCACCTATTTGGCAGATGCCCTAGATCGCGTTGCCAAACATGCGCGCGATGCCGTAAGCGGTTTCGCTGAGGGTGATGAACTCCGCATGATGCTCATGGGAATTAAGCGCTATACCAAAGTGGATCCGTTCAACACCATCGCTGCACGTCGCCGAGTGGCTGCAGCCTTGGTTGACAAAGGCGATTATTGTTTTTAAGGTCTGAACCAAGCCGCTCTTAGCAAAAGCGAAATAGGCTTTTAAAAGTGACCCCCGCTCGGCGCAGCCGAGCGGGGGTCTTTGATTTTAATTTTCGCCGCTACGCGGCAAGGGTACGCCGAATAAACTTCACGAGCGATTCCTTATTGCGGTCAACATGCAAAACTGGATCACCATAGAAGGCGGTTACTTTAGCACCATATCTTCGGTAGTGGTCTACTAGGGTGCGTGCATGGTAGGGGTGATGTGATGCTATGGATGCATTGAAAGGAATGGCCTGGCTCACATGCGTATTATCAATCCAAAGTTCAGGACTGTCCTCGTCAATAACAGAAATCATATCTACAGCATTGCGGTAATATTCCATGCGTTCTAAGGAATACTCCTTCACATTACTAAGCCCATAGAAGCTCATGATACTGTGGCGAAAAGGCGCAAACATCATCTTGAAAGTAAGGTTGTAATCATTGAAAACTTCCGGGACCCATCGACCTTCGAGATCATAAGAGCACTGAGAATTTATCATGGCTACTGCCTTGATTTTGGGCATTTTTAGTGAGAGTCCTTTTAGGGTAGACCCCGGTAATACCGATTCAATTTGTCGCTTCTTTTTGCTACCTATCTGGTGGGCTACCCAGAGTGTAGCTCCGCCTCCGGCGGAGGTGCCTGCCAAAAGGAATCGGTCCGCATCTAAGCCCAACGTTTTTGCTTGGGTAGAAATGTACCAGACGGCATGGTGACAATTCATCAGCGGGCTCAAAACACCCTCCTTATTCCCTTGGTACAACAAGGGATAATTGATCGTAGCCACGGCAATGTTCTTCGCCAATAAATCCTTGATAATGGACGGGTAATGTGCGTTATCTATGAGCAATTCTGGGTCGTCGTAATAGATGTATTCTTTGTTGCCACTGACAAATGAGCCGCCATGAATAAAGATGACCAGCGGGCAAGGTTCACTTGTTTTGGGCAAGAGGATGTCAAAGGTGTTGCGGCTGTGGTCGCCATAGCGAATGTTGCGTGCAAACTTTGCATTCACCCCTTCGAGCGAGGGGGGTGGTGAAGAAAACATGAGGTTTTCAAGGTCATTTACTTCCATGCCGAGCCAGCCTAATAAAGGCTGGGCATAGCGCTCAAAAGTGCTGAGCTTTGGATTAAAGTAGGTCATAGGAATTAAGTTAAAGGTGGTCTTTATAAGATAAAGATTTCCGGGGTCAATTCCAAATAAAAAAGGCGGCTAAATGCCGCCCTTTCAGTCCGTTAGATTAGATCCAAGGGTCACTAAATTTCTCGTCTTCTTCAAGACTTTCGTCGGTTAGTGTCTCCAGGAAATTCACTAAGTCTGCCTTGTCTTGTTCGCTCAGGTTTAGGCGGATGGGGTTACCATCGTCGTCACGCAATGCAGGTGCCAGGTTTGGGTGGTTTTGCACTCCACTGTTGTAATGCTCGATGACCTCTTCTAAAGTCGCAAAGCGTCCGTCATGCATATAGGGTGCTGAGAGCGCGATGCTCTTTAATGAAGGGACTTTGAATGCTCCTCTGAATTGAGGATTAGGGATGGCCGTAAAGACGCCTTCGTCTGCCGTAGTGTTCGAATCTAGACCGTTGTTGGTAGGTCCGTTGTCTGGGTTGATGAAGGCTTCTGTGGAGTGGCAACCTATACATCCTCCACCGCCTAGTCCAGGTGGACGGAAGAATAGCGTCTTACCGCGATTTTCGCTCTCAGTGAAATTGGCGAAGTCTTGGTTGGGATTGTTGGCTGAAACACGTCCTTGGTCATACTTGCTATCCACACTGACCATGGCACGGATGAATTGAGACAAGGCTTTTGAGATGCGGTCAGAATTGATCTCGTCAGAACCGAAAGCATCATTGAAAAGGTCCGCATAGAATGCTTGCTCGGCGACTGCAGCAACTACTTCGTCCAAAGTCATGCCCATTTCCACTTCGTCTTGGAAGGGTTGAAGCACTTGGTCTTCCAAAGTGGTAGCGCGTTCGTCCCAGAAGAATCGACCGCGATCGTAGAAAACTGCATTGACTAAAGACATGCTGTGTCTTCCTGTGAGACCGCCGTCAAATCCTCTACTCAGCAAATCTCCGTCAGAAAATCCTTTGTGTTGCTTGTGGCACGAGGCGCAGGATACTGTGCCGTTAGCACTTAAATTTTTATCATAAAACAGAACGCGTCCGAGCGTAGCCCCTTCATCTGTGGTTGGATTATCGATCGGAGTATTGTCGTTATCCACGGCCGCATTTTGTCCAGGGCCATTGAGCACATTGGTAGTGAGGTGTGCAGGCAGAGCGATATCGCTATAATTGTAAGCCGATTCAGGTAAATTCACCGGTGAATCGCCAGAAGGAGTGTTGTTTTTCTCACAACTCGCTAGGGCTATGGCCGCCCCCAAAAGTAGGAACAAGGATTTCTTCATAAGGCGTTGAATTAGAAGGGATTCTTTCTACATAGATAACGCTACTTGGTGAAGGTTTAATGTGCGGGGTAAGATTTTTATACTAAAGTGAAAAAGCCCCTCCAAAAGTGGAAGGGCTTTTCTGCAAATCAATCAATCAAAATATCGGGAAGAAGACTATTCTGGATAGCTCAACCCAAAACCAAATTCATATAGCGGGTTTTCACTGTCGTAAGGTAGATCGGCTTTTTGCTCTTCCACTGCTTTCATAGAGGAAGGAAGCTCAAACGGAAGTCTTCCTTCCGGTGCAGTGTTTCCAAACAGAACTTCGCACACACTTTGGTCGCTTGTTCCGAAATTTGCGATGAGCGCTGCCGCATGTTCACTGATTTCAGGAACTACAGCAGGGCGATCCAGGTACAGATCTACCACGGTTGGTACTTTTTCGAGTAAGGCTAAGATTTCCTCTTTCTCTTCTCCTTTGAAATCAAGATCTCCGTGGTGGAAGCCTGCAGCAAAGAAGTTTTTGGTATCTACCGGAACCCAAGGTGTATTTAAACGAATGATGGCTAAATCTGCTTCTTCAGGAGTGCTTACCACTGTAGCATACCGAGCTACGGTAGCGCTATCGATATTTTTAGCATAGACCTTTAGGCTGTTTTGAGCCAACGGTAATGTGGCGTCATTCTTTAATAAGGTCATCGAGCGTTGTTGGGTTGTTAAACCTAGATCCTTGGCTGCACCTACAACATCGTTCACTGCGGTCTCGTCTATGAATGGATTGTCAAAAAGACCGAGTGCGAATTTCTGGCGAAGCAAACGGCGTACGCTTTCGTCTAATCTTTCCTCGGATATTCTTCCGTCTTCAACAAGCTCCATTAAGAGTTCCGTACGGTTCTCGCCGCCGAATTGATCGCAGCCAACTGATATAATTCGTTCTACACGCTCTAATTCACTCAGGTGTTCCACGCCCCAAGCACGCGCTGGCCAAACTACTGGGCCAAAGTTGACATCTGTAATCAGTCCCCAATCGGTACAGACTACACCGTCGTAGGCATATTTTCCTCGAAGTAATTCCGTGATGATTGCTTTATTGAAAGCCATTGCGACGTTCTCTTCAGTTTGATCGGTTGGCACCCCGTAGTATGGCATGATTGCAGCTGTGTTTGCCTCGAAGGCTGCCTCAAACGGAATGAGATGGTAGTCAAAATTATCTCCTGGATAGATTTGCCCTTCTTGAAAGGAGAAGTGCGGATCAAGACCGTTCTTTTGTGGGCCACCGCCCGGGAAGTGTTTCGTCATGCAGGCAACACCACCTTTCATATCGCTCTGAAGTCCTTCGATGTATGGCTTTACTAATCTTGCTGTGAGTTCGGCGTCTTCCGAAAAGTTACCACTAATTCTCGCCCAGCGTGGTTCAGTGGCTAAATCAATCTGAGGGTGTAGCGATTCACGGATACCAACCGCTAGATATTCTTTACGAACCACCTCTGCAAATTCACGTACCAGGTTTTCATCTCCAATAGCCGCAAATCCTGGCATTTCACAGAACTGCGAGAAATTGGTGGCTGCCATTGAAAAAATACTATTGCTAAAATGGTGTCTTGGGTCCGAGGCAATGGTTACCGGGATGCCCAACCTGCTTTCTTCTGCCAGCAATTGTACATTGTTGTACCAGTTGGCAACTACCGTTAAATCTGTCGGTAATGACCAAACGTTGAAATGGCGGATTTCCTTACCGGTCATTGTTGCTCCGATGCTTGGCATACGTGCCGCAGGACCTTCTACTTCTTTCGTGCTCATTGGGTCGCCCGTGCCACTTACTCCTGTCCCTGGGATCCACATCATTCCCACTTTCTCGGCAACGGACATCTGTCCAATAAGATCAGTGATTCGGTCCTCAGTACTTACGCGAGCATCTTCGTAAGGATCCAAGGCGCCATTGGCATTGAGGTCGCGGAATTTTAGTCCATCAACTTCAATAACAGCTTTTGACTTTTGTTCAGTCAATAGGGTCAGTTTAAGCTGAGTGTCAGTGTTGCAGCCTATTGTAAGGATTGACAATAAGAGTAGCTGGGAAAAGAATTTTATCATGTATCATTCAAAATCTTAGGTTAACATACAGAGCACCAAGCAGGGGTTAGGTGCTTGGTTTGCCTAAGATAAGA
>OAPM01000020.1_pt1 | contig 12276 bp, 11 predicted proteins | sample 1470761 | NCBI WGS metagenome assembly OAPM01 (sample SAMEA3275546, study PRJEB22092) | marine metagenome | biome: ENVO:00000447; feature: ENVO:00002042; material: ENVO.00002110 | collected 2014-06-21T11:05:00+00 | depth 0 m | reverse complement strand
GCACTGATCCAGCAGAAGGACCTATTGTCAGAACTTTTTGCAGATCATGCAGAAAATATTACCGCGCACAAATCAAGCATTCATGAATTGTCTGATTTCACCGTGGCCTGTGCCAACAAGTTGAAAAAGAACGTGACGAAAAGACAGGTTTTAGAACACCGATTGAACACGCTGAAAATTGCGATTCTTGCTGTGGTCAAAACTGCATAAATACACGTAAATAAAACTATCACGTGGTCAAAAAAAACACTAACGTCAGGTATGCCGCACCCCGGCGCCTGCGTTTCCAGCATTTGATCGGCCAAACCATGACACATAGCGTCCGCGCCATTTTTATTTGTCTGATCGCATATCTATGTTTCGATTTAATGAGCATTCACGTGCGTTATTTATCAGCAAGATACAGCGCCCAAGAATTATCAGTTTATCGCAATATATTTGGTATTTTACCATCAATCGTTCTGTTGTGGTACACACGCGAACTTAGCTTTCGGATATCGACTTACAAATTAGTGCAATGGAAATTGGCACTGGCACGCGGTTTTTTCGTCGCAGTCGCACAATTACTGTTCTATACGGCATTGGGTCAGTTGGAACTGGCAACTGTATCTGCCTTGGCACAAACAAATGCAGTGTTTGTGGTGTTGCTGGCGGTTTTCATGTTCCGTGAAAAGGTTGGCTTTTGGCGATGGGGCGCAGTCATAACGGGGCTTATCGGCGCGATATGGATTGTTCGCCCTGGAACAGATGTTTTCACTTGGGTGGCGCTATTGCCCATTGGGGCTGCGTTTTGTTATGCATTTTCTGTTGTTAGTTTGCGCAGCTTTGATCGCTCGATTTCGAATTCGATCTTGTATTTGTATTCAGCCTTCGCTGCCGCGATTGGTGCAATCTTCTTTGCGCTCTTCACCAATAGCTTTAGTCCCATTCTATCGATCGTGGATGCCGGATTAATCCTGTCCATGTCAATCTGTGGGGGGTTTGGTGTGATCTTTTTGATGATTGCCTATCGCCAGGTTGATGCGGCCGTATTGGCCCCTTTCAGCTATTTTGGAATTTTGACGGCCTTCTTTTTTGGATGGATCTTGTTTGGGGAATTTCCGATCGATACATTATTTCCAGGCGTGATCCTAATTGTTGGATCGGGCTTAGTCATTCTTTGGCGCGAACAGCGCGCCAAAGAATAGTGCACCTGTTTTATACCGTCCCACCTTCGACCAAGAAATTTTGCGCCGTGCACATGGCCGCATCGTCACTGGCCAAAAACAGAACCATGCGCGCAACATAAACGGGTTCGATCATTTCCTTTAGGCATTGACGTTCCAAATGCGCCTCTTCCGCTTCTGGGGATAACCACAGCTCTTTTTGGCGTTCGGTTATAATCCACCCTGGCACAACGGTGTTCACGCGAATGCGGTGTTCCCCCAAATCACGCGCCATTGTTCGTGTTAATCCATGCACTGCAGCCTTTGACGTGGTATAGGCTGGGAAATTCCCTTGTGGCATCATCCATGAGACCGATCCCATGTTGATGATTGATCCGCCACCTTGTTCGATCATATCGGGCGCGCAGGCTTGGATTGCGAAAAACTGATGGCGAATATTGGTTGCCGCACGTTCGTCCCAATAGTCTTCGGTCACTTCGCGCCAATCATGGCGATCATCACGTGCGGCGTTATTTACAAGTACGCTGATCGCCCCGATCTGTTCGCGCAGGGATGAAATCGCCGATTTTAGCGCATCAACATCGCGCAAATCGCATTTCGCAAAATGGACATCCCCCCCCAATTCATCGGCCAAGGCCCGACCGGCGGCTTCATCCAAATCCAAAAAACCAACTCGCGCGCCTTGCGCTGCGAAACCGCGCACAAGTTCTGCGCCAATTCCAGATGCCCCACCCGATACAATCACCGCCCGATCTTTCAGGCTCGGGTAATTTGCAAAATTTTTCATCCTAGTCCTCTTACTATGATCGGCTTAGCGCCCTCTTACCCGTGGGTCTAGCGCATCACGCAACCCATCGCCAAGGTAATTTACGCTAAGGACCGACATAGAAATTGCCATGCCAGGCCAAAACACACGTTCTGGGTATTGCTGTAGGTAGTCCGTCGCATCAAACAACAAACGCCCCCACGTCGGAAAATCAGGTGGAAACCCCAACCCCAAAAACGAAAGTGCGCTTTCTGTGATGATGGCGTTTGCAATGCCCAAGGTTGCAGAAACCATGATAGGTGACATCACATTCGGCAAAATATGACGTGTGATAATCCCAGAGTTTTTGGTTCCGATTGAGCGTGCAGACAGAACAAATTCACGTTCTTTCAACGCCAAAACATCGCCGCGCACAATACGGGCTGTCGGCATCCAACTGGTGATTCCAATTGCCGTAACAATCAGAATAAATATACCTGTTTCTGGCCCAAACGCCCCATTTAGCGGTTCACGGAACAACAACATCATCACCAATAGCAATGGCAGGATCGGCAGTGCCAAAAATAGATCCGTCAAACGCATAAGCGGACCATCTAAAAATCTGAAAAACCCGGCCAAGACACCCACAAAAGTTCCCAAAACCAGTGATAGGCCCATCGCCGCCAAGCCAACCGAGATCGAGGTTTGCCCCCCCGCCATCATACGGGCAAAAGTATCGCGCCCCAATTGATCCGTGCCAAAGGGATGTGCCCAACTTGGCCCCTGATTTCGCGCACGGATATCAATATGCGTCGCCTCAATCGTCCAGAAAATCGGCCCCAGGAATACAACAGCAACAATCACAATAAAGACAAAAGCCCCTGCCATTGCGCCTTTGTGTGATTTGAATTGATCCCAAACATCGCGCCATTGGCTGCGCGGTGGTTTGACGAGTTCTGCATCAGATAGATCAGTCATAGCGGATCCTTGGGTCAAGAATGCCGTACAGAATATCGGCAATCAGGTTAAAAAAGACGATCAGGAAGGCAAAGATAAACGTAAGCGTTTGAACCATCGGCAAATCATTTGCCTGGATTGCGCCGATCAGTAGCTGACCAATGCCGTTCACTTTGAATACCTGCTCTGTAATGATTGCACCGCCAAAGATAGACGGAATACCCAACGCAATTACAGTCACAACTGGGATCATCGAATTGCGCAACACATGCACCATAACCACCACACGTTCCCCCAATCCTTTGGCGCGCGCAGTTCGCACATAATCTTGGTTCAAATTATCCAACATAGAGGCGCGCATGAAACGGCTGATTTGCGCAGTAATCTGCAACGCCAGAACCATCACAGGCATGATCATTTGGTTTAACTGCACCTTAAAGCTGGCCCAATCGTTGACAACATGTGTGGTGTCATAAATCGACGGGAACCATCCAAGGTTCACCGAGAAAATTACAATGACCAAAACACCCGAAAAAAATGGAGGTACAGAATATCCAACCATCGAAATAAATGTCCCCGCTTGGTCAAATACAGAATACTGTCGATAAGCCGAATAAATACCAATCGGAATAGCAATCAAAATGCCTACGATATAGGCAACGCCAACAACCCATAGGGTTTGCGGAATACGTTGGATCACAATTTCCATCACAGGGCTGCGGGTTTGCCACGAAATAACGCGCAATTTACCTTCGGAAAAGGTGGTTCCGAACATGTGGTCGACAAGAACCTGAGGTTCGACCCAAAAGAACTGTACAATCCATTTCCAGAACCGAACGTGCATGGGTTCACCCAATCCCAGCGCAAGTCGCATCTTTTCTTTTACTTCCGGGGGAACAGTCAGCGGCACCTGCGCCATTGGATCGCCTGGTGCCAATTCTAACAAAAGAAAGATTACCAAACTGATGAACAAAAGCGTTGGAACGGCCAAAATGGTTCGTCGAATGGTGAATTGTAGCATTACACGCCTCAGTACATGAGTTGTTATTGAAAATGATCCGCACGCGTATGCATGCGGATCATATGGTCATTTAATGGAGATTATTTGATGCGGTACCAATCTGCCGCATTCCACAATTCACTGTCCCAAACATTCAGGACAACCCCGCCGAGGCTGTTTGCATGTGCGGACAGACGACCACGGTGAACAAGTGGAATCATCGCCCCACCTTCGATCGCCATGTCGTTAAGTTTGCGACCAATCTCTGCGCGCGCATCAATCCCTGCTGTTGTTGCCAACTGGGCATGCAATGCATCATATGCAGGATCACACCAACGTGAAATGTTTTCACCCTGCCACTGTGTTTCTGGGCGTGGTGCCTTATCACACAATAGGTTGCCTAGGTACGACTGTGGGTCTGTACCGTTAAATGTGTTCGCATACATTTGCACGTCTGCATAAAATTTCTGGAATGTGTCAGGAGAACCTGGGTCACCACCAAAGAAGACAGACGCAGATAGGTTGCGCAGTTCGGTTTCAATACCAATTTCGCTCCACCACTGTTTGATCAGCGCTTGGAAATCCTGACGCACAGCGTTTGTTGAAGTTTGATATAGCAACTTCATCGGCACGCCATCTGGTGTTTCACGCACACCATCACCATTGGTGTCCTTGTAGCCAGCAGCGTCCAACATTGCATTCGCGCCTGCGATATCCTGTGTATCACATGTGAATGTGTCTGAGTTAAACGCAGCAGGTGCTGGAACCCAGTTACAGGTTACTCCGCCCGCTTTGCCATAGCCGATTTCAACCAACAACGGACGGTCAATCGCCATTGACATCGCCTTATATACCGCTGGATCCGTGAGGAATGGGTGCGGTGCCGCTGCAGTTGAACGTGTATCTGCATCTAAGCTAGGGGATGGGTTTGTTTGGTTTAACATCACGCGTTCAACCAACGGGCCAAAACCTGCCACCGGTGTCCCTTTGCCACCTTGCTCCATGCGTGCAATCACTTCGGGTGCAAGTTGTAGGTTCCATGCGTAATCAAATTCGCCTGTTTCCATAACCGCACGTCCCGCGGCAGTTGCGTCACCACCACCTTTGAACGTCAATGATGCAAAGGCCGGTTTTGCAGGATCGCGGTAGTTATCGTTTGCAACCATCTGGATCACGTCATTTGGACGGAAATCGGTAACAACGAATGGCCCCGTGCCGATTGGGCCAAAGTTTTCGTCAGTACACTCTGGTGCTTTGGCACCCATACAACCTTCAAACTGTGCTTTTTGTAGGATTGGGCTTTCGCCACCAACAAATGGGCCATATGGGAATGGCATTGGATTTTCAAACGTCACTTTCACGGTCACATCATCAACCGCCTCTACGCTGGAAACACCGCTGAATTTCGTCAACTGCGCACAGCCACCTTCGGGGTGCATACAGTAATCCGCCGTGAATTTCACATCATGCGCAGTAAATGCAGATCCGTCAGACCATTTAATCCCAGGCGCAATTTTCCATGTAATTGATGTTAGGTCAGCAGATACGCCACCATTATCAACAGTTGGGATTTCAGCCGCCAAATATGGGACCATTTCACCGTTTTCATTGTAACGCGCAAGCGGTTCAATGATCAGTGATGCTGATTCTACATCTTTTGTACCACCCGACAGGAATGGATTTAGAATCGATGGCGCCTGCCAGTAAATGATGCTGACATTGCCATCGCTGCCGCGTTCCGCAGCAACTGAGGAAGCAATCGCAACAGATGCAGCCGCCCCCATAAGCAAGGTTTTTCTGAACATTAGTATCTCCCTAATTGGACTTTACGTCTCTGTGTTCGTACCACAAAACTATCCCTTCGAGGTGTTTTTGCCTCGTTGTGAGTATGTGTGGTATTATGCAACACATACATATGGATAAAATCAACAAGATTATTTAATTTGATAATAGTTAAAGGTATTATAGTGCATACAGTTAAATTTCATGAATGCTGACATTTGACACAGGTCGAAACCATGCACTAGCGTAGCATGAGTAAGTGGAGAATGAACATGCTGGACAAACCCATCGCATCGATAAACAACCTGCGGGTTGAATTTCAAACCAAAGACGGCCCTGTCGTCGGAGTTGAAGATGTTTCCTTTGATATCAATGCAGGTGAAACAGTTTGCATCGTAGGCGAATCAGGATCAGGTAAATCCGTTTCGTCACTTTCACTGATGCGGTTAGTGGAATTTGGCGGCGGTGAAATTGCGGGTGGGACGCTGTTGTTTGATCGCAAACATGGTGGCGAAATGGACCTAGCCAAAGGGGACCAATCCATGATGCGCGGCGTGCGCGGTAATGAAATTGGTATGATTTTTCAGGAACCAATGACGGCGCTAAATCCCGTATTCACCGTTGGTCGCCAGCTGACAGAAGGACTGAAACTTCACAAAAATTTGTCGCAGTCACAGGCTGATGCGCGCGCACTCGAGCTGTTAAAACAGGTCCGCATTCCAGAGGCGGAACGGCGGTTGAAACAATATCCACACGAACTTTCAGGCGGGATGCGCCAACGTGTGGTGATTGCGATGGCATTGGCCTGCGAACCGCGTTTGTTAATTGCAGATGAACCCACAACAGCGTTGGATGTCACCATTCAGGCCGAGATTTTAGCGTTGATTGATCGATTAAAGCGTGAAACCGGAACGGCGGTTATGTTCATCACACACGATATGGCCGTGGTTGCCCAATTGGCGGATCGGGTTGTTGTGATGTATCGCGGTAACAAAGTCGAAGAAGGCCCTGTCGAAGACATATTCGCAAATCCCCAACATGAGTACACAAAAGCACTGCTAGCGGCGGTGCCCAAATTGGGCGAAATGCGCGGCAAAGCCTTACCCGAACCCATGAAACTGTTGGGCCAAAACCAAAATGACATTGCGTCAATTCAAGGCACCGATGAAGTGTTGCTAAGTGTGAAAAACCTAACGACACGCTTTGACGTCAAAGGTGGATTGTTACGCAGAACAGTTGCACAGGTACACGCGGTTGAAGATGTTTCATTCGATCTGTGCCGAGGTCAAACACTGTCGTTGGTCGGAGAATCAGGCTGTGGAAAATCATCAGCGGGCCGTTCACTCCTGCGGTTGGTCGAACCACAATCGGGTGAAATCGTATTAGATGGGGTGAACATCCGTGCGCTTCAGGGTGAAGACTTACGCAATGCACGCCAAGATATGCAGATGATCTTCCAAGATCCCTTTGCATCGCTTAACCCACAGATGCAGCTGATGGATCAGGTGGCAGAACCATTGTCGAACTTTGGGAAACGATCCAAATCTGAAATCAAAGACAGGGTCGGAATGCTGTTTGATCGGGTTCACCTGCCCCGCTCGTTCTTGCGACGCTATCCGCATGAATTGTCCGGAGGACAACGCCAACGCGTGGCGATCGCACGTGCACTTGCCCTAAATCCGAAATTGATCATCGCGGATGAGGCCGTATCGGCGCTGGATGTATCTGTGCAGGCGCAGGTTTTGAATCTGATGATGGAATTGCAGGCTGATCTTGGGCTGTCGTTCTTGTTTATTAGTCATGACATGGCCGTTGTTGAACGTGTCAGCCACCGTGTGGGTGTCATGTATTTGGGTCGTATCGTCGAAATCGGATCACGCCAACAAGTATTTGAAAACCCACAACATCCCTACACACAAGCATTGATGAAGGCGGTTCCAATTGCGGACCCTACAATTCGCAAATCTGAACGCGACTTAAATTTCAAACCGATTCCCTCACCTATCCATAAAACCGGATATGTTCCTGAACCTTCGGTTTATAACGAAGTGGACCCGGGGCACTTTATTTTAACAACGGATAGTGGATACTGATATGGCATCAAAACTTACGCCAATTGAAATTCTAGATAAACTGGTCTCATTTCCGACGGTTAGTAGTGAGACAAACTTACCCCTTGTTGACTGGGTAGAGGCGTATTTGAACAGTCACGACATTGAATGTCACCGCTATTACCACGAAAGCGGGGAAAAGGCCGCAATAATGGCGCATGTCGGCCCCGAAATTGAAGGGGGCGTTGTTTTATCCGGTCACAGTGACGTTGTCCCAACAGAAGGCCAGCCGTGGACCACCGACCCCTATACATTGGTTGAAAAAGACGGGCTGTTATATGGGCGTGGCAGCTGTGATATGAAGGGCTTTGATGCCCTTTCAATCTGGGCCCTGGTCGAGGGTAAAACACGCACACTTACGCGTCCATTACAGTTGGCCCTTAGTTTTGACGAAGAAGTGGGATGCACCGGTGCCCCACCTATGATCGCGCGGATGCAGGAAATTTTCCCCAAGGCTGAATTGGCGATTATTGGCGAACCTTCAATGATGAAAGTTGTTACCAGCCATAAGGGCAGCCAAATGCATCGCACCCACGTCACAGGGTACGAGGTGCACAGTTCAAACCCAACCCTAGGCGTCAGTGCCATTTTAGAGGCAGGTCGCTTAATCAACTGGGCCAACCGCGTCAACGAAGAAAACGCGCAAAAAACGCCAACGGCAACCGCATCCCTGTTTGAACCACCATGGACCACGGCCCATATCGGCACAATTCATGGCGGCACCGCGCAAAACATCACTGCCAAGGATTGTGTATTTGGCATCGATTTCCGTATTGTACCGGGCGAAGACGGCCGCGATTGGGAAATGAAATACCGCGAAGAGGTGCGCCGTATCGAGGCCGCCATGCAAGCTGTGCGCCCCGAAACCTCAATCAAGATTGAAACGCGCGCCTCGGTACCTGGTCTGCGCCCAGAGGAAAATGGCGCAGCCGAAACATTGGCACGCTCCCTAACGGGTGACAACGGCTCAAACGTGGTCAGCTATGGCACCGAAGCGGGTCAATTTCAGGATGCCGGATATTCCGCCTGTATTTGTGGACCTGGGGATATTGCCCAGGCGCATCAAGCGGACGAATTCATTAGCATTGCGCAGATGAAAGAAGGGCAGAAATTTATGGAACGCCTTTTGGATCGGATGATATGATCCTGCCCGTCGGATGGTATATTCGTGATCTTAATGATCCAAATGATCGCCCCGAAATGCGCGATTTTTATGCGCGGGCTTCGGATTATGTGATGCTGGAAACTGGTCTTTGCCCGTGCGAAGACACCATTGACGAACTGTTCCAAAATGCCCCGCCCGGTGGCAATCCCGCTGATTGCATTCATCTGGGCCTATTTGACAATCAGGGCGTGATCCAAGGGTTGTGTGAACAAAGTTTTGGATACCCAAATCCCGACAGCAGCTATTTGGGATTACTGATTCTGTCGCCCGATATGCGCGGATCAGGATACGGACCCATCCTGTTTGAACGTATGAAAGAAATCGCAATCCAGAAAAACTGCAGCGAATTATTCATCGCTGTACTGGATGCAAACACACGCGGACGTGCATTTTGGGAACGCATGGGGTTTAAATATCAGCTTAGCTCTGATCCGATCACCACAGGCGTGGCAACCCATGTGCGGCACCGCCTGCGATTAGACCTAAACGCACCACAAAAAGGATAAATCGCGTTATCCTGCCATTTCCTTAATCGGGGGTTCCGCATCGTCAGGCAGTGCGCTGACATATCCCTCTTCACCAACACGCGCTTTTAAATCGGCCCAGGCCTGTTCACGCAACTCTGGGTTCAGCACCGCGTCCACGCCCGTCATCGCCATAACTGTTGCGGCATGCACCATGCCCTTTAATGCAGAGGCGCTTTTGCCCTGCGCCACCATTTGCCAAGTGTGGTAGGGCGTTCCAATCGCGTAGTTTGCCCCCCATAGTTGCACCGTGGGGACAACCCAACTGACGTCCCCGACATCTGTTGATGCGGGCAGATCATTAGATTGATGGCCCAACGGTGGCAGAAAGTCTGCCAAAACCTTATCCCGCTGCACCCCAAGGCCAAGCATGGAATAAGAGGCTGTTATGTCCTTTTGCTGTAATGTGTTTTGGAACCGTTTTGCATACGCGACATCACCATCTGTAAAATCAGGTGCGCCCAGCATGTGTAGGTTTTTCTCCATCGCCTGACACAGGGGTGTGTTTGCGATCACTTCGGATGAAATGGTAACCAACCGCCACTTCATTTCAGTTTCCGTCATCAACGCCGCCCCTTTGGCAACGTTCACAACGCGATCAATCAGTTTGACGGTTTCTTTTACAGATGGTTCGCGTACGACATAGCGCGCATTTGCATAGGCCTGAACAACATTTGGCGAAATCCCACCTGCATCAATATAGGCATAGTGAATACGCGCCTGATCCGACATGTGTTCACGCATATAATTCACACCAACATTCATCAGTTCAACCGCATCCAACGCCGAGCGGCCCAAATCAGGACTGGCAGCAGCGTGGCTTGCTTTGCCAAAAAATTCAAAATCAACCCGCGCCGCAGCCAAGGATGAGCCTGTGACAACCGTTGCAATAGATCCTGGATGCCAAGTGATCGCGATGTCACAATCTTCAAAGACACCTCGTTTCACCATGAACGACTTGGCCGATCCCCCCTCTTCCGCGGGACATCCATAATAACGCACGCGCCCGGGTGTTCCTGTTTCCTCTAACCAATTTTTTAGGGCAATTGCCGCCAACATGGCAGCCGACCCCAGCATGTTGTGCCCACACCCATGACCATTTGCACCAGTTTCCAATGCCTTTTGTTCGGGCAGGTCCGCTACCTGACTCAGCTCCGCCAGCGCATCATATTCACCCAAGAAACCAATGACGGGACCACCCTCGCCCGCTTCACCAATCACGGCTGTGGGAATGTCTGCGGCCTCTTTTTCAACGCGAAACCCCTGCGCCTCTAATTCTTCAATATGCAGCGCGACGGATTTGTGCTCGCCGTAACAGGTCTCTGGAACCGCCCAAACTTTGTCCGACATGGCCCGAAGGCGGTCTGCATTTTCGTCAATGTGCTTCCAAATCGGGTGCTGGTTCATATTCTTCTCCGTTACATTCTGTGAAAAGCCTACGCGCTTGGGAATTTATTTTACAAGCTTATTCTTTGATGACAAACACGCTTGCATCCGCGCCACAGCTTGATCACAGTGCCGATAAATTAACGTTGTACTTGGAACGCCCCTGCGCGATGACGCCTGAAATTTGCACACTTGGCCATGATGCCCTCTTGATCCGGTTTGCGCGCGAAGCAAACGAGACTGCAACCGCCTGTGTTCAAGTCATGTTACGTATGATCGAAGATGCACATCTGGCAAACGTTATTGAAATTGCACCTGCTCTGGCCTCGGTCATGGTTCGATTTATTGGTGGGCACGACGCCCGCATGTCCCTTCATCAACAGCTGTCGCATCTTTTGGAAACAACCGATTGGTCAACTGTCGCCGTACCCGCGGCCAAGCGGCGCTGGATCATTCCCATATGCTTTGACGGTGACGCCGCCCCGCATCTGGCCGAAGTTGCACAGATTGTTGGTAAGTCTGAGGCAGCGATCATTCATGATTTGGGAAACACAGATTTGCGTGTTCTGGCCTTGGGTTTTGCACCCGGACAACCCTACGTCGGATTATTGCCGCATGAATGGGATATGCCGCGTACATCCACTTTGACGGCCGAGGTTCCCGCAGGGGCACTGGTGACGGCAGTACGGCAGTTGGTTTTGTTTGCAAACCCCTCGCCCACAGGATGGCGCCAGATTGGGATGAGTGCATTCAAGCCATTTGCCCCGAACACCGCGACCCCAATTTTATTGCGTGCGGGCGATGCGATGCAATTCTCGACCACGACAGCGGATGACATTCAGCGACTGAAGGCATCAGGTGATCCAAAGGGGGGCGCGATATGTCAGCCCCTTTGATCGAAATCATGCATGCCATGGTTGGTTTATCCATCCAAGATATGGGGCGCACGGGAACGACCGCAATCGGCCTGTCCCAAGGGGGGGCGATGGATAAACTGGCCCTAATCGAGGCGGCAGCATTATTGGGCGCATCACACCCATTGCCCGCCATCGAATTCATGGGGGTTGGCGGTTCATTGCGCGTGCTATCGGAAATAACAATTGCCCTAACGGGCGGTGAAATGACCGCGAAAGTAGGCGCGCGCATCCTGCCATGGAATGCAGCACATACGCTAAGTGCAGGGGATATTATCGAATTAAGTGCCCCAAAATCCGGAGTCTACGGATATTTAACCCCCTGCGCAGACCTGACAATCCCTGTGGTTTTTAACAGCCAATCAAGCCAGATTAGTGCGGGAATCGGCCATTGGTTGCAGTCGGGCGATATGATCGCTGGCATGTGTTGGATAGAAATTTATCATACTTATCATTAGTAGAGGTGCTCTATGGGTACCCACTTGATGGAGTTATACTAACTACTGGATGTGATAAGACTACTCCA
>OAPM01000019.1_pt1 | contig 12570 bp, 18 predicted proteins | sample 1470761 | NCBI WGS metagenome assembly OAPM01 (sample SAMEA3275546, study PRJEB22092) | marine metagenome | biome: ENVO:00000447; feature: ENVO:00002042; material: ENVO.00002110 | collected 2014-06-21T11:05:00+00 | depth 0 m | reverse complement strand
GCTGAGAACATCGTCGACGCACCGAGATCTTTTGCGTTCTTCGACAGCATTGCAAACTCTTCGGCAGTTGCGCCAGAGACAGCTTTCACTTTCGACATCTCGAACTCGAAATTCTTGAAGACATTGAAAGAGACTGCACCAAGAGCCGCGATCGGTGCTGTCAGTTTTGCTGACATGTTCTTTCCGGTCTGTTGCATCTTGCGACCGAATCGATCCATTGATCGCTCGGCTTTGTTCAGACCTTTCTTGAACGGTGCGATGTTTGCAGATAACCGAAAATTAAGACTTGAGAGACTCGCCATTCTTTTGTTTTGTCAGTTCGTTTCTTTTGTTTACAGCTTCAAGAACCTTGCCTTTCGTCCAGATCTGGTGTTCCTTCTTCTTGTTTTCCCAAGGAAAGACGATCAGATCTTTTGCTTTGATCGTCTTCTTCGTGTGAGGATTCACCAAGATCGTGGTCTGCCAGCGTATGCGTTCCCACTCACTTTGTTCTTTTCTGTTCTCACGATCATTGAATCCAGTGACGAGATTTGACCACTCTCGTGGTGTCAAGTCATAGAACTCTGATGGCGTGAGTCTAATTTGGCCGAACGCAAATGCCTCTAAATCGTCCCAAGTTGAGACACGATCATCGCGTCGGCCTACTTCTTTTTTTCTGACGGTGAATTGAACTGATCTTCAAACACTGCAAACACTTTCTCAATGAGCTGATCATCTTCATCAATCCAATCAGCGATGTCGCTGACTTCATATCTGAACTTCACTTTCTCTTTTCGAGCACCGTCTTTGAATCCGCAGTACATGAGAGTGATCGCGTGATCAAGTGTCATGTCGTCGCCGAACTTTTCAAGTTCATTCAATGTCATTCCAGTCATTCGTGAAAATTCGCGCAGTGCGTTGAATCCAAATCTGACTGGATATTTTCTTTCACATGTTTCTATAATCTGTACCATGTTGTAGTTGTTAATAAGAGAGCGCACGATGTGCGCTCTCTTTAGTTGTTACTAATTACGCCACAGACGCTTGAGTCAGTGTCGAAGTTCCTTCGAAGGAGAAGCTGTAGGTGACATTGTCCTCTACCCCCGCTTCTTGTTCGTAGCTTGTCAAGTATGCGTCACCAGTGTAGTCGATTTCGCCAGAAGTAGCAGAACCAAATTTCACTTTCACGAGAGTTCTGTTCGCTAACAAAGTGAACAGAGCGTCTGGTGAATCGAAGTCACCACTGATCGAGTAAGTCACAAGACCGTCACCGCTGAGTGACCAAGCTTTCAAGCCTTCGAGCTTTTCAGCCCAGCCAGCTGAGTCTTTTGTTGTGGTGTCACGCGTTTCCATTGAAACACTAAGAGATGCAGATGTACAACGACCGATGATGTCGTATGTTGTACCGCTGTCTTCAGAGATTTGAATCACGACATCAGTCGCGTTCATGATAGATGTTGCAGGCATTTTTCCTATTTTTTAATTATTCAAACTTAATCAAGTGAGACTCTGAAGATCAGATCAACTTGTGAGCTGAATGTTCTTTCGTCATCACTAAACAAATCGCGCTCACCGTCAAACGAACACGATTGTACTTTCACATTCTCAATCGTTTCATTCATTCTGACGAACGCGTCTCTAATATACGAAACTCCGTTCTGTGTGTCTGAATAAGATGTTGACACGATTGTGATTCTGACATTCAATTCATCGACATGTGAGTCGCTGTCTTTTGATTTCTGTGAATCATTGACGACGATCTCATAGATCGCGAATGGTGTTGCTGTTGTTTGTGCACCGACGAGCGGATAGACACGACCGCCAAAAAGTGTGTTCAGATCTGTATGACTTCCGAACTTGCTTTTGATGACTTTTCCTATCATGCTTTTGATGCTTTGACTTGTTGATTGATGAATGATCTCATGAGAGTCTTGAATGTATTTCTCACCATTGTCAGACCGCCCTTTTTTGCTTTCTCTGCGAAACCGTAGTTTCCGCCTTTGACATATTGGCCGTACTTATTCACAAAGCCGTACTCGACAAAATGAGCAAACCATCCACCCTTTTCTGGATCTGAATATCTTCCTTTTACTCTCGGTCCAACTGACAGCATTGAGAAAGTCTGCTTCTTCTTGATCTTGTGGTTGATGATGCCAAAAGAATTCTTCAAAGTCCCTTTCGGAATCTCTGCATACACACCGCCGTATCTGTAGACCTTGAAAGCGCCTTCATCTTTGATGTTGTCTTTGAATCTCTGCACCATAGGCTTCAGAGATTGTCTCTGAATCTTTCTGATGTCTTTTGTCTGTACACTATTAGCGAGTGTGTCGAGTTCTTTGAATGCTCTCTGAAACTCTCTCATCAAAACATCTTCATCAAAGCCGATGCTGTTCTTCGTGCTGTTCGGTCCTCTCTGTGCGCTGATGCGCATGAATGTGTTCGCGCCCATTAGTCTGCAAGTCTTGTGTCGATACGCTGAAAAGAATCACGCTGATCAGAGCCTATGATCGCCTCGATCGTGTATGTCTTCCCGTTGTATTCGATCCTCATCTGTTCGTTGAGATCTGATCTGTGTCGAATTGTGAACTCGACTTTTTTGACAGCTACGATCTGATCAGACACCTCTTTCTCAGATCCAGACTTCTCAACTACTTTCGCCCATACTGATGCGAGAGTTGTGAATGTCTTGTTGATCTGACCGAAGTCATCTGTTGAAGTTGTGAACTTCTTGATCGTGATTCTTCTGTCGAGCTGTCCAGATTGCTTGATCATTAGAATGTGAAGATTCTATATGGGTTCCAAAGATATTCACTCGCAGTTGGTAGTCGACGAACTGCATCGCCTCGCTGATCATATAGATCAGAGATCACCAACATCATTCCTTGAATCAACGGTCTCGGAATCGAAGAGACATCACTGCCGACGACATATCTGACGATCACTTGATTGACGACGCCCGCCGCCGCAAACCAACCAGCAGTTGATTGAACTCTCGCGGGTTCTGAGATCACATCTGTGATGTACTGATCAGAAGTCAGTGTGACTTCAGATCCGATCTCGTCGACATACTTGACAGAAGTGATCGATGCAACTGGGCCTCTTGATAGATAGATCAAGTTGGACAAATTATTCCACGAGTTCTTTGGGAACTTGTCGAAGTATTCATCAACGGTTGTCGTCACCAAGATTCTGCGTGTGTATTCTTCACACATCTGACGAGATGCTGTGATCAGTGCGCTGATCAACATGTCGTCTTCTGCATGATCTACACGAAGAAAGTTCTTCGCTTCTGCCAGTGTGATCGGCTCCGTCGTTGCTTCAGTTACTATGTCAAATGCCATGTCTTATCGTGTTTCCTTTTTCGTTGTCTTCTTGACTGCTTTCTTCGCGCGTTTTTTAGCCGGTGAGGCTATTGCTTCACAGAAGCCAGCATTCAAGAAATCTTTCGCCATCTCTGATGGGATTTCCACTTCCGAGAATTTACGGAAGTGGAACCCATTACCAGAGACAGATTTGAGAAATCTGACTTTCATGCTTATGCTTGAACTAAGTGCTTAACTGCACGGCTATCCAATACACATGAATCCTTGCGAGAATATGCAACGAAGCCTACCTCGAGTTCGTCCATGTAACGCTCATTTAAGCGAACCATTTGAACGCCACCAGCAGAACGCACAACGAACTTGCTGAAGTCAGCGGCCAAAAGTGTTTTCTTGCCAGTTGCGATGCTTGACTCCATATCGTTATTGTAGTAGATATTGTGTCCGAACAACTTGTCTGGCTGACCAGCCGCCATGCTTGGCACGAAGATCGGGAAGTCGTTTGAAGAGCCAAGACCCAACGCACGAATTGCAGAGATCACATTGTTGTGAGCCATCAAGCCGAAGCTCTCTTTGTTGCGATATGCTGGATCGATGCTGTAGATCAAGTCCAAGATATCATCTGCAACGATCGCCGTCGCTGAGGCCGCAGTCTTTCCTGCAACAGATCCAGCGATGATTCCCTGCGGTTGAGAAGATCCCGTACCGTTAGTGAATGCCGCGTTTGTAGCTCGTGCGATTCTTTCGCCCATAGCTTCAACCAAGAAACCGTTCAAGTCGAACGCGTTGTCTTGTAGCAACTGCATTGACACACGAACTTGTGAAGCGTAGTTGTACGCGCTCAATTGCTTGTTAGCGAATGTCACATCTTGAACGGTTACAGCCGCCGCTTCTGCGATCAAGTTCGCATCAGTTGCAGTGTCGTTCACCGTTGGGTAATCCAACAACGCGCCACCAGCTGTGTTCAATTTCTTTGCAAGACGCTCAACTTCACCGCTGAATTCAACAGCCATGTCGAGTTCGTTGCTGAACGCTTGAGGAACCAAAAATCCACCAAGGCTGTCCGTTCCAGCTACATTGGTCGCTGTCCCTCTAAGCTCTGACATCATGCCACGCTCTTCAGCGTTTAGTGATCCCATACCGTTGCGAAGGTACTTTTCGAATGCACCCATGCGAGTCGCTTTCGGAGCCGCTTCACGAGCTTCAGCTTTCGCCGCCATTTCTTTTTTCATTTCTGCACTGCGCTCGATCACATCAATCTCTGACATGATTGACTGAGCATCTGCTTCCATTTTGTCGAACTTCACTTTCTCTTCAGCAGAGAGTGAGCGTCCTTCAGCTTGGGCACCGTCCACGATGGCGGTTGCCTGCTTGATCAATTCTGCGCGTTTACCACGCAATTCGATGTTCTTCATCTTTTAGAATTTTAGAGTTTTCAATTTATACAAATAGAGTTCAGAAGAATGATCTTCAGATTGAGCTTCAACTGGTACTTCTTCTTCAGAAGTGACAGCTTCAACTTGTTCTTCAGATTCTTGCTTCAGATCGCGATGCATCAGTTCACTTGTCGCTTCCGGGTAGGCCGGTTGGGCGACTGGTGAAACATCCAGCAGTCGTGATACTTTTTCTATGATTCGATACGTTTTTCCGTCGCGTTCTTCCCAGCGATCACGATCGATCAAGAAAGCGAATGATGACTGATTGATGTCGCCTCTTTTCATCAGCTCGATCAGATCATTCGCATATGAGGTATTGGGTAGATCTACTTCATAGTAGAGTCCTTTTGTGTCTGTAGATATGCGCAAAGTTCCAGAAGATACTCGGCCCAAGATCAGATTCTCGTCATGGTTGAAGTATGCACGAACATCGTTGTCGAGCACATCGTCAAACGCACCGCGCTCGATCTGCTCGTAGAATCCGCCCATCCATTCGCTGTCAGAGCCGTAGACCGCCGCGTATCCGCGTATCTTTCTTCCGTCGTGCTCGACTGACTCCATTCTGAATTCGCGCTCTTCACGAACGGCTGAAGCACTTCTGACTTCTGCGTCGTATTTTGTGAGAGTGCTGAATCTGTGTGCAACATTCAGAGCTGGCTTTCTTTCGATGTATGCGTCAGAGTCAGAGTCGTATCTGTAGACTCTGATCAGTGCCGCTGGGTCATCTGCTGTTCCGTTAACTTCAAAGCCAGAATCTGCTTCGACTTTGCCGTCGCGTGAGATCTTCACGATGCGACCGTATGCTTTTCCGCCACTTGTTGACCATGTCACAAAGTCACCGACTTTGAGTTCGTCAGCATCAGCTCGATCTTCTTTCTCGTAGCTGACATCCTCTGACATCTCGCCTTTTCCAAATGTGATCACGATCTCGTCGTCAGTTTCGATCACTGACTTGATGTGTCTTTCTTTCTTTTCTTCCATTTTCTCGATAGTGCTTTTCGCCCAGCGTAGCATTGCATCTCCGCCCCATGCGTCGTACATGATCGAACCGCAGATCTCCTTCTGATCTTCATCAAAGTATTTGCCCTGGTCGTAGACTTTCGCACGACTCAAAAAAGAGAAAGTTCTGATCAGCGTGTCTTCAGAGATCGCTTCACGCTTTGCAAGTTGATTCGCTCTTTGCCATCCGACAGCTGTGCCACATTTAGTGTCATGCTTGTCTCGATGTTCGAGAGCGCGTTTTGCGTTGTTTGTCGCCGATTGTGGGTAGTTACTGAACGCCATCTTCTTTCTGAGTTGATCCGACTTCTGTCATGTTCAACGGCTGAAGATATGCATCACCGCCCTCGATCGGTGCCAGATTCTCAAACTTTCTGACATCGTTCGCGCTGATCCAGCCCCATTGACGACCTTTTGTGTATGCTTCATAGCGCGTCTTGATGTCGCCACGAAGTAGTCCTTCCATGTTGAATCTGATGTAGTAGTCAGACTTCATGAACAGCTTTCTGTTCAACTCTGATTCCCATCTCTTTACCCATGGAAGTATTGTGTTTCTTTGAAATTGAATTCCTTGCTCTTCGATATTTGCGCGAGTTGAGCTGTTCTCAATACTGCCCAAATATGCGAGAGGAATTCTGAAGAATCTCGCAATGTCAACGACGCTGAATTGGCGCGTCGCGATGAACTGAGATTCTTGTGGACTGATCGACATCTTTTCAACCTTCATGCCTTCTTCCAAGATCGCAGTCTTGTGAGCATTGTCGAGTCCAGAATTTCTCTGCGTCCAAGATCTGATCAGTCGCTTGTAGGCTTCATCCGACATTCTACCCGGGTGTGTTAGAACTGCGCTGACGTTCGCGCCGTTGCCGAAGAATGACGCGCCGAACTGATCAGCAGCCAGACCAAGACCTATGCTTTCACGAGCCGCCTCGATGACAGACTTTCCAACGATACCGTCAAAGCCGAGTCCGACGATGTGAATCATCTCACTATCGTCAAAAGTCTCTTTCTTGTCGATCGTGTAGAACTTCGCTTCTTCGTAGACTTTCACTTGTACGCGATCTGGGTGGACTGGGATCAATCGCACAGCTTGTCCAGATGCGTCGCGCTTGATCGCGATGAACGCATTTCCGTGAAGACAAAGATGAGCTTGGCACACTTCGCGAAGTGTGAAGTCTGTCATCATTGCGTTCGGCTCGTGTATCAGTTTATTGATCGGATGATCTTTCGCATCTCTGACGATATCATTCTGTGTCGTCTTTACATCCCAAGGAAGTGATGCGATCGTCTCAGAGATCACGCGAACTGCTCCGAATACAGCGGAGAGTTGCATCGCGGTTGTCTCTGTGACTTGAATGCCGGTTTTGCTCTCGTTGCCAGCGAACAACCACTCTGCTGGATTTGATAGTGAGGTTGATGGTCTGTTTGGATTCGATCTGAATGCACCCAGAACACGAGAGATGAAAGATTGATTTTCTGCCACGCGTTTGTCGTTCAATGAAATTCTGTTTCAAAGTTAACTATCAACACAAAAAAAAAGAGTCAACACTTCGCAGTGCTGACTCTTACAACAAAAACAAGAGATCGTCAGATCGACGATCTCTCACTTTCGTCTGTGTTCAGTTTATGTTGTCGCTTTCTCGTTGCGAGTGACAGCTTTCTTCGCGCAGTCTGGGCCGAACTCGAACCAGCCTTGCGAATCGTGATCTTCTGGGAATTCTTCTGGGTAGTACACACATGAATCAGTGATCGAATATTCTAACCAGATCTTTTTTTCTGAGTTCAATTCTTTGCCGCATTTAGAACAGCAGTTGTTCGCGATGTCTTTCTTGAATGTGAATGTCTTTTTCATGTTGTTGTTGTTCTTACTTGTTGAACTCTGCGAATTGTTTCTGTGCTCTCTTCACAGCTCTTGTGAATGAGATCTTGTCTGCATACATTGTGAAATGCTTGCCGTGATCCATCTCATATCTTCCGTCATACTTGTAGAACTCAAGACCTCTGTGTGGGTGTTCTGTGTAACCGAAGACGATGTTGATGTCGTTGCCCCAGTAGTTAGTTTCGCCAGTGCTGATTTTGATGTTGTCTGAAAGTGTCATGTCGTTGTTGTTTTGTTGTTGTTATTACTTATGTAAATGTACAGCTTTTAATTTAATACACAACTATTCACAGAAGTTTTTTTTGACTTTTTTTCTGATCATAAAAAAGAGCGACTCGCGTCGCTCTCTGTTAGTGATTAAGATTCTGAGATCATCTGTTCGAATGCTACGATCTGATCGTGTGCGTCGTAGACATTGACTGAATCAAGATCAAAGAGCATGCCATTCAGTCTGCTGATCAAAGAGCAGATTTCAAATCGATCGATCGAAGTGTTGTCTTTCAGATCATAGAAGATCTTCATGTGTGTGTTAAGTGAGAACACTTCGCCGAGCAGTGGTGTTGATCTTCTGTGATAGACAAAGTCGTTGACGATCGCGTTGAATGTGCTTTGTGAGAAGATCTCGTTCTGTGTGATAAAAATATTTTTCATGTCGTTGTTGTTTTGTGAGAGCGACTCGCGTCGCTCTCTGTTAGTTTTTTATTCTGCGATGAACACTTTTGAACTCGGGTGCATTGTGATCGTCTCATTGCTGTAGTGAGTTGTGAATCTCCATTTCTGACATTCTGTGATCTCGTCGAGATATCTGAATTTGTTGTCTTCTTGAGTGTAACCAGCAACGATGTCGAATGTGAATTTAACCCATCCTTTCGCGCTTGTTTTGATTTTCTTCACTTTGAGATATCCCGTCGCGCGACAGCCTTCAATTCTTAAAGTCATTCCAGTCTCGATGTTGTTTGCAGTTGTTGTCATGTCGTTGTTGTTTTTGTTGTTGTTGTTCTTACTTGATTAGATCAAGAGTCGATTCGAAAAGTGATGAGTTGATTGGCAGTGAGAACTGAAAGAAGTAATCTTCGACGAGTTCATACTTGTTGTAGAATTCATTGTTTGCTTTTAGATCTTCGATGTGTGAGTTGATCTGATTTGCGATTGCTTGAGATGCTTTCATGATGTTGTTGTTTTTGTTGTTATTACTTGTGTAAATATACAGCTTCTTATTTAATACACAACTATTCACAGAAGTTTTTTTTGACTTTTTTTTCTGATCATAAAAAAGAGCGACTCGCGTCGCTCTCTGTTCATGTTTAGCTTCTTGTAAAATATCTTCCAGCGAATCTGCGTCTGCAATCCCATGTATCTTGAACTACTTCATCAACGATCGTCGTCCAGTGTCGTGCAACTCTGATCATGACGCGATTTGTGTTGACTGGGAAATCGCCGACCGTGAATTTGCTCTTGCCGTTCTTGTAGATCGTCTTGTTCAATTTGCAATCTTTTCTTTCAAGATATTCGTAAATGACAGCATCTGAATTTGGCATGTCGAATCTCTCTCTCGCGATCTCGAACAGATCGTCACGCACTTCGTGATAGGGTAGATCTAAGAAGATCGCAGTTGCTCGAATCGCGCAGTCATTGACATAGTCTTTGCGATTTTTGATCTCGACATACTCATCGCGTCCGCCGTGATTTTTTTGAAACTTGTTTTTCATGTTGTTGTTGTTTTGATTGCTCGACGAGGGCGCCACTTCCTCGTCGAGACTTGTTGTACATAGCGCAGTTTAATAGAGAGCGACTCGCGTCGCTCTCGTTGTTATTTTTCACATGTCAGTATAGATGCTGTATCTGTTGAAGTGTGAGATGAAGTGACGACCTTCGTCTGACTTCGCGATACGCTTACCTTCGCCGAACGCATCTTTCACGAGCTTCACTTCGAATGCATCTTCTTCAGTTCTTGTGATCATCACTGGGATAAATCCGCCAGCATGAATGCAAGATGATACTGAAAATTCGTCGAAGAAGAAGTTCTCGTTGTTCTTGCGTAGTTTGAAAAACTTCTTTGAAAGAAAGTCTTCTTTGCCGTAGTTCTCAATCTTTTCGATCTTGAAGATCATGTCATCTTCATTCGTGAACTTGATCTTTCTTTCGATGGCATCTTTTGCGTACATCTGAGAAAAGAATTCTTTGTACTCTTCGATTGATGACATCTGCATCGTGAAGTCTGATTCGATTTTCAAGTCACCGAAAAGTAGATCGTATGTTGATGACTTCAGTGTGTTCTTTGCTGTGTAAAGATCAAGAATTGCTTCGTTGTTGATTGTTGCTGTTTTCATTTTGTTGTTGTTTTTGTTGTTATTACTGGTGTAAATGTACAGCTTCCAATTTAATAAACAAGTATTCACAGCAAAAATGAGTAAAAATACCCATGAATTTTTTCGACGGTGAGTATAAAATACTACTATTTCGGTTATAGAATTTCCGATATACTTGTATAGCTGTATCTGAGAACCGACGGCAGAACCGCTTAAAATGCGAAACCGCTCTTTTCAGCGATCATTGTCTCAGATATGCAGATATCTTCTTTTGTGTGTGTGTGCATACGCACACACAAAGAAAATATCAAAGAGACATCACGATCAGAATGTTTTCTTCCATCTATATATAAGAGAGCAGAAAAAAACAATTCACAGCAAATGTCAATATCTACAGAAAGCGAATCTCTTGATCGTCATAGACCGATCCAGCTGTCGCATCTGATTTCTCGATCGTCATCTGTTCACCGATCGCCATGATCAGAGCGACGACTCCATCGATCTTGTCACCAGCTTTTGCTTTTGAGAACTTGACATTCTCTGCATCATCTTTCTTGACGACGACATTCGAGATCATCCATCTGAGCATCGCATTGTCACCATGATGAAGCTGTTGCTTCTTGATCAAGATCTCTGCATTCTTTATCGGTGCCGTCATAGAGATGTAACCTTGACCGAATGGATCTGTCTGAATTCCTGCGTCGCTCAGTTGATTGATCATGACATTTGAGTTCCATCTATCGTAGGCGATCGACACGATGTCAAACGCGCCAGCACATTCGATGATCTTGTTCTTGATGACATCGTAGTCTGTAGAGTTGCCGTCTGTGACGATCAGCTCACCGCGAGTGACGAAGTTGTCGTATGATCCGCCCGTCGTGTTGCGTCTTCTTTCGACAGCACTCTCACTCACAAAAAAGAACGGCAAGACTTTTCGACTGCCGTCATCGAACGGAAAGATCAGAACGAACGCACACACATCTTCAGTCTGTGCGAGATCAAGACCGCCGTAGCATGGTCGACCTTTCAACTGCTCAATGTCGACTTCACCAGCTGATGCTTTCCATTCAGCGTCTGTGATCCAACCAGATAGTGAGCTGACCCATTGATTGAGATGCAACTGACGAAAGGCGATCTCAGAGCTTGGAAGCGTCTTCGCTTCTTTCGACATCTTGTCAAAGTATTGACGCGTGATGCTGATCTCGAAATTTGGATTCGCTTTGCGCCATGTCTCTTCATCATGAATGTCGTCATCTGGTTCTGCTTCATAGATCAGAGGCAAGAATGTGTCATCGTCTACGACTTGATCGCGCACTTTCTTTCCGTATGCGTACAGCTCGTAGCAGATCGAGTTCGGGTCAAACATGCCCGCCGTCGTGATCGTCATCATCACTGGCTGTCGACGCGCACCCATTGAAGTCGCCATGACATCCCACAACTCGCGATTCTTCGCCGTGTGTAGCTCGTCATAGATCACCATCGATGCGTTGGCTCCGTGAAGCGTGCCAGCTTCTGCCGCAACTGCTTTCAGAAAAGAGTTGCTGTCTTTCATCACGATGCTGTTCTGATATACATTGCAAGATCTCGAAAGCACAGCAGAGTTCTTGATCATTTGTTTGCAGACATCGAAGACGATCTTCGCTTGATCGCGTGACGATGCACAACAATAAATCTCAGCACCTTTCTCACCGCCGACGAAGAGTTCTGCAAGTGCGAGAGCCGCAGAGAGATTTGACTTTCCGTTCTTTCGAGGAATCTGAACATACGCTGTTCGATACTGACGCGTGCCGTCATCGTTTAGTGTGCCGTACAATTTTCTGATGAACTCTTTCTGCCATTCTTCGAGCAGAAACTTCTGACCAGCCAGTTCGCCCTTCACATGCGTACACACACGCTCAATGAATTTGATTCTGATCTCAGCAATGTCGTTGTCGAATCTCATCAGTTCAGCAGATCTTCAAGTGATTCAATTTTCTCTGGCGCGTTGAGCTTCGCTCTTGACGATGGTGTCAATCCAAATTCTGACAGCATCTTCTTCAGACGATCCCAGCTCTGTTGCATGAGCGCGAGTTCTGGACGCGGTCTGTGCATCTCGTCGCCTTGCGCGTTCGTTGTTGAGTACACCGGACCAAGAGTTCTGATCACAGCTCTGCTGGCTTGGTAATCTTCCCAAGCGTCGCTCATCATTTGCAAAGCGATCGCATCGATCTCAGCTAACACGCCAAGATCGCCAAGATGCTTGACGAGCCAATTGAATGTATCTCTTGAATCACTGAACGCTGGTTCTGTAGGTGTGCCGTCAGCTTCAAGTCTGTTCTGATGTCTGTCTTTTCTAAATGTGTCCGACGCTTTCAGCATTGCTGTCGGTTTTGGTTTTCTTCCTCTGCTCATTTTGTGATCATCTTTTTGGCCCTCAATTTTGACTCCATGAGAAAACCATGGGATCGGTGATTGTATATGCTTTGCCAATTTACATTTACACCCGCCCTACCTATGTTTGTGCGCTTCTCGTCCGCTCTTTCTGTTGTGACACTTGTGACACATGCTCTGAAGGTTTGACCATGAGAGCTTGTCACCACCGTCACGAATGCTGACGATGTGATCAACTACTTCAGCGACAGACTCACACTCAACACAAAGCGGGTTCT
>OAPM01000018.1_pt1 | contig 12698 bp, 11 predicted proteins | sample 1470761 | NCBI WGS metagenome assembly OAPM01 (sample SAMEA3275546, study PRJEB22092) | marine metagenome | biome: ENVO:00000447; feature: ENVO:00002042; material: ENVO.00002110 | collected 2014-06-21T11:05:00+00 | depth 0 m | reverse complement strand
TAATTTCGCAATTTCATCTCTAGCTAGTTCATCAATTTCTTTAAAATCCGGCGCAACGCCAGCCTCTAATGGAAATCGACGCAAGAGAGATGAACAAAACGAGTGGATGGTCTGAATTTTCAATCCACCCGGTGCCTCGATGGCACGCGCAAATAGTGTTCGTGCATGCGCAAGATCAGTTTCCAGATGCATTTTTTGATCTGTGATGTCCTCAAGCGCTTGAACCAATTCTGCGTTATCTAACATTGACCATTCGCCCAAGCGTTTGAACAATCGGTTTTGCATTTCGGCGGCTGCGGCCTTGGTATACGTTAAACAAAGGATGTGTTCGGGCGCTACGTCATCTAATAACAAACGAGCCACACGGTCAGTTAACACACGTGTCTTGCCCGATCCTGCATTCGCCGATAACCAAGTTGAGGTTTCGGGGCGCGCTGCATTTAATTGTGCTCTGCTGGCTTCGTTCACTGTAATCGCTCCTTTTTTGCAGGGTGCGATACATCCCATTCCCCATAACGTGATAGGTGATCGTAGTCCGAAAAATCATCAGATTTGAACAATGCACGTCGTGCAGTGTATCCCTGATCAGTCTCTTGATAACGTGAAATCAGTTGTCGTAATTTTTGATAAGCAGTATCGATACTTTCCTTTTCACTGGGCATTTTTACAACTTTTGGGGGGGTTCCCAAACCGATGAACGCTGCACTGTAAACTGCGTTAGGCTGTATATTTTTGAAACCAGATTGTTCTGCCAGCAGAGCGAGAAGGTATAATTGTTTATCAAAAAACAATTGCTGTCGTTCTGTAGGTGCAGCACCTGTTTTGTAATCATATATCACTAAAGATCCGTCTGATCGTTGATCTATGCGATCTGCGATTGCGCGCACAGAAAAGTTTAGATCAGGTATTTCCAGTCTGCCAGAGGCTTCAAATCCAATCGGCTGCGCAGTCTTTCGGCGTTCTATTTCGCCATCAATTAACCAGTTTGTCACATTATCCAATCGGTTTCGCCAAAATACCTGAGTGGACGGCCAGGGAACAGACCTGTGCAGATTGGCTTCTAATATTTCTGCAAATCGTTCGTGGCGCTGATTTTCTGAGAGATTAGGCCATTCATGAAAATAATTCTCTAATACTTCATGAACTATTGTACCACGCATGCGGGCATCTGGGATCGCGTTTAACGGATTAAGCCGGCGCAATCTAAGAATATGTTTTGCGTAAATCGAATACGGATCGCGAATAAGTGTACGTATGTCTGTCACCGCAAGCGATTTTGGCCGTGCACTAAGCGGCGGACATGGCGCAGGCCGCATTGTTGATTTGCTAAATTCATCGTTAAGCGCATTATCAACACTCTCTGATAATTCCAACCAATTAGCGCCCCGTTTTCGCATGTGTTCCAATGCGATTGGACCCTGTTGATCGGGTAGGCCGTTCAGTAAGTTAAGCAAACGGTTAACCCAGCGGGAGGGAACGGTTTCCGCATCGTTTGAGCGAATGGATCGTGTGATCCAAACGTTTTTTTGGCATATTAATTGCTGGTAATCATGCGCAGAAAGTCCAATTTTTCGCTCTGGTACACGTAGACCTGCGTCTTTTCTCATTTGCCGATTTAACCATGGGTCACTGTCGCCTATTTCGGGCCATGTTCCTTCGTTTAATCCAGAAAGGATGTACAGATCCGCACCTTGGACCCGCGCTTCTAATGTACCCCAAATCAGAACCCTTGGGTGGGTTGTGGTTGTTTCTCGTAATGAATCTTGGGCAAGTAATCCCTTAAAAATCCCAATATAGTCTCTTAATTCACATTTTAACGTCGTTTCGTTCGTTTCGTTCAAGCGATCAATAATTTGACGAATTGGTACGCCAGACGCTCCTTGCCACAATTGTTTTTCGCCCGCATTCGTGTCATCACTGCCATTGGCTATATTGTCACTTAAAGCAATGTGTTTTTGTAGCCACGTCGCAAAACTCTGGACGCCCGGCTCTAACAGATTGACGAAGCACTGCAAAAACCAATCTGCCCATTGCACGGCCAGCTGGCTGGATTGTTTTTCTGCCCATTCTTTCATTAAATCTGGCGTCAGTGACACTATCCCGTCTTTTCTCAGAAACAGCTCTAGCTCTCTGGTTAGTCTAAGGTGCTCGCCACGATTGTTGCCATTGTGACAAAGTGGATGTTTAAGAATTGCAAAAATTTGAGACGTCTTAACATTATCGCTAAGCAAAGTAGCGGTTTCGCGCAGAAAACGACCAACCGGGGTCAGCGAAAGTGGTATGCCTGCGCTGTCGTCTGGTGTTATGTCCCAGCGTGTCATGATCGAGGAAACATAGCGTGAAATCTCTCGGTCTGGTGTGATCAGAGTGGCCGTTATTCCGTCATCGATTGCCTTGCGTAATCTTAGGGCGATTGCTAACGCTTCTTGTCTTTTTGATGTTGCCTCAAGCAGGGTTATGCCTTCTGTTGCCTGTATTAAATTGGCAAGTTTCGGTCCCTCTCTCATCCAACTGTCTGTAACAGGAGCAGGGCGCAAACTTAGAGAAATTAGCGATGAACGATCTGTGTTTATAGTTGTTGTCGTCCAATTGGGCACGTCCTTTGGATGGGTCCCACATGTTTCTACAACTTTTGCCAAACGATATTGTGGATGATCTTCACTCGCGCGATCTGATAATAGATGCGACCACATTGATTGAGGGGCATCAAAGTCGAAACCAGGTAGTATGATGTGGCCCTTGGGCAGGTTACAAACAGCCGCCATCAAATCTAACGCTGGCTTACGAGAGCCAGTTGAGCCAAGCACATAAACAGGGTCTAATATGGGATTATTAGACCAATTTTTCGTTAATTTATCAATCTGATCTTTCAGTGAGCTTGCTGCAATCTGCCCATTTTGATTATCGAGGTAACCAAATATGATTTTCAAAAATTCCAGAGCGTTTCGCCAATGTCCTGATTGATCCTGAACATTTAGTTCTATCAAATCGTTTGCGCTTACTCCCTCTTCTACAATTTCATTCATCAAACTTTGCAGGCTGTCAGAGAGTGAAAATAGTGACGATTTTGGTGCAAAATTAGGTTGTGCATTAAGCAGACCGGATACGAGGCGGATTAATTCAAATTTTTCGCCTAAAGTATTGGTTTCATACGCAGCGAAGTCTCCGTGTGCGAAGTTTTTCAGATCTCCGATCAAATGTAAGCGGGGAAGAAGCACAGATTTTTGTTCAGAAAAAATTTCAACCAAGCGTGAACGCATTCGCGCCGTATTGACGATTACGTTTATGCGCGCAATTTCATGTGGGGGTCTGTCCGCGTATCGTTGCGTCAGTCCATTCACAAATTCACGTGGGTAATCCGAGCCCAAGGGAATACCGAAAACGCGTGGATGTAATTCTTTAACTGTCATGAAATCTTTGTTTTGCCTGTTCGAATGCTTGTTTGGTTCCAATATCAATCCAAGGGTCTGGATATATCACGGCCTTTGCGCGTTTGTTCTGGATCATTTCATCCCAAATTGAATTTAGTGAAAAAACGGTTTGATTAAAGTCTCTAACAAACTGTGATTTTATGATCTGACAACTGGCGTATGTGTAAATTCCACCCCGTTCAATTACGTTATCATCATCAATAGAAAAGTCACCCTTTTTGCCAGTGCGACCCACTGCATTTTCCGGGCTGACGCATAGTAATAATGCATCCATTGTTTCGGGGTTCCAGCTTTCCATCAGTACACGCAGTGGGTTTTTTCCGGTCCATATCGTATCTGAATTCATTGTAAAAACAGTGTTCAGGTGTTGTTCCTTTGATATCCGCTTTAGCCCCCCGCCGGTGTCTAAAATATCATTTTCCTCAACGAATACGGAAACGTCGGTTCCCTCAAAATAGCGTACAATTTTTTCTGCTTGAAAGTGGGCATTTACTGAAATCGATGGCAGGTTGCAGTCTCTTGCATGATCCATTGCATGTTCGATCAGTGCCCTCCCATTAAATGATAGCAATGGTTTAGGAGTGTCGATGGTTAAAGCTTGCATGCGTGTTCCAAAACCTGCAGCAAAAATGACAGTTGGAAACATCACAGGGCCTTATGTTTATTGGCGTATCGCGCCAAGGGTTCAGATAAGTCCTGGTTCAAAGCGTTGTAATCACCGGTCTTAAGTGTCTGGTGAATATAATTTAGTGTACGAGGGATAAAAGCAGAATATTTGGTTTTTCCTTGGTCGATCAATCGGTCAAAAATCCCTAAAATTCGCAAGTTCCGCTGCAGCTTCAGCGCATTTATTGATGGGATTAGCTGTAAAGGGTTTATGCCCTTTTCATCTGCATATGTGTTTAATAATTTTTCGCGCAGTTTTGTGTCCAGATCCCTTCTTACATCCCACAGAAGCGAGACAAGATCATAACATGGATCACAATTAAACGCGTCTTGAAAATCCAGAATACCAACCCGCGATACATTCTGTGTATTTGCCATCCAAATCAAATTTTCCACATGACAATCTCGTAATGAAAAACAGGTGTTATGTGTTAACGCAGAATCGAACAGGTCATACAACTGGGTTTGCAACTTAGACTGATTTTTATCAGTGCAGGCGGCAACTTCAGGTACTTGGAAAAATGGATTTAGCATATCGACCAGCGATTTTGGTGTTGCAACCGGCAACGTTATTCCTTTTGCATTTTGTAAATGACAAAGCATAGAAATTGCGGCGGTGTACCGTTCGGCTTCTAGTGTTTTATCCAGTGCAAAATCTTGGGCAAACGTTCGTTCACCCAAGTCTTGGATTAGCATAAGTTTTTCTGCGCGATCGGTCGCAAATATTTTAGGTGCGCTTAGCCCAATATCATTCAAATATTTTGATATTTTCTGAAAGGAATCAAAACTTTGTAAACTTTCCCGCTTAGCATCCATTAATATGGCCGAACCATCTGGGCCCACGATCCTGAAATATCTACGATTTGAAGCATCCGGCGATATTGGGATTAGATCGCCAAAGCTCCAATCATGCGCAGATAAGAAAGAGCGATATACATTATCCATGGTCGATCAGCTTTTCATTCCATTTGATATCTGTCCAACTGAAAACAAATATACGTTCTTCGCTACCGTGTGCATTGATATCAATATTTAGTGCCGAATTGGGTGTGAAACCTGCGATTTGATCGGGCCATTCAATCAAAACGACAGCGTGTTCGAACGCATCCAATAGCCCAAGTTCTATGACTTCGCTTGGGTCACTTAACCGATAAAGATCGGTGTGCCAAACTTCTCCTATTTCTGTGTCATATTGCTGGACCAACGTAAAAGTTGGTGATGGAATGTCTTCCTCATAAAGTAAGACCGCATGTATAAGCGCACGGCAAAAATAACTTTTACCTGCTCCGACATCGCCATTTAATAAAATGATGTCACCATGCGTTAATTTCTCTGCCAGCGCAGTCGCGTAGGCAGCCGTTTCCTTGGGGCTATGAAATTGCAGGGTTTTTGAATATACCATGGACAACAAATGGCAGTTCAATTTTGGGCTGACAAGACTTTTAGTAGGTAAAACAAACCGCGGTGTGCTGTCCCATCAATGGGATGACCTGCACATTTATGCGCTGATCAGTATCATAAACTATTTCCTCTCTCCAACCTTCACGTTCATCAATCTGGCTAACGAAATCCCGAATTTCACCCCAAATGCCAGTGGGTTTAGACCGTGCACGCCACAGTTTGCTTGCATCTTGGATCGTAGATCTGCGTTCAGGATCCGTAGATAAGTTACCCCACAAAAGTGCATGCGCCTCATTCTGGTGATATAATTCACCAGAAATTGAAAAAATCGCAATTGCGCCATCTAGATTGTTCAAAAGTTCGCGATGTAATTCCAATTCCGCGGTAAAGCGTCGTGACATTGATACTTCGGCGGTTATGTCTTCGAATAAAAATGCTAAGGCCCCGTCAGGGTGCGGGCGTCCCGAAATTCTAAATGTCGCGCCAGTAGGTAAATTCCAAATTTCGGTATATGTTCCTTCGGTTGCAGCAGCGACTACGATCGCAAGTTTTTCCCTCCAAGTTGCGTAATTTTTGGGTTCTGGCATGATTTGCTTGTCCCGAAGCTTATCAAAAACCGTCAATAGGTTTGGCCGCGCACTTAAGAAGTCTGCTGGAAGTGTGGTTAGATCTATCAGCGCTGGATTGAATAGCATGAGTTGTCTGTTGCGATCGAAAATCGCAAGCCCGATGGACAGTGTCGCAAAGGTTTTTGTCAGAGTCTGAACAAAGTTTTTTTGCGCCTGTTGGGCGCGCACGATTTCAGTGACATCCAACGCATATTGAACAGAACTTTCTGGCAACGAAAATTTGTTGATATCAAACCAATGCGGGGGTTTGTTTTTATCCACTTCGAATTTCACACGTTCAACAGGATGATTTGTTGATTGCGCAAACTGAATAAGTTGACGGCCCAAGTCAGAGCCAAGTTCGCGAAATGCCAAGTTCGACATCATGATATTTCCAGACTCAGCAATCTGCCATACAGGAAATGGTGTGTTTTCTACAACATTCTGTATCATTTCTAATTCATGTTTGGCACGGCGCAATTTGTATATGTTTGATGCTGTGGCAGAATCTAACAGCTGAATCTGGATTTCGTTGTTTTGCCTTTCAACGCGTAAGATCGCTTGGTCATGTTTCCATGTCGACCTAAGTTCGCTGATGCTGTTTTTATTATTTATAAGTGACTTGGCACCTGGGAAGCGGTGTTCAAAATAAGTTAATATATCTAATAAATTATTGGTCGCTACCAGATCAACTAACATCTGATGTCCGGCTTCTGTGCTGTGCTGTAACTGATCGTCTTGAAACCAAAATGCAATTTTTTGATTTGTGTGAGGGGGTTTTGATTTCGGCGGAAAATAAGTTTTTGCAACGATTAATCCAGAAACCAACAGGACAGCAGAAATTGACACTAAAAAACCGTAATTTCAATAAGATGTCCCATAAAATTGCCCCATGATTTTGCGTTCAGAGGACGGAAAACAGGTTAATAAATCGTTAATAATGATTGATCATGATGTTAGGCCCAAGTTCTTGGGTGATATGTTCAATTTTTGCGCGATCCCAGATGATCTGAACAATTGCGCCAGAACGTTCGCTTGATTTTGTCGGGCCGGTTTCAGCATTTGCACCATTGGCGAACTTTAGCGATGCGCCAGTGCGCTCTAATAGTGTTTTTGCAATGAATAAACCTAACCCCATTCCTTTATAACCGGGGCGTTGATTGCGATCCTGTCTATGTTTTGTGGATCGAACAAATGGGTCACCAATGCGGTTCAGCATATGTTCTGGGTATCCGTTACCATCATCTGAAATGCGAATGATTATGCTTTCACTATCCCATGAATAATCCACCCATATGGCTGTGTGCGCAAAATCGACAGCATTTTGAATCATATTACGCAGGCCATGAATAATCTCAGGGTGACGATAAATTAAGGGTTGATCTGCGGGATCAAGATCACCGATGATTGCTGAATTTATAATTTTTCCGCGTTCGATGTGTGGTTCTGCGGCTTCACGCAAAACTTCGCTTAACGGGGCGTTTCTGAGGTGTAGATCATCTTTTCCTACCCGACCCATTGAATGCAAAATGTCGCGGCAACGATTTGCTTCTTGTCGAATAAGTTCTGCATCATCCTTTAATTCAGGGTATTGTGAAAGATCTTCGACTAATTCGCCTGCAGTTAATTTTATTGTCGCCAAAGGTGTGCCAAGTTCATGTGCTGCAGCTGCGATTACACCACCTAAGTCGGTAAGTTTTTGTTCCCGTGACAGCGCAATTTGAGTAGCGAACAATGCATTGCCCATTGCTGTCATTTCTTGGGTCGTTCTACGTGCGTATATACTTAGGAAAATTATCGTGATGACAATTGCAGCCCAATTCCCGAAAACAAATACTTTGGGGATTTGCATTGTAAATCCCTGAGCGGTCATCAATGGGATATAGTATTTTGCTAGTATCGACACGATTATTAACGAAATACCTCCGATTAAAACAGCTGAACGAATTCCTAAAACAGATGAGGACACCACGACCGGCGCGATAACCAAGATGCTGAATGGATTATTCAGACCACCAGTTAGATAGATCAAAGCGGAGAGTTGGAACAAATCGAAGAGCGCAAATAACAGATTTTCTGTTTCAGATAGGCGTTTGTTTTCAGGATAAAGGTACGACGCCAGTAAATTTGCAATGATCGAAAGACCAATAAACAAAAGACAATAGTCAATCGGGATTTGTAGACCATAATATTGAAGTGCTACTAAAACCGCAATGAATTGACCAACAATTGCAAACCAACGAATTGCTATGGATGTGCGTAACCTGATCCAGTTACTGCGCGTATCTTCTATAAAAAGCGAGGCGTCATCTGACATGTTTGTCGCATCCCGGTTTTCGTTTCGTTTCGAATAGCTTATATGCGCAGAGTATAACAGTGATTAGGAATAAGATACGACAATGCATAGGATGATTCAAATTACCGCAATGTTGATTGTTTGTGCAGGGCTATTGGTGTCTGTATTGTTTGCAACGGGTGTAGGTCCTTTTGCAAAAAGTGATGATCAATTTGCAGATTGTCGGACATCGGCTGTTGCAGGTGGGAGTGCGGTGATTGGTGGTCCATTCGAATTGGTTGATCATAAAGGGCGTGTCGTCACCGAAAAAGATGTGATCAAAGAACCAAGTTTGATTTACTTTGGTTACACGTTTTGCCCAGATATTTGCCCATTCGATACTGTTCGCAATGCCGAAGCCGTGGATCTATTAGCGGAACGGGGAATGTCCACCACACCAGTTTTCATTTCTATTGATCCAGAGCGCGATACCCCTGAAGCATTGGATGCATACGTCGAAAATATCCATCCAAAAATGGTGGGTTTAACGGGGACAGACGAACAGGTAAAAGCCGCGTCAAAGGCTTATCGGACGTACTATAAACGCCATGACGATGATCCCGAATACTACACCGTAGATCATTCTACACAAACCTATCTGATGCTACCTGAACATGGGTTTGTTGAGTTTTTCAACAGAAACGCAAGCGCTGAGCAAATTTCCGAAACGACTGCATGTTTCATCGAAAATAGTTAACAATATCCCGTTTGACCCCAAAGCTTTATGTCGCTAACCTAACCCTTAAATGACGCGAGAGTGGAGAAAAATTGTGAGTCCCAGCGATAGCATTGATTTAGGTGAAGATAGATCGCTTTTACTTGTCGATGATGACGAACCGTTTCTTCGCCGCCTCGCTAAAGCAATGGAAAAACGTGGATTTGAGGTCGAAACAGCAGGTTCTGTTGTCGCTGGGCGTGCAATCGCTACGGCCAGACCCCCTGCCTACGCTGTTGTAGATTTGCGACTTGAAGATGGAAATGGATTGGATGTTGTAGAAGTCCTGAGAGAAAAGCGTCCTGACAGTAGAATTGTTGTTCTGACCGGTTATGGTGCGATCGCAACTGCCGTTGCCGCAGTGAAAATTGGTGCTACGGATTATTTGGCCAAGCCTGCTGACGCAACGGACATTACGAACGCGCTCGTGGCGAACGGTGAAGATCTACCGCCACCACCAGAAAATCCGATGAGTGCAGATCGTGTTCGTTGGGAACATATTCAGCGGGTGTATGAATTGTGCGACAGAAACGTCAGTGAAACAGCCCGCCGCTTGAATATGCATCGTCGAACACTTCAGCGTATCTTGGCTAAGCGCAGTCCAAAATAATTTATAACTGATTTAGCAACGCTTGAAACGCAGCGATAAATTCGATTCTGACGTCCTTTGGTGGGCGCAGTTTTATTTCAAAATTATCGGAATAATACTGATCCACAGCGCCAAATAATTTGTCCGCCTCTTTTTCTGAAAATCCAGCAATTTTAGAGGCTTCTAAACGGGCACTATATTTATCCGCTTGTTTGATTTGTTTCTTCAAATCGGCCGGAATTTTAGCAGGCAGACCAAAACGCACGTGAATTGCTGCAGCGAGACGTTCGTCCAAATCTTCATAACCAGATCCGACAGCATGTTTGACGGGCGATATCATATCTCCGATGACATACTCGGGCGCATCATGAAGCAATGCAAACATCCGTTCCCCGACCCGCGCCTTTGGTTTGATACTTTCAAATATGCGAAGAACCAGCAAAGAATGTTCCGCTACCGAATATGGAAAGTCCCCATGTGTTTGACCATTCCAACGCGCAACAAATGACAATCCATGTGCGATGTCTTGGATCTCAATATCCATAGGCGTTGGATCTAACAGATCCAAGCGTCGTCCTGATAGCATTCGTTGCCACGCGCGTCTTTGCTTCAATTCTAACTCTCATTCTTTTCATGTGTGGTGCCAAATTTTCTGTGGTGATGCAAGTTGACGCTGTCTGGGGGCTTACAGGCTATAAAAATAGGATCCGCTGCAAGAGTTGTTTCGTATTGCATAGTATGGTAACCGACCCCAACATTATTGGAGACAAAGCAAATGACGGATTACGTTGTTAAGGACATCAACTTGGCGGATTTTGGCCGCAAGGAATTGGATATTGCGGAAACCGAAATGCCTGGATTGATGGCGCTTCGTTCCGAGTATGGCGAAAGCAAGCCACTCAAAGGTGCGCGCATCGTTGGCTCGCTTCACATGACGATCCAGACGGCAGTTTTGATTGAAACATTGGTGGAACTGGGTGCTGATGTGCGCTGGGCGTCTTGCAACATCTTCTCAACACAAGACCACGCAGCAGCAGCCATTGCAGCCGCGAACATTCCTGTCTTTGCGATCAAAGGCCAGTCATTGGAAGAGCATTGGGATTACTTGGATAAATCCTTTATGTTCCCAGAAGGCCCAAACATGATCCTGGACGATGGTGGTGATGCGACATTGTACGTTCTATTGGGCGCACGTGCAGAAGCGGGTGAAGATATCATTCCCGTGCCACAGTCCGAAGAAGAGGCCGTGATCAAGGAACAGATCAAAAAGCGCATGGAACAATCGCCAGGTTGGTTCACGAAAACCCGCGATGCGATCAAAGGCGTGTCAGAGGAAACAACAACGGGTGTGCACCGCCTGTATGAATTGGTCAAAACCGGCCAGCTACCATTCCCTGCGATCAACGTGAATGACTCGGTTACGAAATCAAAGTTCGACAACAAGTATGGGTGTAAAGAATCCCTTGTCGACGGCATTCGCCGCGCAACTGACACGATGATGGCGGGTAAAACCGCAGTTGTCTGTGGATATGGCGACGTGGGCAAAGGCTCTGCCGCGTCACTGCGCGGTGCAGGTGCGCGTGTTAAGGTAACTGAGGTTGATCCGATCTGTGCGCTTCAGGCCGCGATGGATGGGTTTGAGGTTCTAACACTCGAAGATGCTGTTGAAACGGCAGACATCTTTATCACCACAACAGGCAACAAAGACGTCATTCGCATCGAACATATGCGCGCGATGAAGGACATGGCGATTGTTGGAAACATCGGTCACTTTGACAATGAAATCCAAGTTGCACACCTAAAGAACCACAAATGGACCAACATCAAAGATCAGGTGGATATGATCGAAATGCCATCAGGCAATCGCATTATTCTGCTGTCAGAGGGTCGTCTCTTGAACCTTGGTAACGCAACTGGCCACCCATCCTTTGTGATGTCAGCCTCGTTCACGAACCAGGTTTTGGCGCAGATCGAACTTTGGACTAAGGGTGATGAATACAACAATGATGTTTACATCCTACCAAAGCATTTGGATGAAAAGGTTGCGCGCCTGCATTTGGATCGCATCGGTGTAAAGCTTACAACACTTGCCAAAGATCAAGCAGACTACATCGGCGTCACACCAGAAGGCCCATTCAAGCCAGAACATTACAGATATTAAGCGGCAAAGCTTAAACCTATTGCTTGCAAGCCCTGTGTGAAATTCATGCAGGGCTTGTTTTTTGTGCGCTCTGCGCCACAACTTCTATTCTTTCCCGCAGATTTTGTTTGTCATCGCACTGTTTTTGAATAAATCTGACTAAAGTAAATAAAATAATTCAAAAGGGTATATTATGGGAAAGCACGACGAACTGATCGAAAAGTATGCAGATGATTTGAAAAATAGGTGTGGGATGCAGCCAGACATGGACTTGTTGACAGCTGTTACCATTGGATGTGGGCCTTCTATCTACAATGCGGATGCGTCTACAGTTGCCGGGAGCCAAGAGAGCGAGTTGGAAACGGTCAAAAACAATTTTCTGATCAAGAAACTGGGCTTGTTTGATGGGCCTGAATTAATGAATGCAATTAATAGTGTGATTGAAACATATGGGCGTTCCGAACGGAACAAATACCGCGCCGTAGTTTATTACATGCTGACCAAGCATTTCGGTAAAGAGGCTGTCTATTCTTAAAGGTTTCAATTTTTAAAGACTGTTTTGAATAAATTTCGAAATAGTCTTTGCTTGGAAATCGCACCCTGTCATGTATTGTCGTTTTGTCAGGCTAGGAAGGCCGGACCCCATTTCTTTTACATTGCGGTCCAAATTTTACTGCTAAATTTGCAGTCTATTGGGGCAGATAAATCATCAACCAGCGTTGGTATTACTAAGTTCGCAGATAATCGCCCACTCCTCGGCGGTGACGGGTTGCACGGATAACCGAGAGTTTTTGACCAATACCATATCAGTCA
>OAPM01000016.1_pt1 | contig 12904 bp, 11 predicted proteins | sample 1470761 | NCBI WGS metagenome assembly OAPM01 (sample SAMEA3275546, study PRJEB22092) | marine metagenome | biome: ENVO:00000447; feature: ENVO:00002042; material: ENVO.00002110 | collected 2014-06-21T11:05:00+00 | depth 0 m | reverse complement strand
ACAGTTTTTTCAAATCAACCGCGCCGAAATATTCCTGGGACGCACAATTCACCAAGACCTCTGAGTCCGCTTTTTCTGCGTCCTGGTTAAGTTCGGTTGCGATCCGATCACCCCAATATTCATAAAGCGAAGATTTGTTGCCCACTTTCAGACGGCTGCCCATTTCCAAACGATAGGGTTCAATTTCATCTAAGGGACGCAGCAGACCATACAAACCTGACAAGATGCGCAAATGATCCTGCGCCCAGCGCAACGCATCTTCGTTTATCGTTGCCGCCTCAAACCCCTGATAGGTGTCACCTGCAAATGCGAACACTGCGGCTTTCTTTTCTTGTTCACCGAATTCAGAAAACCGCGTTTTATTCAGTTTGGCTAATGGTTCGGAAAGGTGCATCAAATCTCGCAAACCCTGAATCGTCAAACGATCTGCTGCCTTTGCCAATTTACTCGCATCATCGGGAAAGCGCGGTTGGCTCACCGCAACATCCGCCAGAGGCGACATATCAAGTTTTTTGGCAGGCGAGACGACTACAAGCATTTGAACATCCTTTTGTGTAAATGAATTAGAGTGATGTTAGACACTATTCAACCAACTTCACAGAGTTGTTAAGAAGATCCACGAGTGCAACGGACATTCAATGCGCTGCAATAACGGCCAGAAATGCCTGACCGAACCGTTCACCGCGTCGTTCACCCAAGATACGGGTCATCGAAACAGCATCCCGTGGTTTTAGTTCCGCGATTTTCGCCAACAGTGATGCGGAACAACTCATGGGTTTTTCGGTGCCACATTCACCCCTCATCAAATCTGCCTGCGCCTCTAGCAGTTGGTCATAAACAGTGCCCTCATTGCGACCTGCAAATTTTTTGCGACTGGGGTGCATACCTTGCACTTCTCCGGCGATCACCTCTAGGAATGCTGTGCCATAGGTATCCAGTTTTTTTGACCCTATTCCGTTGATTTTTGCCATTTCATCGAAATTTTTGGGACGCTTTTGCGCCATCTCGATTAGGGTTTTATCATTGAACACGATATAAGCGGGCACATCCGCCTGTTCCGCCAGAAATCGACGCTTGGCCTTAAGTGCCGACAAAAGGGGTGCATCTTCATCCGATACCAGGGTTTTAACGGATGGTCGTGATTTTTCGACCTTCAGCGTGTCCATGCGCAATGTAATGGATTGTTGGTCCTTCAAAATGGACAAACCCGCCTGCGTCATACACAGTGCGCCATGACGTGCAGGATCAGGGCGCGCCAGATCATAGCCCATCATTTGTCTAAAAATACCTTGCCAATTTTGTTTACTGATATCGCGGCCCACACCAAATGTTGGTAAATCTGTGTGCCCGTGTTGACGCATTTTTTCGGTGTCTGCCCCGACAAGAATATCGATCAAATGACCGGCGCCAAAACGTTCATCCGTTCTTAGCATCGCAGATAGCGCTTTGCGAACAGCCGTAGTGCCATCAAAGGTTTCAGGTGGTTTTTCGCATAGGTCACATTTGCCGCATTGTTGCGCCTGTTCCCCAAAATATCCCAACAATACCGTGCGGCGACATTCCAACGCCTCTGCCAAACCCAAAAGTGCATTCAAACGCCCATGATCCGCATGGCGTCGTTCGGGTGGGGCAAGGCTTTCATCAATTTGGGTACGCCGGAAACGAATATCTTCTGCACCGTATAGCGTTAGTGTTTCGGCCTCGGCTCCATCGCGCCCAGCACGTCCGATTTCCTGATAATACGCCTCGATTGATTTGGGTAAATCGGCATGCGCCACCCAACGAATGTCGGGTTTATCCACCCCCATGCCAAAGGCCACAGTTGCAACAACAATCAGGCCTTCTTCCTTGTTAAAGCGTTCCTCAACCACACGCCGTTCCACGGGGTCCATTCCACCGTGATAAAAACAGGTTTGGTGGCCTTCGTCTGCCAACGCCTTGGCCAGACTTTCGGTTTTTGCACGTGTTCCGCAATACACAATGCCCGATTGCCCACGTCGCGCGTCAGCATAGTCAATAATCTGTCGGCGTGGATTATTTTTAACGGCAAACGCCAAATGAATGTTCGGTCGATCAAACCCCTGCAAAAACGTTTTAGGAGGATGGTCATCAAACAAACGCGTGACGATTTCAGCACGTGTTTCAGCATCCGCCGTGGCGGTAAAAGCGGACAAAGGCACGCCCAACTGACGGCGTAATTCGCCAATTCGCAGATAATCAGGACGGAAATCATGGCCCCACTGACTGACGCAATGGGCCTCATCCACCGATATCATACCGACACGATACCGACGTAATACCGACGTGATTTGAGCGGACCCCAAACGTTCGGGTGCAAGGTATAAAAGACGCAGGGACCCATCCTCAAGACCTGCGAAAATTTCATCATTTTCTTCAGGGGTATTGGCCGATGTCAGCGCCCCTGCCCCGATACCGATCGACCGCAACGCACGCACCTGATCCCGCATCAACGCGATCAAGGGGGATACCACAATAGTGACCCCATCGCGTAACAGCGCAGGTAATTGATAACATAGGGATTTTCCGCCACCGGTCGGCATGATTGCTAGGACATTTTCACCCTGTGTCACAGCGTCAACAATGTCTTTTTGTCCGGGTCTGAATTCATCAAACCCGAATACATCGCGCAAAACTGCTGATGCCTGCGTCATTATTTACCTTGATTGCTGCTCTTTTGGGCAATGTCCCATAGGTCAGTGACCATGACAAGCCACTGAATAGCCAAATATCATAGGTATCTGTTTTATTTAAAGAAACGCGCGAAATATTTCAGGCAGAATGTAATTTTGCAGTGAAATGACAATAATGAATGCCACCAATGGTGCCAAATCCATTGGACGTGTATCTGGCAAAATGCGGCGGATCGGGTGGTAGATCGGTTCCAACAATTTGTTCAACCCAACCCAAATTTGCGCAACCAAGGGCTGATGAAGATTAAGTACCTGGAAATTGATAAGCCAACTCATGATGATATGAATAATCATCATAAAATACACAACGTTTAGGATCAGTTGCAAAGGTCCGTAAATTGCCATCATGGTGAACACTCCTTGGTTACACAGGAGGTAAGGTTTTTTGTTCGAAAGGACAAGGGTTTGTAATTTTATTGGTTACCCAAAATATATGAATCAATCGACTGAATTTGTTCATTGGTAAGCTTAAGACCCAACCTTGTGCGCCGCCACACAAAATCATCTGCTGTTTGAACAAATTCGTTTTCAATACCCCAGTCCAACTCTGCCGCCGTTACGTTGCACCCAAAATCCTGTTTTCCATCAGATGTTTGCGCGACTTTGGCAATAATCTTTTCCGCATTCGTCCCATACATTCGAACCATGCGCGTTGCCCAAGTTGACGTCAAAAAATCATAGCTATCCAACAAGTTTTTCACCAATGCGTCGAACCCATCTACATTAAAATCGCCCCCAGGTAATGGAACACGTTTTGTCCATGGCGCGGATTTGGCGCCCAATGCATTTTCAATTTCAACCAACGCACTTTCCGCTAATTTTCGATAAGTTGTGATTTTCCCACCAAAGATATTCAAGACAGGGGCTGTGTCATCTGCGCAATCAATCTTCAACACGTAATCACGCGTGGCGGCCGATGCCGACGATGCACCATCATCATAAAGCGGACGGACACCCGAAAATGTCCAGACAATATCATCATTAGTCACTGGCGTTTCAAAATACTGGGACGCAAAATTTAGTAGATATGCCTGTTCTTCTGCTGTGCATTCAACGGGTTCATTTGGATCCAGATGATCTTGGTCCGTGGTCCCAATCAAGGTGAAATCATTTTCATAGGGGATGGCAAAGATGATGCGCCCATCCGTTCCCTGAAAAAAATAGGCTTTATCATGGTCAAATAATTTGTGGGTAACAATGTGGCTACCACGAACCAACCGCACGCCTTCATTTGTTTTCAAACCTAATGTTTGCCCCAATAACTCACCCACCCAAGGGCCAGCGGCGTTTACAATCATTTTGGTCGTTATTTCGTGTCTATCTTGGGTTTTTTGATCCAATAATGTGACAACCCAGTGATCTGCATGGCGCTGCGTTGCAATCACCTTGGTTCGTGTCATTACATGCGCACCACGTTGTTTTGCATCCTGTGCATTTAATGCCACAAGCCTTGAATCTTCGATCCAGCAATCAGAATATTCAAACGCCTTTGCAAAGGAATTTTTCAGCGGTTGACCTTCTGCCGCGGTTTGCAAATTTAATGTTTCGGTCGCTGGCAAAATCTTGCGACCACCCATGTGATCATACAAAAACAGGCCAAGTCGTATCAACCAATCCGGTCGGCGACCCTGCATCCATGGCATAACTTTTCGCAGTAAACGGGATGTTGGGGTGCTATTGTCAAATCGCATATCAGGCGCGAGTGGTAGAACAAAACGCATTGGCCAACTGATGTGCGGCATAGCATGTAACAAATGTTCGCGTTCAATCAGTGCTTCTTTGACCAAACGGAATTCAAAGTATTCTAGATAACGCAACCCGCCGTGAAATAGTTTTGTCGAGGCCGATGATGTCGCAGAAGCAAGGTCATTCATCTCTGCCAGACCCACGCGATACCCGCGACCAACGGCGTCGCGCGCGATACCACATCCATTAATACCGCCCCCAATAACGAAAATATCGAAATCATATTCAGACATTAAAAAAGCCCCTTAACCAAATTTGTCTTATTATGCGCTTATTTTCGCTTTTGTTCAATATTGTTCGTTTATTTTCGTTTTTGTTCGTTTTATAAATTCACAACTTGGCCTGTACGAGCACTTTGTTGGGCTGCCTGCCCCATGCGAACGGCCCACATCCCATCTGTCATCGACACCTCTGGATGTCCACCGCTGCGCACCATATCCACAAATTTCTGATGTTGATAAAATGTAGATCCGTTGTGATCCCCCGCAGCCAAAATTGTTGGATCGACGGGAATTTCCTTTTCAATTGGGCCTTTTGGATGACGCGGACTTACGATTAGTTTTGGTGTTGGGCTGGGTCCCAATGTGTCTGTTGGCCAGAACCGTTCAGGGCCAGGCACCAAAGATTCGATGACCCCATCAGGCCCAGTTGCAATGATGTGTTCCTGAAATTCTGCTCCTTCAGCAAACATGCACAATTCCAACATTGCGCGTGCTCCGCTTGCGAAATCAACAATCACATATCCATGATCCCAGATATCAGGCACCTGACCGTCATAAGTTTCATTTAAATGGTTCACTGCCTGCCCACCTGACGCCATGACACGAACAGGGTCTGATTTCAGTATCAAACGCATCAGATCAAAAAAATGGCAGCACTTTTCAACAAATGTTCCACCACTATTTTCATTAAAGCGGTTCCAATCTCCTACCTTTTCCAGAAACGGAAATCGATGCTCGCGAATGGTTAACATTTGTGTGCCACCAGTAGACGCGTCCAAGTTATCGATCAATGCAGCAACGGGTGGCATGTAACGATATTCCATCGCAACCCAAACGGGCGCCGTATACTGCGATTGAAACCGCATAATTCGATCTGCACCATCCTGCTGGGTGAACAGGGGTTTTTCCATAAGGATCGGGCGGTGTGGTGCATCCAGTGCGCATTCCAACTGACGCAAATGTTCGTGATTTGGTGAAACAACCAGCAAACAATCAATATCCGGCGCATTCAAAACGTCTAGTTCACTATCAGCGAATGTCGCCATAGGCGCCAGATCAGCAGCAGCGGCACGCATGCCTGCATCTGGTTCATAAATCACGGACGCCTCAACATCCGAGAGCAATGCAATATTGCGCAAATGTTCTTGTCCCATCATCCCGCAACCGATTATTCCGTATTTAATCGTTTTCATGACTGTTCCTATTTTATGCGTGCCACGTATTGGGCAACGTTTGAGTTGATCCAGCTTATGGAAAATTCAACGGGTTGTTCGCGTTGGTCAAAACTTAGCCGATCAACGCAAACTGATGTTTCATTTAGGTTTAGATATTCTGGACACCACATTGGTTTTGGACGCAACCCAATTCGATCCTCGACCCGTGTGATCCATAGATCCAGCGATTTACGATAATACACATATAACGCTTCATTCAGGTCATCGGCCGATATTTGTGCAGCATGATTTGCGTCCAACCAGATTTCTTCCAACACGGCGGGTATATCATTTAAATACCGCATTCGACGTATCCTAAAGCCATCAGAATTAGACCCAAAATAGGGAAATTCGGCTGGTTTGGTCCGTTTTGAGACATCCAAAACCTCTGCCCGAGGAAGGCCACCACCCTCTAACAATTCAACTCGAAAGAACGAATAGATTGAGTTCACTTCTGACTTTGATCGAATGTAATTTCCCGACCCTTGGACGCGCTCTAACAATCCCTGCTGTTCAAGTTCAGCAAGTGCTTTGCGCAATGTACCAACAGACGTCGACAATTGTGCCGCCAGATCTCGTTCTGTTGGCAGGCGTGAACCATTCTCTAACCGGCCCGCGGCAATATCGCGGATCAGCAACTCGCTTATCTGAAGATATTTAGGCAGGCTTTGTTGTGTACTCATCAGATCCAAGAACAAAAAATTGATACACTATTGATCTACTATAAATCTGATGCTACGCAAGTGGTAATTCAAAGGATGAGGCTTCATGACTGTTGTTCCCATAACATCGCCAGATTTAAACGCAGCAGAAGTATCGTGGTTTTCAGCGCTATGTTCAGATGATTATCAATTTCTGGGAAAACCCGATGGATCATTGCGATCATCGTGGGATCACTGCAGTACGATCGTAAAAACCGCAGAAGAACACGGATTTCGCAATATTTTATGCCCTTCATCTTATCAGGTTGGCCAAGACACCCTTAGCTTTGTCGCAGGCTGTGCGCCAATCACGGATCGAATAAATATGTTGGCAGCTGTGCGATGCGGAGAAATGCAGCCTATCATGCTAGCGCGTACTATTGCGACCCTAGATCACATGATGCAGGGGCGATTAACCGTGAATATCATCAGCAGCGATTTTCCGGGCGAAAAAGCAGATAGCGCATTTCGTTATCAACGGTCGCGTGAAGTGGTGGAAATCCTAAAACAGGCCTGGACACAGGATGAAATAAATTATCAGGGCGATGTTTATAATTTCGAAGGCCTTACAACAGATCCAGCCAAACCATATCAAACGGGCGGACCATTGTTATATTTTGGCGGCTACTCGCCCGCTGCACTGGAATTATGCGGACAACACTGCGATGTTTATTTGATGTGGCCCGAACCCAAAGAACAAATCGCACAGCGTATGAAGGCCGTCAATGCAGTCGCTGAACGCTATAATCGCACATTAGACTATGGTTTAAGAGTACACGTAATCGCACGTGATACCGAAGCAGAGGCAAAAGAATACGCAGATTACATTGTTTCAAAGCTTGACGATGAACATGGCCGCAAAATCCGCGAACGAGCGCTGGACAGCACATCTTTGGGCGTTTCACATCAGGCAAAAAATCGTGATATTGCGGATGAATTTGGTTATGTCGAACCCCATCTGTGGACGGGTGTTGGGCGTGCACGTTCGGGGTGTGGGGCGGCCATTGTTGGGTCTGCTGATCAAGTACTTAGTGAACTTGAAGCCTATCAAAAAATGGGCATTCGTGCTTTTATATTGTCAGGTTACCCACATATTGATGAATGCAAACATTTTGGCACCAAAGTGCTGCCAAATATGAAAACATGTTCGCTGCCACACGCATATGGACGTGTGCCAGCGAAAACACCAATGACGCCCTTGGGCGCAGGAGTTAGAAAATAATGGAACGCATTTCCCTTAATCAGGACATAAATCTTTCTCGGATCGTCTACGGCATGTGGCGATTGGGTGATGACGCAAACACAAGTCCTGAACATGTTCGCGCCAAAATCGATGCCAGCCTAGATCAAGGTATCACATCATTTGACCAGGCAGATATTTATGGCGGTTACGAAGCCGAGGAAATTTTGGGAAATGCATTGTCCGGCACTGCATTGCGCAACAAAATGGAGATCGTAACCAAATGCGATATCATCGCGCCAGTTGGCCGATATTCAGACGCGACTGTGAAATATTATGACACATCGCGCGCGCACATCATGTCATCTGTTGATCATTCACTTCGCTTGATGTGCATTGATCATATCGATCTATTGCTAATTCACCGTCCAGACCCATTGATGGATCAACATGAAACGGGTGCCGCATTGGATGAAGTGATCGTATCTGGCAAAGTTCGCAGTGTTGGTGTGTCAAATTTCCGACCCTATGATTGGGAACTTTTGCAATCGGCAATGAAAAACCAACTTGTTACCAATCAAATTGAACTAAGCGTTTTGGCACACGAGGCGTTCGTGAATGGCGATGTCGCCTTTCACCAGCGGATCGAAACCCCCTTGATGGCCTGGTCCCCATTGGCAGGTGGCGCGCTATTTTCTGGAGATCATCCAGAGGTTATGAATACATTGTCCAGAGTGGCAACAGAAAATAACGTCGATGAAACCGCCGTTGCGATTGCATGGCTCTTGGCACATCCTTCTCGCATACTACCTGTGCTTGGGACGAATTCGCTTGAACGGATAAAAGGCATGTCAGCCGCACTAGACGTGAAAATGGATCGCCAAACATGGTATGAAATTTACACGGCCGCGCTTGGACGTGAAGTTGCGTAAGGATTAGAATGACAACGCCAATAAATTTTGATGAGCGCGCGTTTCGCGACGCATTAGGTACGTTTGTGACAGGTGTTACTATTGTCACGTGCGACGGTCCTGACGGACCTATTGGGATAACAGCCAACAGTTTTTCCAGCCTATCACTCAACCCACCTCTGGTGCTGTGGTCACCCGCAAAATCGTCACGCCGTTATGAACCTTTTGTCACCGCAAAAACATTCGCTGTGCATATAGCGTCCCATGATCAGCTGGATACGTGCAACGGTTTTGCCAAATCAGCACAGGGCCCTGATGGTTTGGAATGGCAACATTCCGATACTGGTTGTCCGTACATCGATGGTGCGGTGACGCGGTTTATGTGCGAACAATACACGACCTTTGATGGTGGTGATCACACGATCATCGTGGGCAAGGTTACAGATTTTTCTACCAATGATTCCGCTCCGCTTATTTTTTCACGTGGCGCATACAGCAGAGTTTGATTGATATTAGGTGGGCGCAGGTCCCGTGGATTCACCCACAACCAACTCTGCCTCTAGCAATTTTTTTGTTATAGGGGCGTCTGGATTATAAATCTGATCCATTAACATCTGCGCGACAATACGGCCTGCCTCTCGAACAGACGAACGTGTCGCAGTAAAGATTGGAACATTTTGCCCATTCTTCAGGTAAGACAGGTCATCATCATGTGTAATAATTGAAACATCTTTGCCCACAACCAATCCACACTCTTGAATAGCGCGGCGCACGCCAATTGCAGTAATCATTGATGCAGAAACGATCGCAGTCGGGGCGATTTTTTGTGACAACATTTCTTTGGTTGCGTGGTATCCAAAAACCTCAGTCATTTCGGCGTTTCTGACCAGTACCGTATCAACCTCAAATCCGCGAGATTCCAATGCATCACGATATCCCAGGTGGCGACGCCGCGCAAAATCCAGCGTATCCAGACCATTAATCAAACCGATGCGTCGATGCCCCAAATCCAACAAAAACTCAGTCGCACGCCGAAAAGAATCTCGATTATTAACATCGACCCAACTGTAAGAGGCATTCAAACCAGATGATCGCCCGTGAACCACAAATGGAAGACCAATATCTTCTAAAATACCAATGCGTTCATCGTTCACTTTTGGTGCCTGCAACACCACTCCATCCACAGCGCCTCGGCGCATCAATGACCGATAAATATCCTGCTCTTCTCCGTCTTGAACCAACGAAAACCGCATATCATACTTGTTTGATTTATAGACCTCAGATTCGCCCGCCATGAAATCCCCGAAAATAGGATTCACAAGTTCATGACTGGTTGCTTCGGGCAAAACATGGCCAATTGTCATCGAACGACCCGTTGCAAGTGTAGATGCGCCTCGGTTCGGAATATAATTGTATTTGCGTGCAGCCGTTTCAACACGATGCCGTGTCTTTTCACTTACTTCTGGATAGCCGTTTAAAGCACGAGAAATCGTGGTCTGAGAAAGTCCCAAAACATTAGATAACTCTTTCAAGTTCACTTAGGCGTCCTTTTTCAAAGCGGTTTCAAATTAGCAAATATTTGAATTTGGTTAGCTCTGGTTTTAAATTTCTTTGTTATTGCTGTCAAAACCTTTGTTTAAAAGATTTTTTTAATATTTTTAAGGGTTTTCTATTGACAACCACTGTGCATGTGCGGGTAAAAGTAATGATCCAAAGCGCTTTCAAAATTTTGGATAAAATCACGTAAAACTCTGTTGGAGGATAACTGTAAATCGTAATATTAAAAAGCCGGTCAAATTGCACTGGCTTGCATATATTAAGAGACCTGTAAGACCTATCTGTTTGCTGGGGATAGCTTACCAATTCCGCACAGATTACGAACACGACTTGACCCAGAAAATGGGTAAATGTTAGCGATAGACATTGGTATAAGAGCGCTGATACGCCTATCAACATACCGACCAGTGAAGACAAAGAAACATAAAAAATTGGGAGAAATTTTTATGACTATCAACTTCAAAACACTAGGTGCGGCAGCTGTTGCATCTTTCACACTTGCTGGTGTTGCAAGTGCTGACGTGTGTGACACGCCATCAAAATTAGGTGACCTAGGTCGCTTTGACGGTGAAGTCATCACCATTGCCGGCTCAATGGAAGGCAAAGACGAAGAGATGCTAACAAACACTGTCAGCTGCTTTGAAAAAGCAACTGGTGCCGTTGTTAAATACTCAGGCTCACGCGATTTTGCTGCATTGATCGTCGCCGATTTGCGTTCAAACAACGCGCCAAACATCGCGATCTTCCCACAGCCAGGTTTGGCGGGTGATATGGCGAAAGAAGGCCACTTGGTCCCACTAGGCCAAGATTCTGCAGACTGGATGGCCGCGAACTACGGCGCGGGCCAATCATGGGTTGATCTGGGCACATATACGGACGCTGATGGCAACAAAAGCTTCTACGGTTTTGCATTCAAAATGGACCTAAAGTCATTGGTTTGGTATTCACCAGAGCAGTTCGAAGACAACGGTTATGAAATTCCATCAACAATGGAAGAGCTAATCGCATTGTCAGACCAAATGGTTGCAGATGGTAATACACCATGGTGTATCGGTGTGGAATCTGGAAACGCGACTGGTTGGACAGCGACAGACTGGATGGAAGACTTGATGCTACGCACAACGTCGCCTGAAAACTATGACCGCTGGGTATCAAACGATCTACCGTTCAACAGCCCAGAAGTTTTAAACGCAATGAAAGTGTACGGCCAATTCTCACGCAATGACGATTATGTTGCGGGTGGCGCGTCATCAGTTGCGACAACATTCTTTGGGGATGCACCAAAGGGTCTATTCTCATCACCAGCAAGCTGCATGATGCACCGTCAGGCGTCATTCATTCCGGCGTTCTTCCCGAAAAAAGGCGAAGAAGTTGCAAACGGTGAAGCAGACTTCTTCTACTTCCCACCGTATGCATCAATCGACCTAGGTAACCCAGTGTTAGGTGCGGGTACTCTTTGGACAATGACCAAAGATTCACCAGCGACACGTGCTTTCTTTGAATACATGAAAGAAGCATCAGCACACGAAGCGTGGATGTCACAGGGTACATTCCTAACAGCGCACAAAGGTGCAGACCTTGGTGCGTACGCCACACCAGCACTTCGTAAGCAAGGCGAAATTCTATCAAACGCGACAACATTCCGCTTTGACGCTTCTGACCTAATGCCAGGTGCGATCGGTGCGGGCGCGTTCTGGTCAGAAATGACTGCCTTTGCAAACGGTCAAGATGCACAAACAACTGCCGACAACATTCAGGCAGCTTGGGACGCAATCAAGTAATTAGGATTGCAAACACCACAGCGAAAGGGCGCCATTGTGCCCTTTCGTCAATTTGAAACATTTTTTAATCGTTCCGGATCCAATCATGCGTTCAATCAATCATGTCATCGCTGGCAATAGTTTGGCAATTCTGCTGACAGTTGTAATTCTTTTACCCACAACTGCAGTTGTTGCCTTTGTTGCGACCGGACCGATTGATGACTTTTTTGCAAATATTGGTATTTGGCTGCACCGCGCAAACGCATGGTCATTTCCAGAATTTGACACCATTGAACGCTTTGCAAAGATTGGTTTTGCAATCCGTGCAATCTTTATCGCGGTCGGTATTTCATTTTTATACTTTTGGATTTCAAACTGGTTGAACATGGGTCTGGCGCGTGCGTCATCACGCGGATCACTGGGCCGTCAGTCCACTATTATCGAGGCAATCCAGCCATGGGTTTTTGTTGGTCCAGCACTTGTTTTACTGTTGTTATTCTTATTAGTTCCAGCATTCTCAACACTCAGCCTTTCGTTCCAAGAGGCAGATGGCACGCCGACTGTACGCAACTATGCATTCCTTTGGGACTCATCCGCCCTTGGTTATCTGCAGTTTCGACTTGCGATGCGAAACAGCTTGATGTGGCTGATTCTTGTGCCAACATTCTGCATTTCTCTGGGATTATTGATCGCTGTTTTGGCCGACTCTGTGCGGTGGGGTATTGTTGCCAAAACGCTGATATTTGTTCCCCTGGCAATTTCTTTTGTCGGCGCTGCGGTGATTTGGCGAAATATCTTTGCAGGTGGCGGGATTGAAGCACAGCAAACCCTCGTAGGGTGTCAAATAGCTCTCATCAACGGCTTTCTCTAACGAGTAAGAAGCTGTTGGATCTTGGTTTTCAC
>OAPM01000015.1_pt1 | contig 13138 bp, 10 predicted proteins | sample 1470761 | NCBI WGS metagenome assembly OAPM01 (sample SAMEA3275546, study PRJEB22092) | marine metagenome | biome: ENVO:00000447; feature: ENVO:00002042; material: ENVO.00002110 | collected 2014-06-21T11:05:00+00 | depth 0 m | reverse complement strand
ATCCCCCAAATATTGATCAAGGCGATCAAGCTCGGCGACCAATAGGTTGTTACGTGCTTCTTCTTCACGGCGCTGCATACGACCAAACCGAATATGGCTTAGGTTTTTGACCCATTCAAAATAGGACACTGTAACACCACCCGCGTTGGCATACATATCAGGGATGATAACAACGCCCTTATCGCGTAAAATTTCATCGGCACCCGCTGTCACAGGACCATTCGCTGCCTCAATAATCACCTTGGTATCAATGCGCGCTGCATTCTCCAGATTAATGACCCCCTCTAGCGCCGCTGGGATCAGAATATCACAAGCCTTTTCCAGTACACTTGATCCGTTTTCGACATATGTCGCGCCATCAAACCCTTTTACACCGCCTGTTGCCATGATGTGCGCACGAAGCGCTTCGACGTTAATCCCATCATCATTGGTCAGTGCGCCATCACGTTCGATAATCCCAGTGATCAAGCAGTTATCTTCTTCTTGTAGGAATTTTGCCGCGTGATAGCCCACGTTACCCAATCCCTGAACCACAACCCGTTTATTATCTAGGCTGCCCTCTAATCCAGCGATTTTCATGTCCTCTGGGTGGCGGAAAAATTCGCGCAGCGCATATTGGACGCCACGACCCGTTGCCTCGGTCCGGCCCTGAATCCCCCCTGCGTTGATGGGTTTACCCGTAACACAGGCGCGCGCATTGATATCGGTTGTATTCATTCGCGCATATTGATCGGCGATCCACGCCATTTCACGCTCACCCGTTCCCATGTCTGGGGCAGGCACGTTTTGTGAGGGGTGGATCAAATCACGTTTGATCAGCTCATAGGCAAAGCGACGCGTAATCGCTTCAAGTTCATGTTCTTCATATTGACGAGGATCAAGGCACAAGCCCCCTTTTGATCCCCCAAACGGCGCCTCAACCAGCGCACATTTGTACGTCATCAGCGCAGCCAGCGCTTCGACTTCGTCTTGGTTCACATCCAATGAGTAACGAATACCGCCCTTCACAGGCTCCATATGTTCGGAATGAACCGACCGATATCCGGTGAATGTATGAATATCACCGCGCAAACGAACACCAAACCGGACAGTGTAGGTCGCGTTACACACACGAATTTTTTCTTTCAAACCATCCGGCAAATCCATCAGCTGGACTGCACGGTTATACATTATTTCAACGCTCTCGCGAAAACTAGGTTCATTAACAGACGACGACATTGTCTACCTCCACAACTTTGGGTCTGGTCGTGAATATGAACGACCAAACCTTATTCTAATAATAACGAACCTGTGTATTTCTAGCCCTTTGCTCCAATTACTATCCCTTTGATATAACTTTCGTGGTAAAATCACGAAGAAGGGCCATCAAATACATACACAAAAAACCTGCTCAGGCCGTCAACATGGCCCAAGCATGAGATGCAATACTGTAGATGTGGTTAACGACGTACGATGATTTCGTATCCCGCTTCTTCGGGTTCGTCGTCGGTCATCTCGGCTGGGAATCCAGGGGCGCGAATGTCCAACCCTGTCGCGTCCTCTAGACGCTTAATGATATTAGGTGAGAGTTCTCTTGAGCCATAACGTTCAATCCCATCATTAAAAATCGAAATTAATAGCGGATTCAGCTCTAAGGGGATATTTGCGCTATCTGCCACTTTTTGAAACAACCCAATATCTTTGGCCACCAAATCCATGGTGAAGGATATGTCACGTGAACCGTTTAGAATGACTTGGCTTTCGGTTTCATGAACGAATGATGTACCCGATGAAACAGCGATTGCCTCATACGCAACACCTAGATCCATACCTGCCCCCTTGGCGACAGTCAGTGCCTCGGCACAAGAAACAAGGTTCGCCGTCGCCAAGAAGTTTGTGATAACCTTCAAAACACTGGCCGAACCCAAATCACCCGTATGCAGAATGCGGCGCCCCATGACAGTTAGAAACGGCAATACGGTTTCAAACGTGGCGCGATCACAGCCTGCGAAAATTGCAATATTACCGGTATCTGCACGATGGCATCCGCCCGATACAGGACAATCCACAGCAGCACCACCGCGTTCCATAACCATAGCGCCCAGGCGTTTGACCTCGGCCTGATCTGTGGTGGACATTTCCAACCAAATTTTCCCCTCACGTACATGCGGCAGCATCTGATCGACAACGGCGGCTGAAATTGCGGGGCTGGGCAAACATGTGATGACAATATCGCAATGTTCCATCAGATCTGCAGGGCTATTGCCCCGTGACGCGCCGCGCGCCACAAAATCGGCAACGCGTGCATCATCCAAATCGTGGATAGTTAAATCAACGCCATTGCGCAGCAGGCTACCCGACAGTTTTGCACCAACATTCCCCAAGCCGATAAAGCCAACTTTCATCACAATTCTCCCTAAGTTTTGATGCGACCGTGCCACGCGGAACTGAGTAAAAACCGCACATTTGCGACATCCAAATCTGTTTGTGCAAATTCGCGCAAATTGCGTGTGCAGACACACACCCCACAACCTTGCATGGCAGTAACGCGCGCCCTAGGTTTGCATGGAAAGGAGACACACGATGTCACTACGCCCTATTACAGAAATGCGTCACGCCCAACCCACGATGGAGGGTGCAGGTGTGCATTTGCATCGCGCATTTGGGTTCCAAGACCCAAGCGAGCTTGACCCGTTTCTACTGTTTGATGATTTTAGAAACGAACACCCCGAGGATTTTTTGCGCGGATTCCCATGGCATCCCCACCGTGGCATTGAAACAATCACCTATGTGCTGTCAGGAACTGTTGAACATGGTGACAGTCTGGGCAACGAAGGCACATTGGGCGCGGGCGATGTCCAATGGATGACAGCGGGTTCTGGTATTCTTCATCAGGAAATGCCCAAAGGTAACTCAAACGGACAAATGCATGGGTTTCAACTGTGGGCCAACCTGCCCTCTTCGTTGAAAATGACAGCGCCGCGGTATCAGGATGTGCAAGGCACAGACATTCCTGAAATCATTGATGATGATGGCACGCGCGTCAAAGTGATTGTCGGTAATTTTTGGGGCAAATCTGGCCCCGTTGATGGCATTGCTACAGATCCACAGTATTTGGACATCTATGTGCCAGCAGGTGTGAAGAAAACATTTAAGGTTGATACCTATCGCAAGGCGTTCGCCTATGTATTTGAGGGCACAGGTGCCTTTGCAGATGCCAGCGCCCCCCAAGGCGTGTTGTTGGAAAAAGAAGTCATGGGCGAAGAAGTCAATATCCGCGACATGTCAGGCAACCGGACGCTGATAAAATTTGGAACAGGCGAAGAAGTCACCGTTCAGGCAGGCGAAGAAGGTATTCGTTTCCTATTGATTTCGGGCGCGCCCATTCAGGAACCTGTCGCATGGCATGGCCCCATCGTCATGAACACGCGCGAAGAATTAATGCAGGCCTTCTCAGAATTGCGCAACGGCACCTTTATTAAACCTGCCCACTAGAGGGTTAAATCTGGGGTTCTGCGGATGGCATCACCATGCGCAGAACCATTTCCCGATAATGCGATTTCACTTGATGCAACTTTAACCGTCCATCAGGGCGATACCACGTTATAACTTCTGTGAGCATTCCAATGATGGCCAGCGTGGTGATACGTGTATCTGCAATATCAAAGACCTGAGTGTTTTTCCCAGATACCAAAATCGCCTCAAGCGCATCCTCATATTGGCGTCGCAGTGCTTCGATTTTTGCAAAATTTGCGTCGTTCAAGTTTCGCAATTCCATATAGGCGATAAACACCGCATCCCGTCGTGCTAAATGGTAATCAAGGTGGAAATTCAAAAATTGGCTCAACTGCTCGGTCGGATCATTTAAGCATCCAACACCGCTCCAGGCCAACAACAACTCGGACATATGTTCACTCATGATTGTGAACAAAAGCGCCTGTTTATCTTTGGTGTAATTATAAATGGTGCCCACTTGCACCCCCACTGCAGACGCCAATTGACGCATGGAAACCGCTGCATACCCATGCTGTGCGAATAAGCGTTCGGCGTTTTGACGAACAAGCATTCGTGTATTTTGTGAGTAAGATCCGATAGTTCTGGGCATATCCGCACCCTAGCGCTGTTTCTAGGAAAGCAAAACCGTAATTTTCAAACGCATTCAGCTGTGCAAATTTACACCTTGCACGTTGCACAGGACCGGGAATGCAGGTACATCGCGGGTAGGTTAAGAATTGAAGTTAAGGAGCCTTTGGATGAACCAACCATTACGCTTGGGGATTGCTGGTCTGGGGACAGTCGGTGCGGGTGTCGTCAAAATCATTCAGTCAAAATCCGAATTGCTCCGAATGCGCACGGGACGCGACATTGAAATTGTCGCTGTTTCTGCCAGAAGTGCGGGCAAAGACCGCGGTGTCGATCTGTCTGCCTATCGTTGGCACGATGATCCCGTTAGCCTTGCTAACTCAGATGACATTGATGTGTTTGTCGAATTGGTTGGGGGCGATGAAGGCCCCGCAAAAGATGCAACAGAAGCCGCGTTGAAATCTGGCAAAGACGTTGTCACCGCGAATAAGGCAATGTTGGCGCACCATGGGCAGGCCCTGGCAGAATTGGCAGAAGGAAACGGTTTGACGATCCGTTATGAGGCAGCTGTGGCGGGCGGCATCCCGATCATCAAATCCCTAACCGAGGGACTAGCAGGCAACAAAATCAACCGTGTGATAGGTGTGATGAACGGCACCTGCAACTATATCCTGACCCGCATGCAATCTGCCGGCCTAAGTTATGATGACGTGTTTGCCGAAGCCGATGCCCTTGGGTATCTTGAGGCAGATCCAAACTTGGACGTAGGCGGCATTGATGCGGGCCACAAATTGGCTCTTTTGTCGGCCATTGCCTATGGCGTTCAGGTTGATTTCGATGCGGTGAAATTGGAAGGCATCGGACAAATTTCGATTGATGATATTAATCATGCCGCTGACATGGGTTATCGCATTAAATTGTTGGGTGTTTCGCAGATGACCCAAAATGGTCTGGAACAACGCATGACACCCTGTTTGGTTCCTGAAACATCACCGCTGGGCCAGTTAGAAGGCGGAACAAACATGGTCGTCGTCGAAGGAGACGAGGTTGGTCAAATCGTTCTACGTGGAGCGGGTGCAGGCGAAGGCCCCACCGCCAGTGCAGTCATGTCAGACGTTTTGGATTTGGCGCGTGGCGTTCGCATTCCAACCTTTGGCCAACCAGCTGATACGCTTGGAACAGCGACTGCGGCGCAGGGCGATACACCCGCACCCTATTATTTGCGCATGGAACTGTTGGATCGCCCAGGATCGCTTGCCACTGTTGCCGCAGCATTGGGTCAACACGAGGTTTCGATCCACCGGATGCGCCAGTATGATCACGAAGGCGATAATGCACCGGTATTGATCGTCACACACGCAACAAGCCAAAGCGCGCTAACAGCTGCACTTGCAGATCTAAAATCACACGATGCCGTTATTGGCACGCCAGTCGCCTTGCGCATTGAACAGATTTAAAGAAAGAAGACCCCAAATGAGTACCAAAAAAGTTGATTTTAATGATCGCATGTTGTCGCTAGGATTGGCGCGCGTTTCCGAAGCAGCGGCAATTGCATCTGCCGATCTGGTGGGACGCGGCGATGAAAAGGCCGCAGACCAAGCAGCCGTGAACGCGATGCGTGAACAGTTGAACAAATTGGATATCGCTGGGGTTGTTGTCATTGGCGAAGGCGAACGGGATGAAGCACCCATGCTTTATATCGGAGAAGAGGTTGGCACAGGTGACGGACCGGGTGTGGACATCGCTCTTGATCCGCTTGAGGGCACAACACTTACCGCCAAGGACATGCCAAACGCGCTAACTGTGATTGCGATGGGCCCCCGTGGATCCATGTTACATGCACCAGACACATATATGGAAAAACTAGCCATTGGGCCGGGATATGCGGTGGATACAGTGACATTGGATATGACCGCAGCCGAACGTGTAAACGCATTGGCGACAGCCAAGGGATGTGACCCACGCGACATCACGGTTTGTATTCTGGAACGCCCACGTCATCAGGAAATGATCGCGGATGTACGCGCCACGGGCGCCTCAATCCGATTGATTACAGATGGGGATGTGGCAGGGGTCATGCACTGCGCGGATCCAGAAACCACAGGTATTGATATGTACATGGGAACAGGCGGCGCCCCAGAAGGCGTGTTGGCCGCAGCCGCCCTAAAATGTATGGGTGGGCAGATCTATGGCCGCCTATTGTTCCGCAATGATGACGAACGCGGCCGTGCAGCCAAAGCGGGCATCACAGATTTGGATCGCATCTATACACGCGATGAAATGGTCACACAGGACGTTATATTCGCAGCAACGGGCGTGACGGGCGGCTCTCTCCTGACTGGGATCAAACGCGAAGTTGGGCACATCACAACGGAAACATTACTGATGCGTTCTAAAACGGGGTCAATCCGGCGCATGATTTATCGCAATCCGCGCGGGTAATTGGCATTGGGGTATCTTGGAATTGATACCTCTTTAACGGGCCGACGATGGATCGGCCCGGACGCTGCGGTTGAACGACATGCCGCAGCATTCGCCCAAAACACACAACACCCCCCAGCATTGTGTAATGTTTTGGCCCGCCTTGGCGTAAACGACACTGAAATCGACACCTATTTGTCCCCACAATTGCGTGATCTATTGCCCGACCCCAGATCCCTAAAGGATATGGAAAGCGCAGCTGCGCGTATCGTTCAGGCTGCACTTGGCAAACAACGGGTCGCAGTTTTTGCAGATTATGATGTGGATGGGGGGACATCGGCTGCGCAACTGATCAACTGGTATCGCCACTTTGGCGTTTCATGCACCCTCTATGTCCCAGATCGCATTGACGAAGGGTATGGGCCAAACCCAACTGCGATGGCCGAATTGGCCACAAAACACGATCTGATCATCTGCGTGGATTGCGGCACGCTTAGCCATGATGCAATCGCCGCGGGCAGAAGTGCAGATATCATTATTCTGGATCACCATTTGGGTGGTGAAACCTTGCCCGACTGTTTGGCTGTCGTAAATCCAAACCGACAGGATGAAACAGGGGATTTGGCCCACCTTTGCGCTGCTGCGGTTGTGTTTTTAACATTGGTTGAAGCGCGACGTGTTCTAAGGGCCCATAGCGCAGGAGATGGTCCCGATCTGATGTCCTATTTGGATTTGGTCGGGCTTGCCACTGTCGCGGATGTGGCCCCGCTGATCGGAGTGAACCGCGCATTCGTTCGCCAAGGCCTCCGTGTTATGGCGCGCCGCGAACGACCCGGCATTGTGGCCCTGTGCGATTTAGCGCGGGTTGATACAGCACCGACAGCCTATCATTTAGGGTTCGTTTTGGGCCCTCGCATCAACGCAGGCGGCCGCATCGGTCAGGCTGATTTGGGCGCACGCCTATTGGCCAGCGCCACACCATCAGAAGCCCAGGCACTGGCCCAGCGATTGGATACCCTGAACAGTGAACGCAGAGAGGTCGAAAATCACGTCCGTGACGCGGCCCTTGCCCAGGCAGAGGCACGCGGGTTGGACGCGCCGCTGGTTTGGGCCGCTGGGGATGGATGGCATCCGGGCGTTGTCGGCATTGTTGCCTCGCGTCTGAAAGAGGCGACAAACCGCCCCGCGATTGTGATTGGTTTTGATGGGGATGACGGCAAGGGTTCGGGCCGTTCAGTTACAGGAATTGATCTGGGTGCACAAATCCAAAAGCTCGCCGCTGAGGGGCACCTAACCAAGGGCGGGGGACATAAAATGGCCGCGGGTCTTAGCCTGACGCGCGCACAACTGGAACCTGCGATGGCACGGCTTGCTGAGTTAATGGCCCGTCAGGGGGTGGGTGATCTGGGCCCCAAAGATTTGCGACTGGACGGCATTTTAATGCCAGCTGCCGCACAGGTCGATTTGGTCGCATTGCTGGAACAGGCGGGGCCGTTTGGGGCGGGTGCCGCAGGCCCACGCTTTGTCATGCCCGAGGTGAAAATCCAATTCGCAAAACGCGTTGGCAGCAGCCATCTAAAACTGCGCATTGGTGATGGCGTGGGCGCATCGGTGGATGGCATCTGCTTTGGCGCGTTTGATACGGAACTGGGATACGCCTTGGAAAATCACGGCGGACGCTTGGTCCACGTGGCAGGCCGATTGGATATCAACACCTGGCAGGGTCGCCAATCCGTACAATTGCGGATCGAAGACGCAGCCTTTGCAGGCGAATAAAAAAATTCGTTAAAATTTTATTCCAAAAGACGATTTTCCTCTTGCACAGATGCTACGCCTCGCCTAAACACCGCCTCACGACAGCGCTGGCCCGTTCGTCTATCGGTTAGGACGCCAGGTTTTCAACCTGGAAAGAGGGGTTCGATTCCCCTACGGGCTGCCACTTTTCCAAATATGTTTATAAATTGCCCAACGTCAGCGCCTTCGTAACAGAATTGAGGACGCATGATGCAAGAGATATGTTGGGCCTGTGAGGGGCGGATTGATTTTTCTAATCGCAATCCCTTTTATCGTTGTTTTTGTGAGGACTGCGCCAAGACCGTGGATGCGGATTACAAAATGGCCGCATTTGAGGCGTTTCGTGTAGGGGTGACGCGTGATGCATTTCATGCGCGTTGGGCGAAGGCTGCGCATTAACGAAAGCGGCGTAACCCATTTGGCACACCTAAAGAAGTGACAGAAACCTATCGCTTTCTTCTAGACAGTTGCGACAAATTGCAGAAACATCGCCCTATGCCAATAGGAGCCATGTCATGACGGATCGTCCCAATATTTTATTCATTCAGGTGGATCAACTGACCGCACAGACGTTGAAATCCTATGGAGACGGGATTTGTCATGCCCCAACACTGGATGCACTGGCCGAGACGGGCGTGGTGTTTGAAACCGCCTATTGCAACTTTCCACTTTGCGCGCCGTCACGGTTTTCGATGGCCACGGGGCAGTTGTGTTCAACGGTTGGCGCCTATGATAATGCAGCCGAATTTTCGGCAGAAATTCCAACCTATGCCCACTATCTGCGCGCGGGCGGGTATCAAACCGCACTATCGGGTAAGATGCATTTTATCGGGCCGGATCAGTTTCATGGATTTGAAAAACGCCTAACAGCGGATCTGTATCCTGCGGATTTTGCATGGGTCCCGAATTGGGAACATGAGGGGAAACGCGACACAAACGATCCCCGCGCCGTGCGCATCGCAGGGGTGTGTCACAGGTCCGTCCAGATTGATTATGATGAAGAGGTCACACATCAGGCGATCCAACATATTTACGACATTGCGCGTTCAGATGATACGCGCCCCTTTTTCCTGCAGGTATCTTATACCCATCCGCATGAACCCTATTTATGCCAAAAAGAATATTGGGATTTATATGAGGACATAGAGATTCCCCTACCCTCAGTTGGCCCCTTGTCCGAGGATGCGCATGATCCCCATTCCCTGCGCTTGCTTAAGGATTTTGGCATGTTGGGCGTCGAATTTAGCGACGATGAAATTCGAACTGCCATCCGCGCCTATTACGGATCGATCAGTTATATCGATCATTTAGTATCGCGCGTGCTAGCGGCGCTAAAAAATACAGGTGCGGATCAAAATACGGTGATCATTTTCACATCCGATCACGGGGAAATGTTGGGCGAACGCGGGATGTGGTTCAAAAAACATTTCTTTGAAAAATCGATGCACATTCCACTGATTATGAATGCACCTTGGATCACGCCAGAGCGGGTTGGAGAATTGGTATCCTTGGTTGATCTGTTACCGACATTTAACGCCATTGCGGGCATTGAAGGGGCAATTGAGCCATTAGAAGGCGTTGATCTGCTGTCATTGACAGGGCAGCCCGAGGGCGAACGCACACGTAAAATTTATGCAGAATATTTGGCCGAAACTACACCTGTGCCCATCTTTATGATCCGCGCGGGGGATTACAAATACATCGCTTCATCCATGGATGGTGAATTAATGTTCAATGTGGCGGATGACCCGGATGAACGAACAAACTTGGCGAGCGACCCGACACAAGAAGATAGGTTACACATGTTCCGTGATGAATGTGCGAAAAAATGGGACGAAGCCGCCCTAACCCAAGACATCAAACAAAGCCAGAAACGCCGCATTCTGGTCCGTGCAGCCATGGGAGAAGGCGAAAAACAACGCTGGAACCACAATGAAACCAGTAAGGATCAGGTGATTTGGTATCGCGGTGAACAGGGGTATAACGAATGGGCGTTCAAACACATTTGAATCCCACATGTTAGTGCGCAAAATTTGCCTGTCCCCGTCCCCCACGCTTTGAGGCATAAACAGCCTCATCCACACGATGTAATACATCAGCGGCATTCCATGGGGTCCCCCCGGCGTGTACCAAAACACCAAGACTTGCGGAAATTTGGCAAGCGGCTTCATCAAATTCTTGGGGTTCTTCAATCCCACGAATAACCGCTGTGGATAACGACATTAAGCGCGCCTGATCCGTCAGGTGTTTAATCACCAACAAAAACTCATCCCCGCCCATGCAAATAAGAAAATCGTCACGGCGGGTTTCGCGCCGCAGCACATTTGCGACATGTTGCAAAATCATGTCCCCTGCAGCATGCCCTAAGGTATCATTTACTGATTTAAAATAATCCAGATCAATCTGGATCAAAGAAAAACTTTCGTTTGTTTGCGCCAAGTGATCTAAAATCCGCTCTAACGATCGACGATTTCGCAGGCCAGTTAAGGTATCGGAATGCGCCTGTTCTTCTGCCAATAATTTTGCCCCCTGCAATCGTTCGGTTAGCGAACGTGACGCGTGCATCGCAGCCTGATTTGCCTCGATCAAATACAGCATTTCAGGCGCTAAATCGGTTGGTGCAAAATCCTGAAGTGTCAGGCGGTAGCGTTTGATCGCGTGTTGCAGAGCAATTCCAAAGGACAGGCTTAGTACACCGCCATCCCCATCTCGCGCAACCACCCCGCGTAATCTCAGATTGTCATGCCCTTGAATTTCAACACTAAGCGCGCGACCCGCATGAGCAAAAAGCGTACCTAAATCCTGTATACCAAGCGGCCTAAGAATGGTCAGCAATGCAAACAAAGGTTGATCTAAATTGCGCGGCAAGACTGAGTGCAAACCAGGCCCAATATGCGTGATTACGCCGTCGCCATCGAAACATAAATGTTGGGGGCATAAAATATCAAAGGGGGTTTTTGTCACGTTGTTGCACCCAATTCAAAACGGGTTCCCGCACTGTGATGATGGTCAATTAAAATAACCTCAATACACTCTGTCGTCTCAGCCCCTGATAAACGGTCCATAAACACCAGCGCCCCATAATCATCCGCCAACGCGCGCAGTAGTCCCACCAAAACATCACTGAACCCGTGCCATTTTGGGTCTACATGAATATGCACCTTTTCCGCTGACAGGGGCACCAAACGGATTGTCGGCATTTCCAAAATATCCAATGCCAAAGCCACGCGATCGTTCAGATCATCAAGGGATAGCAAAAAATCCTCAAACGTTGCCCCCCCAAAGCGCAGCAAGCGACGGATTGAGGCCTGACTGTCTTCTGCCACCAAATAGCCGCCAATATCTTCAAGTACATCTTGATGCATTTTAGATTGTCGTTTCGCCAAACGATCAATCAAATCATAGGTGATGCCATCATCATAGGTAAGCATCGCCTCAAATTCGTAACCAGGCAAGGATACATCAATCAACAAATCCGCCCAGAGCCCATCGCCATACCGTTGACAGACAAACGCCTCGATCACTTTGTTTACAACACCTAACATTGGCACCTCCTGTTGCGCAGGATTGCCAAAATTCTTTAGGAAATGATGAACAGTTTAGAAATCAGTCGGCGCACCACCTTCTGCTTTGCGGCGATCCACAAACTCTTTCAGTTCCTCTTTTATGGCTTCATCCATATGAGGCGCTTCAAATTCTGCCAAAATTTGTTTGTAAATTTTATGCGCGCGTTCTGGCGTCCAAACCCCACCTGCGGCCTCCCATGCTTCAAAGTTGCGCCAGTCCGAAGCAAAAGGTTGATAAAAGGCTGAAGTATAACGCTCTTGGGTGTGCTGAATACCAAAGAAGTGGCCATTTGGACCAACCTCTGCAATAGCGTCTAGGGCGATGTCATCTGCTGCTGTGGCATAGGTGGCAGGCTCCATGTACCGTTGGATATGCTGCAATACCTCGCAGTCCATGATGAACTTTTCAGGCGATGCAATCAAACCGCCCTCTAACCAGCCCGCCGCATGGTAAACCATATTTGTCCCCGATTGGACCGCAGCCCATAGCGAATTTGATGTTTCCCACATCGCCTGTCCATCAGGCACATTCGCAGCACAGACCCCGGACGAGCGCATCGGCAATCCATAAAACCGTGCCAACTGTCCCGTCATTTGCGTGGCACGCATGTATTCAGGTGTCCCGAATGCAGGTGCACCAGATTTCATATCAACATTCGACGTAAATGTGCCGATCACACAGGCCGCACCAGGACGGATCCATTGCGCCAGTGCGACTGCCACCAACCCTTCGGCCAAGGATTGGGCAACTGCGCCTGCCATTGTGACAGGTGCCATTGCGCCCGCCAGCGTAAAGGGCGTAACGACCAAACCCTGATTGCGCCGCGCCAAACGCATCCAACCATCCAACATGGGAATGTCATGTTTCAGGGGGGATGTTGAATTGATGTTGGTGTACATGCGCGGCTGCGCCTCAAACTCTTCATGGGTTAGACCGCCCGCGATGCGCACCATCTCCATCACATCTTCGACACGTTCCTTACCCAACGAATAGGCATGTGCAACTTTATCCGTCAGCGTCAATTTATCATAAAGCACATCCAAATGCCGCACACTGGCGTGGACATCGACTGGTTCAACGGGATAGCCGCCCACCATGTGTATACAGTTGAAATATTGGCTAAGTTTAATCAGGTTTTGACACTGTTCGCGTGTGCCAGACACCTTTTTCCCCAATTCAATATCATAGTAGTTTGGGGGCGACGACACGTTGACAAAGGTCAATGTATTCCCGCCTATTGTGACTGTGCGATCAGGGTTGCGTGGCACCATGTCAAACTGGCTAGGCGCCTTGG
>OAPM01000014.1_pt1 | contig 13201 bp, 11 predicted proteins | sample 1470761 | NCBI WGS metagenome assembly OAPM01 (sample SAMEA3275546, study PRJEB22092) | marine metagenome | biome: ENVO:00000447; feature: ENVO:00002042; material: ENVO.00002110 | collected 2014-06-21T11:05:00+00 | depth 0 m | reverse complement strand
GGGTATTGCGTGTTTCTAGAATAAATGCGTCTAAACCTTGTTTGTCGTGCAGTGGTGCGCCCTCTCGGTCGCACTCGTTGCAGCCTTGGGTCGGCAGGATATAGGTTGTTTTGCCCTGTGCCCCGGCCAATCGTGCGTTAAATTCACGTGCGACTTGTCGACGTTCATCATTGTTCAAAACGATTGAAGTGATCAGGCGGTTATGGGCATGGCTTTCGCGATCTTTGAAATGTTCTGGGATGTCTTGCCAGCCTATCAAATCAACCAGATCATAACACGCTGGCGCGATGATCTGTGGTATACCCGCTTTGCCAGCATTCGTCATTCGATCAGGTCCAGCTGTAATTCCAGAGCCAAAAATTTGGTTGCAGATTTCCTGTGGAGCGAAATCAAGAACGGCTGCAAATTGCCCCTGTGATGCAAGGGATTCGAAGGCCCGTCCACCCATTCCTGTGGCGTGAAATACTGCAACCTCGAACCCGCGTTTTTCCAACTCTGGCTTTAGCGTAACCATGTAATGTAGGATCGTTTTACCAAACGATGTCATCCCTATCAGGGGTTTTTCACGCTTGGGTGCCTCTACCGCGCGGGCGGCACCCAAAACGGCACCCGCCGCCTGTGATAACGAAGATTTACAGATCGAATTTAACCCATACAAACCCCCTGCCCATAAGATCATTTGAACATCTGCCGCCAAACGTTCAGGGGGCAGCATTGCAGAGAACGAGACCGTTGAAACGATATATTTCGGCACACCAAGAGGAAGCGCCTGACACACGTCCAACGCCAAATCTGTTCCCATGCTACCGCCCAGAATAATGGCGCCGTGAATACGATCAGCTAGGTAAAGTTCTAATGCCTTGGCCGCGGCACCGTTTGCCATGATCTGCATCGCAGTGTTTTCATCTTCGCTTGCAATTGCTGCCTCGATACTGCTGCCGCCTGCTGTTGCGATTTCATGTTTTGAAATATCAGTCGGAACACTTGGATCGCCCAGAACACTGACATCCATGGTTAAAACACCGCCCCCGTGGGCGCGTATGCGATCGCATAGGTAATTTAATTCGTCATCTTTTGTATCATATGTCCCGATCACCAGGATGGTTTTATCAGACATGTAAATCCCCTTGTTCGGTGGTCATAGTGCCTATGAATTGTTCGGACAGTAGGCGGGCACGCTTAATAAAATGACGTGAACGCGCCGCGGCATTTTCAATATTAGGACGATCAACGATCCAACCTACATAGGTCAAACTGCGCAGCACCAGGAACATCAGTACAAATCGTGGATCTAAATCACGGGTTGATCGATACCCCTCCATCAGCGCATTGGCCTTGTCTTGAAAATCGTGTGTTTCGATTTGCTTCAATAAAATTGTTGCCAAATCGAACAGTCGAAACCCAAATCCACAATCATCGAAATCTAAAAATGTAATTTCATTGTTATCAATCATTACATTGTCTGGGATTAAGTCAGCGTGGATCACGCCATAATCAAGTGTGTCCTCTAAATGCATTAGCGCATCGTTCATTTGGTTTTGCATGTGAATAAAGATGTCACGTTCCTCTAGTGACAGATCAGGATTGTCCCAAAACCGTCCCCATAGTGGTCGTGGTCCCACCAATCCCTCTCGATCCCAGGAATGTCGGTGAAAGTTTTGCGTTGGTGTCCAAGCATCGGTGGCATTGTGAAACTGGGCAAGGCAAACGCCCAGGTCATAGAATATTTGGGCGATCCTGTCGGGACTAGGGTCTGCAGATAAGACATCAAACATTGTTTGTCCCGCAACCCAGCGGATCGCCGTAAAATGATCCCCGTTGTGTTTGATGACAAAACGGCTGTCTTTGGTAGCGATGGCATCGGGCACCCAGCAGTTGGCGGCCTTCATCGCGTGCATTAGGGAGAGTTCAGATTCAATGCCAACTGCGTCCTGATATCCTGATCGGTGTTTACGAATAACGATTTTGCCTTGTGCCGTTTGTGCGCAATAGATCGTGTTTTCGCGTGCGGCCAGTAATTGAAAACTATTGGGATCAAAGTCCCAGTATTGCGTCAGTTCTGGACCAAGGTTTTCCATCACAGCATGCTTTCGACTTGGGTGAGTGCGTGATCAAAAACTTCGATCATTAGATCAGCGTTTTTAATGGAAAATGGCATAGGTGGGCGCATTTTTGTGGTGTTGTAATGGATGCCCAATTTATTCATCAAAACCCCATTTTCGCGCATCATATTTGCAACTTGGTTTGCGATGTCTGTCGCTGGTGTTTTGTTGGCTTTATCCAACACCAATTCGGTTCCAAAAAACAAACCCTTGCCGCGCACATTGCCAATGATTGGATGGGCTTCAGATAAACGCGAAAGCTCTGCTTTAGCATAGGTACCAACATGTGCTGCATTATCCATCAGGTTTTCGGTTTCAATCACATCTAAAACTGCGTTTGCGGCAGCCACGGAGACAGGGTTACCTCCAAATGTGTTGAAGTATCGGAATGATGTACGAAACGCCGAAATGATATCATCTGTCGTGATAACTGCCGCAACAGGATGGCCGTTACCCATCGGTTTCCCCAATGTTACAATATCGGGGGTAAATTCCTGATATTGATGACCCCACATATGTGAACCAATCCGCCCAAAGCCCGGTTGCACTTCGTCTGCGATTAACAGACCACCTGCATTTTTCACGGCCCTAACTGTTGGATCCAACCAACGTTCGGGTAAATCTGGAAAACCCTCGTTTGCAAAGAAGGGACATATCAACAGCCCCGCAAATCCGATTCCAGAACGTTCCAGATCGTCAATTGCGTTTTCTACGTGATGTGCGAAATCAGCAGAATGTTGTTCTGGTGTCATATTTTGTGGTGGGCGGTAACTGTCGGGTGCCGGAACAAAGCGGATATGATCGGTTTGCGATGTGCTGGCCCGATTTGTTGATGACAGGGCTGCGACTGCAGTTGTGTTGCCGTGATAGGTGTGATCCGTCACAATAATCCCACGCTTACCAGTAACCGCCTCAGCCATGCGCAACGCGATATCATTGGCCTCTGATCCGGTGCAAACCATGATCATGCTGGACAATAGGTCATCAAATTTTGCTGTCAAACGTTCGGCATAGGATAGGATTCCATCGTGTAGATAACGCGTGTGGGTGTTCAATGTGGCAGCTTGTTTTGAAATCGCCTCAACCACATGTGGATGGCAGTGCCCGACATGGGGAACGTTGTTATAACAATCCAGGTATTTGCGCCCATCTGCGTCATACACCCAAACGCCCTGTCCCCGTACCAAATGCACAGGGTCATCATAAAATAGGGACACGTTCGGCCCCAACAGACGTCTGCGTTTATCGATCAGGTCATTGGTCACGGCGAGAATACCTTAGATGAGAGCGTCGAACAGATTTTGACCGCGTGTTCATTATGCGCGTTTGACGATTTTTTAGATAGTTACCAAAATTCGTTGATGCGTTTTTGTTTCTTAATTTTTCCGCCTTTATTTCACTACGATCTGTCAGAACACGACGGACATGCAGGATCAGAACACCAACAATCATAAGGAATAGGATGAATGCGATTGGACGATCAATGAAATCAAGTGGTTCTTTCACGCGTGCCATTCCTGCGCGCAGTTTCACCTCCATAATGCCGCCCAAGACCATCCCAAGGATGATCGGCACCACAGGTAAGCTTAGGCGTTTTAACGCAAATCCAATTACCCCAAAAACCGCGGCAATAATGCAGTCTGTCATTGAATTTCGTAGTGAATAGACCCCAACAAAGCTAAGCGTCAGGATGATAGCCCCCAAGAAGCGGTTGGGGATTTTAACGACATTTATTATGCTGTTCGTCGCAAAAATCAGGAAGATTAAGACCAATACATTCAGGATCAGCAGCGCGATGTACAATGCCACCACGAAATCCATTTGGTTGGCAAACAATTGTGGGCCGGGCACTACGTTATGTACATAAAACACAGACAACATCATGGCAGTCAGCGCTTCTCCTGGAATACCAAGGGCAAGCAAGGGCACCATTGCTGCAGCTGGCACCGCATTATTTGCGGTTTCTGATGCGATCAAGCCCTCAGTTGACCCGCGACCAAAATCCTCTGGCCTCTTTGAACTGCGCTGGGCATAGGAATAACTTAGGAACTGTGCCGTGAATTCTCCAACACCCGGGATCATACCCATCGTAACACCAAAGCTGCCAGAAACAGCCGCAACGCGCGGGTGTTTGGCCAATTCGCGCAAGCCCTGCAACATACCACCACGCAGCTTTGTCAGGCGTATCTTTTCATCATCACCGTTCAATAGGTAAAATGCCTGCGAAAGCGCAAAAAGACCCAAGACCACAACGATCAGGTCAATGCCACCTGATAGGAACGATTGGTCAAACGTATACCGTTTTGTGTACTTAACCGGTTCCAGGCCCACGGTGTTCAGGAATATCCCAAAACATACAAGAGCGGCCGCAATCAGGGTTTGCCCACGGTGTACAACAATTACCAAAATAAGGCCCAATAACGCGGCCAAGAATATTTCACGCGACCCAAATAAAGGCGCAATTTTCGCCAAAGTCGGCGCGAACAAAATAAGACAGATTACCGAAAACACGCCCCCAAAAAACGATGCGGAATAGGCAAGTGATAGTGCTCGCCTGGCCTCTCCGCGGGTGGTCATTGGAAAACCGTCATAGGTTGTTAATGCGTTGACTGCGGTTCCCGGTGTGTTGATCAAAATTGCCGGTATTGCGCCGCCATACATTGAGGATCCATATATTCCAAGCAGCGTGGTTAAACCCACAATTGGGTCCATGGAAAATGTTGCAGGCAATAAAATTGCAATTGCCACGGCGGGGCCAACACCCGAGATTGCCCCAATGACAACACCCCCGACAGAGCCCACCAGCAACGCAAGCATTACATCCCATCGCATCAAGATTTCTAAGGCTGCAACCAAAACGTCCATCTATACCCTCAGAAATTTAGAATGAAAAAGTTGCGTAAGACATTTGGAAGGAATTCATAAATTACACCGCCTGGAATTTTTACTTCTAAGAACGATTTAAAGATCATAACAATACAAAACCCAATACCCGCTGCATAGGTGATCATCTTCTGATTACGGTATCCTGCGCGATAGGCCAGTGCGGGTAAAAATATCACCGTGCTAATCAGATACCCTAAGTTTGGGACCACCCAAACATATGCAATGAACCAGACGCAATATTCGATAACTTGTAACCAACGCTTCGCCTCTTGCAGATCCACTTGCAAAACTTGGCGGCGCGGTAATCGCCACAGATGCAATCCTGTGAAAAACACCATACCGGTCAGGGCGATCATTGGCCAAAGGCGGGGTTGCGCGGCAAATTTAGCTTTCTTAATCCACTTTGTTTGATCACCAAGCTGCGATAGCAGTAAAATCGATAAAGACAAAAAAAGAAGTGCAAAAATCAATTGACCACGAATGGGCCCTTTGAAACGACGTTCTTCAACGGAATCTCCGCGCATGCAACCTGCCCATGGTGGATGGGGTCGGGCAATGCCCGACCGCTTTTGTTTAGTCTAACAATGCACCAATACGGTCCATTGTTGCGATGTCGCCCGCAACGCGTGCCGCACTGTCATTAGCGTCTTGCCAATAAACCAATGCACCCGTTTCTTTGGCAACGGCCTGTGCGCGGTCTGACATTACAGTTTCTTTTGCGACTGCGATGATTTTATCGCGTACATCCTGCGGTGTTTCCTTGCGCACAAACAACCCATTCCACAATGCGATGTTTAGTGCTGGATCCAGCTCACCAATCGCGGGTGCATCTGGAACCAATGGAATACGCGCATCTGTGATTGCGGTCAGAACTTTAACGCTATCCAAACATGGTAGGATAAGTTGCAGTGTTGTGTTGATCACATCTGCATCGCCTGATGCCAGTGTGTTACAGTCAAGCGCGTCAAAGGCTGCATCTGATCCCCACTCAAACCCAGCATTTTTTGCAAACGCTTTTGTAACTTGGGTCGGTGTTAATGGATCACCAAAGTGACCAAGCGCAACATCATTTGATTTCGCGTACTCTGCCAGTTCCTGCATTGATGAATATGGCGCATCACCTGCTGCTGCGATCACAAATGGATAGGTCAAAAAGATGCCAAGTGGGTCAAACCGTTCTGGTGTTAGGTCGTCAATTCCGATTTGGTGACCAACCACAGGCACACCGATCACAAAGGATCCCACCATGTAACCATCTGCGGGTGCATTGGCCACTTCAATCGCGCCGGGGAATGGTCCGCCACCGCCACCAGGTTTGTTCACGACTGCAGCCGATGTTCCATAGGCGGCTTGGAAATCTTCGGCAATCATACGCGTTAGTACGTCTTCCAAATCACCTGGAGGCCAAGGCACCACGAATGTTACTGGTTTCTCTGGATATTCTGCCATTGCGCTACCTGCAAATGCAGACATTGCAATCGCCGCTGCTCCGCAAAGCAGTTTCGATGTGGTCATAATAATCTCCCTGTTTACCATTTCGGTTTATTATATGAACCAATGGTTCTTTTTCAGATTGACAGAGCCTGCCTCTTTCTGTCAACAAAAATCAAATCTAACAGCCGCCGGCATCTAAAATTCGACAAAAACCAGATTGACAGCAGGGATACATTCGATGGGAACAACATCCAAAGCATTGAGTTTGCTTAGATTGTTTTCAAACAGCCAAACCGATATCGGGTTGACTGAATTGTCGCGCCAATCAGGAATGAATAAAGCAACTGTTTACAGATTGATGAGCGATTTAGCAGAACATGGTTTCGTAGAACAAATAGGCCCGGATCGCCTGTATCGAATTGGTCCTGGCGTAATGCGATTGGCCGTCCTGAGAGAGGCCACCGTGCCCTTGCGCAGTATTGCTAAGGAACATGTCCGTGCATTGGCGGATGAGGTTGGAGAAACGACGCATGTTTCGCAAGTCTCAGGAGATGAGTTATCAACACTGACCTATGCATACAGCGCAAAGCATGGCACGCGGGTGACGATGGAGGATGCAGAGCGTTTACCGTTTCATGCAACCAGTTCTGGGCTGGCGGTTCTGACCTATGCAAATGCCGCGTTGGTGCACTCAATTTTGTCAAAGCCATTGGAGCGGCGGACGGCCCACACGATTGTGGATTCACAACAGATTAAAGATGAAATGAAACGCATCGCCATACGTGGATATGCAGAGTCCATAAGTGGTTTTGAACAGGATGTGCATTCTGTTGCGGCGCCCATATTCGCAGGTGGCGAAATGGTTTGTGGTGCTTTGGCCATTGCCGCCCCTGTTGGACGCGTAAACGAAGCGCTGCGGTTGAAAATGATAGATGCGGTTCAAAATCGCGCGCGAATGATTACCGAAATCATGGGTGGCGCCATGCCCCCTTCACCTGATCCTGCTTAGAACCAAGGAAGTTCGTCGATGAAAGATTCAAATTATTTGAAAGAGCGGAATGCAAAGTCGATTTGGCACCCAATGGCGCATCCAGCCGATAGTCTCAATAATCCACCAACCATTGTTACAGACGCAGAAGGAACACGCATTTCTGATGTTGATGGCCATCAAGTTGTAGATGCTGTTGGCGGTTTGTGGAATGTAAACCTTGGGTATTCGTGTGCTCCTGTTAAGGCCGCGATTTCAAATCAGCTGGATCGCCTACCCTATTATTCCATTTTTCGCGGCACCTCGAACGATTGCGTGATCGAACTGGGCGATATGCTGCAAGACTTCTTTGCCCCTGACGGGCTGACACGTGCATTTTATACATCGGGTGGATCAGACTCGGTTGAAACGGCGCTGCGGCTTGCGCGGCAATACCACAAAATTAAAGGCCAAGACGCGCGTACCAAATATCTGTCCCTGAAAAAGGGATATCACGGCACGCATTTTGGCGGGGCATCTGTAAACGGAAATGCGAATTTTCGCACAGCCTATGAACCGCTGATGTCCGGATGTTTTCATATTCCCGCACCCTATACTTATCGCAATCCATTCAATGAAACCGATCCCGAACGCCTAGCGCAGTTATGTTTACAGGCGCTTGAGGATGAAATTGCCTTTCAGGGCGCCAATACGATTGCTGCGCTGATTATGGAGCCAATTTTGGGTGCCGGTGGTGTTATTCCACCGCACGAAAGCTTTATGCCTGGGGTGCGTAAATTATGTGATGATCACGGAATACTTCTAATCGCAGATGAGGTGATCACTGCCTTTGGGCGTACGGGAAGTTGGACAGGGTCCCGTCATTGGGGTGTCAAACCTGATTTTATGTGTACGGCCAAGGCGATCACTAATGGTTATTTCCCCTTTGGCGCCCTAATGATTGCAGATCACGTTGTTGCGGTATTTGAAGGGGACACTGAGGGCAAAGCAGCCATCGGACATGGATATACATATTCCGGCCATCCAGTTGGCGCCGCCGCTGCAATTGCATGTATCAATGAAACACTGCGCTTAAATGTTAAGGATAACGCCGCTGTGCGCGGTCAGCAGCTGTTCGAAGGTCTGCAAAAATTATACGATGATTTTGACGTGATTGGTGATGTACGTGGTGGACACGGGTTGATGTGTGCACTTGAACTTGTATCCGACCGTGAAACCAAAAAACCAATTGACAAGGCGACCCCAGTTAAATTGCAAAAGGCCGCCTATGAAAGCGGCGCGATGATCCGTGTTTCGGGCCCGAATGTGATTTTGTCGCCCCCATTGATTGTCACATCCCAGGACGTGGACACAATTTTGGCCGCGTTACGGTCGGGGTTCCAATCACTCTAGATCGCGCAGATCATCAAGAATATCCAGCAGTGTTTCAAAGCGCCTTGGACCAAGTTTATCGCGGAATTGTCCCGCGATTGCAGCAGCTTTTGCGGCGTTGTCATTGATGATCGCCTGACCTGCATCCGTAATTTTAATAACTGTGCGCCTGCGATCATTCTTATGTTCGCACCGCACCAACAGTCCCTTTTGTGCCATGGATTGGACGATCCGTGTCTGGCTAGGCAGCAAGAGTGCCGCATGCTTGGCCAATTGAGATGGCTCTAGGGCGCCGTGTTCGTCTAAAACACGCAACACACGCCATTGTTGTTCGGTTAGGCCACTCTCACTCAACATCTGACGAATTGGGGTCATCACATGTTCACGCGCCCGAATAAGCGCGATTGGCAGTGATCTTTGTGTCGAGGGCAGGTACTTCATAAGTGTATAATAACGATTGACTCAATTGATGCAATATATTTAACATGTTAATGATTGCGATGTTAAGGATATTTCAATGCCACACTTGATGATTGACTATTCTGCCAACGTTGAGGCGGATGTAGACATCGGTGCATTTTGCGAAACACTCCGCAAAGTTGCAGCGTCAATTGATGCATTTCCAGTCGCAGGTGTTAAAATCCGCGCGGTACGGGTTGATCACTATGCGATTGCGGACGGAAATCCAGCACACGGATTTATCGATATTTCAATCCGGATCCGCGAAGGGCGTGATCAAGAAACCAAACAACATGCAGTTCAGAAAATATTTGATGCCGCCAACGATTTTATTTCAGATGCAATGCAGCGTCGTTCATTGGCTTTGTCCATAGAATTGCGTGACATTGACGCGTCCCTTTCACCCAAATCTGGATCAATCCGAAAATACCTGGAGGTATAAATGTCAGATTTTAAGTCGAATGTTGAAAAACTATCTGGATTCCTTGAACCTATAAAATCTGCGGGTGTTGCACACCACATTAACGGCCAAAATGTTTGGTCCATCGGGGGTGATAAATTTCAATCGGTTTCACCTGTTGATGAATCCTTTATTTGCGATGTTGCAAAAGGGGGCGTTAAGGAAATTGCATTGGCAGCCAGTGCAGCCAAAACCGCATTTCCAGATTGGCGTGATTTAACAGGAACCGAGCGAAAAAAAATCCTGCATAAAATTGCGGATGGGATTGTTGCGCGCGCCGAAGAAATTGCCCTATGCGAAAGTTGGGACACCGGACAACCAATTCGGTTTATGGGCAAGGCCGCGATCCGAGGTGCCGAAAATTTCCGATTTTTTGCTGATCGTGCACCCGCCGCGCGCGATGGTCAAAGCCTTCCATCCCCAACCCTTATGAATGTGACGACGCGGGTGCCAATTGGCCCTGTTGGTATCATTACGCCCTGGAACACACCCTTTATGTTGTCCACTTGGAAAATCGCCCCTGCATTGGCAGCAGGCTGCACCATTGTTCACAAACCCGCAGAGCTAAGCCCAGTCACAGCCAGCATTCTGATGGAGATTGCAAAGGATGCAGGTTTGCCTGACGGAGTTTGGAATCTGGTGAACGGAATTGGTGAAGAGGCCGGCAAAGCCCTGTGTGAACACCCAGATATCAAGGCGATAGCATTTGTAGGAGAAAGCCGCACAGGTAGCCAGATCATGAAACAGGGCGCAGATACGCTAAAACGTGTTCATTTTGAACTGGGGGGTAAAAACCCTGTTGTTGTGTTTGATGATGCGGATTTTGATCGTGCATTAGATGCAGCGATATTTATGATTTATTCGTTAAACGGCGAACGTTGCACATCCTCATCTAGATTGTTGGTCCAAGACACAATTGCAGATACCTTTGAGGCGAAATTGATTGAACGTGTAAATGCGATCACAGTTGGTCATCCCCTTGATCCTGCGACCGAAGTTGGTCCCCTTATTCACACTGCGCACTTTAACAAAGTTACCTCATATTTTGATGTCGCAAAGAAGGATGGCGCAACGATCGCGGCAGGTGGTAGGCGCGATGGTGATGTTGGATTTTTCGTGAAACCAACCCTTTTCACAAACGCAACAAACGATATGCGCATTGCCCAAGAAGAAATTTTTGGGCCGGTTCTGACGTCAATTCGTTTTACTGATGAAGATCAGGCGTTACAGATGGCCAACGATGTGAACTATGGCTTAACGGGCTATGTTTGGACCAATGATCTGACCCGTGCTTTGCGATTTAGTGATAAACTAGAAGCGGGTATGATTTGGGTGAATTCGGAAAACGTGCGACATTTGCCAACACCATTTGGCGGTGTGAAAGCAAGTGGCATTGGCCGTGACGGCGGTGATTGGTCATTTGAATTTTATATGGAACAAAAACATATTGGATTTGCGACGGGGTCGCACAATATCCCAAAGTTAGGAAAACTGTAATGCCCGTACCTGCGCCTAATTTGAATCCCGATTTCAATATCGTGCGGTTAAGTCATGTTGAATATAACGTGCGCGATCTTGCGGCGTCACGGGCGTTTTATGTGGACACACTTGGGCTGCAAGTCACACATGAAACAGATGACGCCATATACCTGCGTGCGATGGAGGAACGTGGTCACCACTGTATCCATCTGATTAAATCAAATACTGCGTCTGTCGGCGTCTTGGGGTTCAAGGTTTGGGATGATGCCGATCTGGACCGCCTCAGTGATTTTTTCACTGGACGTGGGCTTGCTGTGGAATGGATTGAAAAGCCGTTCTTTGGTCGTATTTTGCGTTCGCGCGATCCCTGGGGAATACCGTTGGAGTTTTATGCCAAGATGGAGCGTTTGGCCCCAATTCATCAAAAGTATGCATTGTATCGCGGGGTAAAACCCCTGCGCATTGATCACTTTAACATGTTTTCAAGCGACGTTGATGCGTCGGTAAATTTTTATAATGACATGGGTTTTCGTGTCACCGAATACACCGAAGACAGTGAAACGGGTCGTTTGTGGGCGGCATGGATGCATCGAAAAGGCGGTGTACACGATGTTGCGTTTACAAATGGTATTGGACCTCGGCTACACCACAGCGCCTTTTGGGTGCCGACACCGCTTAATATCATCGATTTGTTGGATTTGATGTCCACTACTGGATACGTTGCAAACATCGAACGCGGTCCGGGTCGTCATGGCATTTCAAATGCATTCTTTTTATATGTTCGTGATCCTGATGGTCACCGCATCGAAATTTATTGCAGTGATTATCAAACCGTTGATCCTGATCTGGAACCTATCAAATGGGATTTAACAGATCCACAGCGACAAACACTGTGGGGGGCCGCCGCACCAAAATCCTGGTTTGAAGAAGGCAGCCTATTTGATGGCGCAACCCCTGTTGAACCTGTGTTAAAAGCGCAGCCCATTATTGCACCATAGGACCAGATATGAATTGGAATGAATACGAAAAATGGGTCAAGCACCTGGGTGAATGGGGTGCAGAGTATCACAGAACACTGCGCGCGCGCCCAGTTCGCGCGCAAACCAAACCCGGTGAAATTGCGCAACAACTCGCCCAAAGCGCACCTGAAACGGGCACAAGCATGACTGAAATCATGTCTGATTTTGAACGCATTGTGATGCCGGGAATGACGCATTGGCAGCATCCACGCTTTTTCGCCTATTTCCCTGCAAACGCCAGCCCACCGTCCATGTTGGCGGATATCATCACATCGACAATGGCAGCACAGTGCATGCTGTGGCAAACTTCACCTGCTGCCACCGAAATGGAAACCAAAGTCATTGACTGGCTGCGTCAGGCAATTGGTCTACCCAATGAATTTCAAGGTGTGATCCAAGACAGCGCATCGGGCGCAACCTTGGCTGCGGTTTTGACAATGCGTGAACGGGCAATTGAATGGACGGGCAATACATCGGGCCTGAACAACAAGGGTCAATTGCGGATTTATTGCAGCGATCAGGTGCATTCATCCATTGATCGTGCCGTATGGATTGCGGGAATTGGTGCAGAAAATATCGTGCGTATTCCGAGTGGTGGGCCACTATATGCATTGGATTGTGATGCACTAAATAACGCGATTGAATCTGATATTGCAGCGGGTCATACACCGATTGGTGTGATCGCCTGTACGGGTGGTACCAGCATTGGTGCCTGTGATGATATTGCAGGCGTTATTTCTGTGGCGAAACGTCATGATCTATATGTTCATGTTGATGCGGCATGGGCGGGATCTGCCATGATTTGTCCAGAATTCCAAACACTTTGGAGTGGTGTTGAACAGGCTGACAGCATCGTTTTCAATCCGCATAAATGGTTGGGCGCCCAGTTTGATTGCTCGGCGCATTTTCTGCGCAATCCTGATGATTTGGTGCGCACACTTGCCATTCAGCCCGAATACCTAAAAACACATGGCCAGGACGGTTTGATCAACTATTCTGAATG
>OAPM01000013.1_pt1 | contig 13399 bp, 13 predicted proteins | sample 1470761 | NCBI WGS metagenome assembly OAPM01 (sample SAMEA3275546, study PRJEB22092) | marine metagenome | biome: ENVO:00000447; feature: ENVO:00002042; material: ENVO.00002110 | collected 2014-06-21T11:05:00+00 | depth 0 m | reverse complement strand
CGCCCATAAATACTCTTTAATTGATGAATTTGTTCAATTTCGACCCGTTCATCAACCGCATGCATGGTTTTGCCAACCAATCCAAATTCAGTGACCGGGCAGATATTTTTAACAAAACGTGCATCAGATGTCCCACCAGTTGTGGACATTTCTGGTGTGACACCCAGCTCTTCTTGAACAGCTTGGGAAATAAGGCCGGATAACTCACCAGGTGGCGTTATAAAACTTTCGCCAGAAATCTTCACCTTCATCTGAATGCGTGTTTTTGTACTTTCAGAAACTTTATCTAGGTGACTTTGCAACCATTCAGTCAACGTTTTTCCCGAATGGGTGTCGTTAAATCGAATATTCACAGTCGCACGACATGTTTCAGGGATTACATTTGTTGCTGTATTTCCTACGTCTATCGTCGTGATCGCCAATGTTGATTGATCGAAATGCTCGGTCCCTTCATCCAGCGCTGTTTCTTCTAGCGCGGTCATCAACTGAACCATTGCAGATACTGGATTATTGGCACGATGTGGATATGCGGAATGTCCTTGGGTACCCTGAACTGTAATAAATGCAGTCAGTGATCCACGGCGTCCGATTTTCATCATCTCGCCCATATGGTTCGGGCTTGTTGGTTCACCGACCAAACAATGATCCATAATTTGACCATTTGCGTTCATCCAATCAAGAATGGCTGTTGTTCCATCGATGGCATCACCTTCTTCATCACCCGTTATCGTGATAACAACTGAACCATCCGGTGGTGTGTTAGACGTAAAATCAACTGCCGCTGCGACAAAGGCAGCAACACCAGATTTCATATCCGTTGCGCCCCGCCCATAGAGAAACCCATCCTTAATCTCGGCACCAAAGGGATCAACGCTCCATGCGCTGATATCACCGACTGGCACAACATCAGTGTGGCCATTGAATCCAAAGGTGCGGCCATTATTGCCACTACCCCAGCGCGCAAACAGATTGCTGATACCGCCCCGTTCGATCCGGGTACATTCAAACCCGTTTTGAGACAGCAAATCGTCCAACAATGCTATCGCGCCGCCCTCGTCTGGCGTGACAGAGGGACATTTAATCAGGTTTGCGGTTAACTCAAATGGGTCAATGTTCTTCATATCAGTCTCTATTCCAATGCGTGATCAACGAATGTGCAAGTTCGGATGGACCCTGAATTAACCCATCCGCTCCGGCGGCTTTCAACTCATCTTTTGTACCATACCCATACAACACACCAAACGCAGGCATATTGTTTGCATGCGCACCTAATATATCAAAGCTCCTGTCGCCCACCATCACAGCATCTTGCGCGCTGGCATTTGTGGCACATAAACCATGTTTCAACAGTTCCGCCTTGGCAGATCTGGTTCCGTCAAGTTCAGATCCAAATTGATAGTCCAAATAAAGATCAATACCAAAATACGCTGTGATCTTAACGGCATATTCAGCCGGCTTAGAGGTTGCCAAACATAACGTGAAATTATGATCCTTCAGATTGCTAAGCTGTTCAAGCACACCCGCGTACAAAGCATTTTCAAGACATCCAACATCCCGATACCGTTCACGATATAAGTCGACAGCATGATCAAGCTGTTCCTGCACAACTCCTACTTTGGCAAAACTGTCCCACAGGGGTGGCCCGACAATCCAATCATTGTTTGCTGTAATTTCTGGCAAACCCATTTTATCCAAAGCATAGTTAAAGCAGTTTTTAATGCCAGGCCCCGCGTCCGTAAGAGTACCATCAAGATCAAGGAAAATAACCTTACTCAATGCTCTGTCCCCGATTGTGCTTCCTCACCGAAAAGGGGCGTCATTTGCGCAACAATGACTGAGTTTTCCTCTAATGCGCGGTTCATAAGCTCAATCTCGGCATCGTCAATCTCATGGCCTTCAGAAACACGTTCATCCAATGTCCCATACCCAGTGACATCCAATGGTGCCAAGTCGGCCTGTTTAAGGATTGCAACCGTTTCACGCACGGCCTCTGCCTCGTCCACGCCGCTGGAATAGCATATCAACGCAGCACCCGTGGCCTTTTTAGGCAATCCATCGTTTTGCGAACGCCCAACCTGAACAAGTAATGTATAAACTTGGTGTTTCTTTGGCTTTTTCTCGCGTTTATCAGACATCTTAGCAACCTTATTGCGTTTCACACCGATGTAACCATGGCAATTCGGGAATGCAAACCTTCAAAATATCAATTTCATACGCATTTTTTCCCTATTGGGCTTGCGTTTGAGCATAGATTTTTGTTTCTGGTTTCAACGAAGGAGATCAAACAATGTATCGTTCAAGAACTTCTACCCATGGTCGTAACATGGCAGGCGCCCGCGGATTGTGGCGTGCAACCGGTATGAAAGATAGCGATTTCGGCAAACCGATCATCGCAATCGTCAATTCATTTACTCAGTTCGTTCCAGGTCACGTTCACCTGAAAGACTTGGGTCAAATGGTAGCGCGCGAGGTTGAGGCCGCAGGTGGTGTTGCCAAGGAATTCAATACCATTGCTGTGGATGATGGGATCGCAATGGGCCATGATGGCATGCTGTATTCGCTCCCTTCACGGGAAATCATCGCAGATTCAGTAGAATACATGGTGAATGCCCACTGTGCCGATGCAATGGTGTGCATTTCCAACTGTGATAAAATCACACCTGGTATGTTGATGGCATCAATGCGCCTGAACATCCCAACAATTTTTGTGTCAGGCGGTCCAATGGAGGCTGGTAAAGCCGTCATTGATGGCAAGGAAATTGCCTTGGATCTAGTCGATGCGATGGTTGCCGCTGCAGACGATAAATACACAGACGAACAGGTCCAACAGATTGAAGAGGCCGCATGCCCAACTTGTGGATCATGTTCTGGTATGTTCACTGCGAATTCAATGAACTGCTTGACCGAGGCGTTGGGATTGTCGCTTCCGGGGAACGGTTCAACACTTGCAACACACTCTAATCGTAAGGCGCTATTCCTTGAGGCGGGTCAGCGCATCGTTGATCTTGCCCGTCGTTGTTATGAACAAAACGATGCAAGCACATTGCCACGCAACATCGCCACATTTGAAGCGTTCGAAAATGCGATGGCATTGGATATTTCGATGGGTGGATCAACCAATACAGTGCTTCACCTTTTGGCCGCCTCTTATGAAGGTGAAATTGGCTTTACAATGGAAGATATCGATAGATTATCGCGTAAAGTCCCATGCCTAAGTAAGGTCGCACCAGCAAAAAGCGATGTTCACATGGAGGATGTCCACCGCGCGGGTGGCATCATGGCAATCTTGGGCGAATTGGATCGTGCGGGATTGATCCACCGCGACACCAAAACTGTGCATGCACCAACGATGGGCGATGCATTGGATAACTGGGATGTTATGCGTTCAAACAACCCAGATGTTCATGATTTTTTTCGGGCGGCGCCTGGTGGGGTTCGCACAACCCAAGCATTCTCTCAATCCAACAAATACACCACGCTTGATATGGACCGCGCAGGTGGCGTGATCCGTAATAAAGAAAACGCATTTTCTCAGGATGGTGGCCTTGCTGTTTTGTTTGGCAACATCGCAGAAGACGGCTGTATCGTCAAAACTGCTGGTGTTGACGAAAGCATTCTGAAGTTTTCGGGCCCTGCGTATGTCGTAGAAAGCCAAGATGATGCAGTGAACGACATTTTGACAGGTAAGGTTAAAGAAGGCGACGTAGTGGTTATCCTTTATGAAGGTCCACGTGGCGGCCCCGGCATGCAAGAAATGCTTTACCCCACCAGCTATCTTAAATCAAAAGGGCTGGGCGCAGCGTGCGCATTGGTGACAGATGGGCGTTTCTCTGGTGGTACATCTGGTTTGTCGATTGGTCACGTCTCGCCCGAAGCGGCCGAAGGTGGTGCGATTGCATTGGTTGAACACGGTGATACCATTGAAATCGATATTCCAAACCGTTCAATCAACCTAGTTATTTCAGACGAGGTGATGGCTGAACGCCGCGCCGCGAAAGAAGCGCACGGTTGGAAGCCTTCAAAACCACGTAAACGCAAGGTGACAACCGCACTAAAGGCATATGCGGCACTTACAACATCCGCAGCCCAAGGCGCAGTTCGCGTTGTAGATTAATAAAAAAGGCGCCCATTTCGGGCGCCTTTTGATTTCTATCATTACTAATACAGTTTGCGGTTTTTAATCAGAAAACCCACATACCAAGTATCAGTCACGTAACAATTCATTGATGCCTGTTTTACTGCGTGTTTGTGCGTCTACACGTTTCACAATAACCGCGCAGTATAGGTTAATTCCATTTTTTGATGGCATCGAACCTGACACAACAACAGAATATCGCGGGACCTCACCATACATCACTTCACCTGTTTCACGATCAACGATCTTCGTTGATTTACCGATATAAACGCCCATTCCCAAAACAGAACCTTCGCGTACAATACAGCCCTCAACAACTTCTGAACGCGCACCGATAAAACAATTGTCTTCGATGATTGTAGGTCCGGCTTGCATCGGTTCCAGAACACCACCGATACCAACACCACCGGATAGGTGCACATTTTTGCCAATCTGTGCGCATGATCCAACAGTCGCCCATGTATCAACCATGGTTCCTTCATCAACATATGCGCCTAGGTTCACAAAGGATGGCATCAAAACAACGCCGGGCGCGATAAATGCAGATTTGCGGACAACACAATTTGGAACCGCGCGGAAACCTGCAGCCTTCCATTGGTTTTCACCCCAACCCACGAACTTGCTGTCAACCTTATCCCACCAACCGCTGCCTTGGGGGCCACCAGATTGAATTTCCATATCTTTAATACGGAACCCCAACAAAACCGCTTTCTTAGCCCACTGATTAACATGCCATGAACCATCATCCAGTTTTTGCGCAACACGTAGCGAGCCACTGTCCAGTGCATTCAGTGTATCTTCGATAGCTTCACGTGTTTCACCTTGTGTGGCAGGTGTAATCGCATCGCGATTTTCCCATGCTGATTCAATTGCTGCTTCCAATTGTGCGTTCGACATGTCGGATTCTCCCAATAAATGTTGGGGATGCTATAATTTGAAATTGCAAGAAGAACAATCCAAGTTTCACATAAGACAAGGAGCGCGCACTCGACATCGCGTGCCAAGCCTATTATGCACGCACAAAATCATCAATTGGAGTCCGTCATGACATTTGATCGTTCAGTTAAAATTGCCCCATCAATTTTGTCGGCAGATTTTGCAAATTTCGGCGCAGAAATTCGTGCAATCGAAGACCAAGGCGCCGATTGGGTGCATGTCGATGTCATGGATGGGCATTTCGTCCCGAACCTAACCTTTGGTCCACCTGCTGTTAAGGCATTCCGGCCGCACGTAAAAACCATTATGGACGTTCACCTGATGATCGCCCCCGTTGATCCATACATTGATGCCTATGCTAATGCTGGTGCTGATGTCCTGACCGCGCATATTGAGGCAGGACCACACATTCACCGAACGGTGCAGGCAATTAAAGCAGCAGGTATGAAAGCTGGTGTCGCGTTGAACCCTGGAACCCCAGCAGAGTCCGTTCAACATTTGTTAGATATGGTGGATTTGGTTTGCGTCATGACTGTCAACCCGGGATTTGGTGGTCAGAAATTCATCGATATGACAGATAAAGTACGCGCACTGCGCACCATGATTGGTGATCGCCCTGTTCATATTGAAATTGATGGCGGTGTGGATCCAACAACAGCGCCAAAACTGGTGGAAGCCGGCGCAGATGTTTTGGTTGCAGGATCCGCTGTGTTCAAGGGTGGATCGGTAAGTCAGCCAGAAGTATACGGGCAAAACATGGCTGCAATCAGAAAATCATTTACTGCATAAATAACAACGGCCGCTGAACAATCAGCGGCCGTTATTCTACATCTATCGCAATTTAGTTGGCGTCGGCAACGGCACGCTTTGTCAAAACCTTGACGAGGTGTGCACGATAATCGCCAGAACCATGTAGATCAGTGATCATACCATCGCCCGAGACTGTTAGGCCATCGACAGCATCGGCAGAAAAGTTTCCGCTTAGCGCCTCTTCAGCTTCTGTCCAACGGAACACACCATCTTCTGATGCACCCGTCACAGCAACCCGAACACCGTCCGCGTATTTCGCAACAAAAACACCAACCATAGCAAAACGTGATGCAGGTTGTTCAAATTTTTGATAATTTGCTACTTCAGGAATTGGGAAACGAACATTTGTAATGATCTCTCCCTCTTCCAAGGCTGTTGTGAACATACCTTGGAAATAGTCATCTGCCGAAATCTTACGAGAGTTCGTTTCGATTGTTGCACCTGATGCCAAGGCCGCAGATGGATAACAGGCCGCGGGATCATTATTGGCAAGCGATCCACCAATTGTTCCGCGATTGCGGACAGCTGGATCACCGATGTGTGACGCCAATGCAGCTAGCGCTGGATATCCATTTGCTTCTGCAGATACGGTTGCGTGTGTCGTTGCACCACCGATGGATATTACACCATCCGCTTCGCAAACGCCCTGCATTTCGGCAATACCAGACAGGCTTACCAATTTTGACGGGCTGGCCAAACGCTGTTTTAGCGTAGGGATCAGTGTCTGACCCCCACCCAATGCTTGTGCCTCTTCAGTGGTCATTGCAGACACTGCATCTGCAATTGTCGAAGGTTTTTCAAAATCAAAGTTATACATCTTATTAGCCTCCGATTAGCTGTTCATCGCTGCCCAAACACGCGAAGGTGATACAGGCATATCGATATGAGTTACATTATGACCCGCTGACTGCAACGCGTCTACGACAGCGTTCACAACTGAGGGTGGTGAACCAATGGCCCCGGCTTCGCCACAACCTTTTACGCCCAACGGATTGTGCGTACATGGCGTCTGGCAAGAGTGATCAACGGAGTAGAATGGAACATCCGACGCACGTGGCATCGCATAATCCATGTATGATGCACTTAGCAGCTGACCATTTTCATCATAAGCACAGTTTTCCATTAACGCTTGGCCGATACCTTGCGCCAATCCACCGTGCACCTGACCAGTAACAATCATTGGATTGATGATGTTACCAAAATCATCTGCTGCAGAGAACCGTTCAACTGTGACCTTACCAGTGTCTGGATCAACTTCGACCTCACACGCATATGCACCTGATGGATAGGTAAAGTTTGAAGGATCGTAGAATGCAGTCTCTTCCAGACCCGGTTCGATGCTTTCTAGCGGATAGTTGTGTGGAACATATGCCGCCAAAGTGACATCGCCCCATGCGCATGATTTATCCGTGCCTGCAACTGTGAACTGACCATCCTTAAGCTCGATGTCCGTCTCAGATGCTTCTAGCAAGTGAGAAGCGATTTTCTTGGCTTTGTTGATGATTTTTTCAGTCGCACGCACCATTGCTGATCCACAAACCGCGATGGAACGCGATCCATATGTGCCCATGCCAAACGGTATTTTTGAACTATCGCCATGCACGATATCAATCATGTTTTCATCAATGCCTAGCATCTCTGCCACAACCTGTGGGAACGCAGTTTCATGGCCTTGACCATGACTGTGCGCACCGACCATCACACTGATCGAACCTGTGGCGTTCACACGCACCGTTGCCGCATCATATAGACCAGCCCGTGCACCCAATTGACCAACTAGGTTTGATGGGGCAATACCGCACGCTTCAATGTAACAGTTCACACCCAGACCGCGCAGCTTGCCCTTTGCTTCTGATGCCTTGCGACGTGCTTCGAAACCAGAAATGTCTGCAATTTCTTCTAGTTTGTCCATTGTCGCAACATAGTTACCCGTGTCATATTCGACAGCCACTGGCGTCGCATATGGAAACTCTGTGATGAAGTTTTGACGACGCAATGCAATCGGATCAACGCCCAATTCACGCGCAGCTTTGTCGATAACGCGTTCAAGTTGATAGGTTGCTTCGGGACGGCCAGCGCCACGATAGGCATCAACAGGAACAGTATTTGTAAACACCGCCTTCACATTTACGTAAACCAACGGCGTCTTATAGTTACCAGCCATCAATGTACCGTGAAGCCACGTTGGAACAGACGGTGCAAATGTGGATAGATAAGCACCCATGTTTGCCAATGTATCTGTCCGGACAGCTGTAAAATTGTTATCGGCATCAAGCGCCAATTCAATCTTTGTCACGTGATCACGACCATGTGCATCGGAAATAAAGGCCTCTGAACGCGACGCGGTCCATTTAACTGGACGATTAATTTGACGTGCTGCGAATGTACAGAATGCTTCTTCTGCGTAATGGAAGATTTTTGTTCCAAATCCACCACCTACATCAGGTGCAACAACACGCAACTTATGTTCGGGGATACCCAAAACGAATGCACCCATCAGCAAACGAATGACGTGTGGGTTTTGTGATGTTGTGTACAGTGTGCTTTCGTCATTCGCACGGTTGTAATCACCAACTGCAACACGCGGCTCCATTGGGTTTGCAACCAAACGATTGTTCACCAATTCCAATGTTGTCACATGTGCAGCATTCTTAATCGCTTCATCAACTGCGCCTTTGTTTTCTTCGACAAAGCCCCAGTCGTAGCACAGGTTGTCACCCAGTTCGTCATGAACGGTCGCTGATCCCTCACAAAGTGCGGCTTTCATATCAACGACTGCTGGCAGCTCTTCGATATCGATGTTCAGCGCTTCGCCTGCGTCACGCGCTTGTTCCAAAGACTCTGCGATCACGGCGGCGATTGGATCGCCGACGTGGCGTACTTTGCCTTGTGCAAGCACGGGGTGTGCTGGCTCTTTCATGACTTCGCCATGGCGGTCGGTGACTTGCCAACCGCAGGGCAGACCACCAATACCTTCAAAGTCTGCACCTGTGAATATGCGCACAACACCAGGCATAGCCTCGGCTGCAGATGTATCGATGCTATTGATTTTTCCATGTGCAACGTCTGAGCGCACAAAATGAACGTAAGTTTGTCCGTGAATATTGATGTCGTCGGTGTACTGACCTTGACCTGTCAAAAACCGGACGTCTTCGCGACGCTTTGAGCTTGCGCCGATGCCACTATCTTTTGGCATGATTTCCTCCCTAGTTTTAGTTATTCAGCGGCCAGTTGACTAACATCTTGTCCAGATGCGGCCATGATCGCTTTGACGATATTGTGATACCCTGTGCAACGACAGATGTTGCCTTCTAAATGGTGACGGACTTCTGCCTCTGTTGGCTTTGCATTCTTCTTAAGAAGATCTGCAGCTGCCATCACCATCCCTGGTGTGCAGAAACCACATTGTAGTCCATGATGTTCTTGGAAGGCAGCCTGGATCGTGCTTAATGATCCATCTGTGTTGGATTGACCTTCAATTGTCGACACATCTGCGCCATCTGCCTCTGCTGCAAGCATCGTGCATGATTTAACAGCAACACCATCAACATGCACAGTGCACGCGCCACACTGACTGGTATCACAGCCAACATGCGTTCCTGTTAAACGCAGATCATTTCTGAGAAAATCAACGAGCAGCGTGCGCCCTTCAACCTCGCCAGAAACGGATTTGCCGTTTACTTTCATAGTAATGTTTGCCATTTTTCTCCTCCCGATTGAGACTTCGTGTTAGTTTGAGACCAAACGCCCCAACCAACCTTTTTTCTTTTCGCTATCCTCAGATTCGTCAGATTCATCAGATAGTCCTTGGACAACATTTCTGAATTCTTCAAAAAACTGGTCCGCCATCTTTTTGGCAAACCCGTCAATAATGCGGCTGCCAAGCTGAGCAAGTTTGCCACCGACTTTGGCCTCCACGTCATATGATAACAATGTACCGCCGTCTTCATCTGTCAAGACAACTTTGGCGCCACCTTTGGCAAAGCCTGCTGCACCACCCTTGCCTTCGCCAGATAAAGTTAGGCTTTCGCCCTCGACGATATCGGACAGGGTGACGGCACCTTTGAATGTGGCTTTTACCGGTCCAACCTTTTGTGTAACTGTTGCTTGGAACCCTTCTTCTGGGCTTCCGCTCATCTCTTTGCAGCCAGGCACGCATTTCTGCAGTACATCAGCAGATAACAATGCCTGCCACACTTCATCACGATCAGCTGCAATCAGTTTAGAATCAGAAAGATTCATTCTTAATCTCCAATTAATGACATGCTAAGCGACACGTCCGCATATGTAATATTGGTCTTAGGGCATAGTTAGCACGGTATTGACGACGATAGTTTGACGCCACAGTTATCAAAAGTTGCTTTTATCCAGCCCTCTTGTAAAGAAAAAAATATAGCGTCCGCGACATCATACAAAGGCAATTTGTATTCCAGCTGCATTGCCTGTGTTTTTCAAACACATGTTATAGTTGCAAATTGCTGACCATCGAGATGATCACGCGTTTACATTAATTCTGAAAAGCAGCACAAAGCTGAACCGCAAAATACATACGGATTATTTGCGTAAATAAACATAGTACGCGCCACTTCCACCATGCTTACCATGAGCTTCGGTAACCTGAAGAACCTTATCACGCAGCGGAGGCATACGCAGCCATTGGGGAACTTGATGGCGTAAAATGCCTACTTGTCTTGGAATCGGCCCTGTGTCCTTTTGAAATTTGCCTTTTCCAGTGATGACCAAAACCAACCGCATGTTTCGCGTATAAGATGTCATCAGAAAATGAATGAGTGCAGAATGTGCCTGCGCGACTGTCATACCATGTAAATCAAACGTCGCTTCAGGTGTACTTTTTCCCCGCTTCATTTTTTTAAATGATTTATAATCCATCTGGACCGGCGCACTGTCTAGGGCAGTTGATATGCTTGGCTTTAAATCATTTTGAACGCTTTTTTGCGTGGCTTTCTCACCAATTTCGAACCGATTAAGTTGAAATTGGTCATTCTTAACTTCAGCAACTTTTGACTGAGGCTTGGCCACGGTATTGACGTTCTTAGACAGCTTTAATGGCGTTGCAGATTTTGCAATCTGTTGCCACAGCTCTACTTCGTCTGATTTTAATTTCCTACGTGGCATGTTCATTCTATCCACGGCTTAACGCAAGTGCGCGTTTGATCGGCAACAAAACGTATAATGACCCCGAATTTTTGATGCGGCCAGCATCCTTACCAGCTTGTGAACCGCTGCCAACGAAAATATCAGCACGCTGCGCGCCTTTTATAACTGATCCTGTATCTTGCGCGATCATTAGACGGTCAGGGGGTTCTTTTGCATCCATCGTCATCCATACTGGCGCACCCAGTGGAATAAACGCTGGATCAACGGCAATGCTGCGCATTGAAAACAATGACCTATTCATGGCGCCTTTGGGGCCCTGATGGTTTGGTATATTCGAAATCTTGCGAAAAAACACATACGACTCATTGTGTTGCAGTAGCTTTCTGCCGTCCACTGGATTTCGCTTAACCCAATTTTTGATCACCGATGCTGATACTTGGTGTTCGTTGTAAATGCCTTGAGCAACCAGTTTTTTTCCAACCGAGCGGTATTTATGCCCATTTTTTGCAGCATATCCAACGCGAACAAGTGTTCCGTCCTGCATACGCAATCGACCAGATCCCTGAACTTGAAGGAAAAATAAATCCACCGGATCATCCAGCCAGGCGATTTCCAAGCCTCGGTTTTCCATCACATTTGAGTTTTCAATATCAGCGCGCGTAAGCCATTTGCCATCGTTGGGTAATTCAGGTGGTTTGCGATAAATAGGGTACAAAAACCGTTCTGTTTTGACACGCGATGCTGGAAGTTCGGGCTCAAAATAGCCTGTTATCAAACTTGGCTCGTGCGTCTCGATCTTGATTGGCTTAAAGAAAGCATTGAAAAAGACATCAGCGTCGGTTGTTTGTTGTCCAATAGCACATATCACCGCCCAATCATCTGATTTAAGATCCGGACATGTTTCCAAAAATGCGGTCAGCGCATCAGTTTTCGTGTCACTTTTCCAGCCTGGCAAATTTGAAAATTCTAAAACGCTTACTTTAACTTCGGCTTGAACAAAAGTGCCCCAAGCCGATAAAAATATCAGTAATTGTATGATGTTTCGTATCATTCACTTGTTGCGACCAGTTGCCAGTTTGGATCATTGGACGACATATCCCGCGCAAATGTCCAAACGTCCTTTTGACGTTTAATTTGTTTTGAGTCACCTTCAATAACATTCCCGTCACTATCCAACACAACTGATGTCATTTCCGCAGCATACGAAACAGAAATCTCTGCCCAACCAGTTGCACTGTCAAATGTAGCGTCCGTTAAACGGGTTTCACGTGTGCCCAGGTATTCGGCCTCTATGACCAACCCCTTGGATTTACGATCTTCGATAACTTGATCAAACACGTCCTCGATTTCTTCTGAAATGAAATCACGAACATCCTCAATGTTTCCATTTTCAAACGCCATCAAGATCATTTCATAGGCATATTTCGACCCAGCCAAGAAATCATTCACCGTAAAGCTATTGTCGCTTAACTTCATACGGGCTAACGCTTCTGCGGCCGCACTGCCTTTTTCTACATTGTCTAGGATGTCGGCATCCTCTCCGCCTTCAATCACCTTGAAGCTTGGACGCTCTACTTTTGGCGCCTCTTGTACGGCGGGTTTTTCAAAGCCCTCGCGCGTTCCAAGAACATTACGCAAGCGCATGATCAGGAAAATCGCGATTCCAGCTAATACCAATAGTTCAATAATTGCAGGGCTCATAAGTTGCCTCGTCAGCTTTCTAGAAATTCATAACGTTATCCCCTATGTAGGTAACAATGTTGGATGAGTCCACCAAAGCAACGTAATGGAGTTAAAAATATGTGGCTATTGATCGCGTTTATCGCGGTACCGATAATCGAAATCGCCCTTTTCATTCGGGTCGGCGGCTTTCTTGGGCTGTTTCCCACATTAGCCATCGTTGTTTTAACGGCAATCGCAGGTACATATTTGGTACGCGCACAGGGCCTATCGGTTCTGTCACAATTACAATCACGATTTCGTGAAATGAACGATCCCTCCGAACCGCTTGCACACGGAGCTATGATTTTATTTTCTGGGGCACTTTTATTGACCCCGGGGTTTTTTACAGATTTTGTTGGCTTTTTATTGCTGATCCCAAATGTGCGCACCGCTGTTTTTCAGAAGGTGAAAGAACGTGTAAATATTCATAAGGTAAATTTTGAGACTCAGTATTCATCCTCGCAAAACACTTATGAAGGTGAATATGAACCTGTGTCAAATCCCGAAAACTCTCCTTGGGCAAAAGAGTCCAAACCGAAGGATTGAGACCAGTAAAAGATGATGCTAGGTATCATAAAATTAAATATTTAGGAGGCCAATTATGGCAGACGAAGCACAACAGCCCGCGCAGCCGGGAATGAAAATTCTTGCGCAATATATTCGCGATATGTCGTTTGA
>OAPM01000012.1_pt1 | contig 13500 bp, 14 predicted proteins | sample 1470761 | NCBI WGS metagenome assembly OAPM01 (sample SAMEA3275546, study PRJEB22092) | marine metagenome | biome: ENVO:00000447; feature: ENVO:00002042; material: ENVO.00002110 | collected 2014-06-21T11:05:00+00 | depth 0 m | reverse complement strand
CGACGACAAACACGCCTAGATGGGATGGTCCTGCCTCAAAAAAGCCAACTAAATCACCACCCACATGACCCGAACTTTTGACAAATTGCGTAATGTGGAATGGTCCAATTTGTCGTTCATGTTCACGGATCAAGGATTGCTGAAGTTTTTGTGCTTCTAACAAATCGGAATTGATCGCCGCATAAAGCCCCTTTAATTCGTCTAGTGTATCTTGGATCAGCGCATTTTGATGCTGTAGTTCAGATTGCATCGATAAAATACGTTCGCCGGCTGTGATCCGCGCGCGCAATTCTGGTGCGTTTACAGGCTTCGTTAGGAAATCATCTGCACCGCTGTCTAAACCTTTGGCGATGTCATTTTTTTCTGATTTAGATGTGAGCAGAATGAAATAACTGTAATCGTTTGGGTACAATTTTCGGAACGCACGACAAAAATCCGGTCCATTTAATTCGGGCATCATCCAATCACTAAATATGAATTCTGGCCGGGATTTTCGACACATTTCCAGCGCCTCGGCCCCTGTCGAGGCTTCGATAACTTCAAATCCCCACCTGTTCAGCATCGAACTCAGAATTCTGCGTTGCAGACGGCTATCATCAACCACCAATACCGAACGCGGATTTTGCGTTTCATAGGATAGTTTTGATGATGAAACCGTCTGCTGCACACATACCTCGAGCACTCTTAAATCGTGTTCACCATGCCAATCTCGCATTTAATAATTGATGAATATATGCAATTTGAAATGTTCAAATTTGACCTTTTACCTTCTGTTTACTTCCTGGCTCAACAATGATCCTTGGGTAGATTAGGAGAGTGAGATGATTGATTGGGCACGTGTGTCCGAACTGCGCGACGAAGTGGGCGCAGAGGATTTTGATGAAGTTGTAGAGTTATTTTTGGAAGAGGTTGACGAGGCCATTATAGCTTTACGTGATCTTGTGGATTTGTCTGAATTAGAAACGCAATGCCATTTTCTAAAAGGCAGCGCACTGAACATTGGCTTCCGTGATTTTGCAAATCTGTGTCAGGCAGGAGAGGCCGCCGCCGCGGCAGGGCAAGGTGGCGATGTGGACATTGCAGCCATTGTACAAAGTTACACAGACGCGCGCGCGGTTTTCATCAATCAGTCGGCAGACCATCTGGTAGCCTAAACCAGTAGATGCATTGTTTTGGGATCAATTCCATCGGTTTGAGAGAGAATGCGCCGTTGCAATTTTTGCATGCCCTTGATCCATTTTTCAGGATCATTTGCGCGTAATTTGGCATATTCTCCGACAATCGGGTGGGGCAGTATCAGGAATTTCTGCTGTTTCATGGCGTCAATGACCGCGCACGCAACGTCAGCTGGTGTTAGAAGGCCAGGGTGATCTGGGATCGTGTCATCCACGTCATATCCCAACATAGATGATGCAACATATTGTGGGCAGATGACAGATGAATGAATGCCATCATCCCGATGCGAAATGGCAAGCGATTGTGCAAAACTAATCGCTGCGGCTTTGCTTGCGGAATAGGGCGCGTCGCCAATTTGTGACAACAAGCCCGCGGCAGAGGCTGTATTCACAAAATACCCTGAACCGCGCGAAATCATTCCGGGCAATAACGCGCGTGCTGCCCAAACATGGGACATTACATGAATATCCCAGGCACGTTGCCAAATATGGTCGGGTGCGGATGCAACATGATCTGGATCAGCCGAAATCACACCCGCATTAGAAATCCATATGTCGATGTTGCCATGACTTTTTGTGATACGTGCAATTGTTTCGTTGATTGCGTGATTTTGTGTCACATCGCAGGTAAATCCATGCGCCCCAATTTTAGTGGCTGTTTTCGAAACAGAATCTGGATCCAAGTCTAAAATTATGACATTGGCATTTTCTGCGATCAATGCTTCGGCAATCGCGCGCCCAATGCCTTGGGCACCTCCTGTGATCACAGCGATTTTTCCAGCAAAGTCCATGTTAAATCACGAATTGAGATAGCAGATCATCGTTGGTGATGTCGGTGTATGTAAATCCTGAGGCATCTAGACGTTGGAAAAAATCTTCGAATTGTTCTGGCGTTTTTGTTTCAATACCAATCAAGATCGAACCAAAATTACGTGCGGATTTTTTCAGATATTCAAACCGGCTAATATCATCCTCTGGGCCTAAATGGTTTAGGAATTCGCGCAACGCACCGGGGCGTTGTGGCATGCGAAGGATCAAGTATTTCTTGATCCCACCAAACCGCTGCGCACGTTCTTTCACCTCGGGAAGGCGTTCGAAATCAAAATTGCCACCGGATGAGATACATACAACTTTGCGTCCCCGAATGGCCTGTCCCATGTCCTTTAGGGCGTCCATTGCCAATGCGCCTGCGGGTTCCAACACCACACCTTCCACGTTTAGCATATCCAGCATAGTTAGGCATAAACGATCCTCTGGGATACGCAGTACATTGGCTAGCCCGACGCCTTTCAGCCGTTGAAACGTTTTTTCGCCAATGCGTCCAACCGCGGCACCATCTGCGAATGTATCAACGGTATCTAAATTTACTGGTTTCCCCGCGATCAATGCCGCCCACAAACATGCCCCGCCAAGGGGTTCCACCAGGCTGAATTGACAGCGTGTTTCGAAATAACTGATCACCCCTGACGATAACCCCCCTCCGCCCACGGGTAATACAATGTGATCTGGTGTGCAGCCCAGCTGGCGTTCGATTTCAACAGCAACCGAGGCCTGGCCTTCGATCACGTCCTCATCATCGAAGGGGGACAGAAAATGCGCATTGGCCTCGGTGCAATGGGATTGGGCCGCACGTAAACAATCATCGAAATAGTCACCAATCAGGCGGACTTCGATGTTGTTTCCACCAAACATTTTTGTTTTTTGAATTTTCTGTTGGGGGGTTGTGACGGGCATGAAAATCGTACCCTGTACGTTCATATGGCGACACATATACGCCACCCCTTGGGCGTGGTTCCCTGCGCTGGCACAAACAAAGTGCGTTTCGCCTGTCACCTTGCGCATCGCATTATATGCCCCGCGCAGTTTGTAGGATCGCACAGGGCTTAGATCCTCGCGCTTAAGCCAGATATCGGCGTCATACATCGCCGAAAGGTGTTCGTTTTTTTGCAACGGGGTTTCGGGGAAAACCCCCCGCATCGCTGCTTCGGCTGCTTGGGCCATCTCTTGAAAGTTCGTCATACCCATAGCTTTGGCGCAGGGGTGCTGTCCATGCAAGGATATACTTTGGCATACTTTGGAAACATCGTTGTGATTTTGCTTGGATTTTGGGGGCTATGACTTGCCCCCAGATTGAAAAACCGTTAGTGCCCTTGCCAATTGAATGAGGGGAATCTGAATGTCCGCGCCTAAGAAAGTAGTATTGGCCTATTCTGGCGGCCTTGATACATCTATCATCCTGAAATGGCTTCAAACTGAATATGGTTGCGAAGTCGTGACCTTTACCGCTGATTTGGGTCAGGGAGAAGAGCTTGAGCCCGCGCGCCAAAAGGCGGAATTGCTGGGGATCAAATCCGAGAATATTTACATTGAAGATGTGCGCGAAGAATTTGTGCGTGATTTTGTGTTTCCCATGTTTCGCGCGAACGCTCTTTATGAAGGGCTGTACCTGCTTGGCACCTCCATTGCGCGGCCTTTGATTTCAAAACGTTTGGTTGAAATCGCTGCCGAAACGGGTGCGGATGCGGTTGCCCACGGCGCGACGGGCAAAGGCAACGATCAGGTGCGTTTTGAATTAGCAGCCTATGCACTGAACCCCGACATCAATGTAATCGCACCCTGGCGCGAATGGGATCTGTCCAGCCGCACAAAATTGATCGGTTTCGCCGAAGAGCATCAAATTCCGATTGCCAAGGATAAACGCGGTGAAGCACCGTTCAGTGTTGATGCGAACCTACTTCATACCTCATCAGAGGGTAAAGTTTTAGAAGACCCTGCAGTAGATGCGCCGGATTATGTTTATCAGCGCACGGTTCATCCTGAGGATGCGCCGGATACTGCCGAAGTTATTGAAGTTACATTCAAATCAGGCGATGCCGTTGCGATCAACGGAGAAGCGATGTCCCCGGCAACCATCTTAACAAAGCTAAACGAATACGGTGGTCAGCACGGTATTGGACGTTTGGATCTGGTTGAGGGTCGTTTCGTTGGGATGAAATCGCGCGGTATTTATGAAACACCGGGCGGAACTATCCTGTTGGAAGCGCACCGAGGTATTGAACAGATCACATTGGATCGCGGTGCTGCGCATTTAAAAGATGAGTTGATGCCCAAATATGCTGAATTGATCTATAATGGTTTCTGGTATTCTCCTGAACGTGAAATGCTGCAGGCATTGATCGATAAATCACAAGAGCATGTGACCGGTACCGTACGATTGAAGCTGTACAAAGGATCAGTTCGCACGATTGGTCGTTGGTCGGATTACAGTTTGTATTCAGAAGCACATGTCACCTTTGAAGAGGATGCAGGGGCTTATGATCAAAAGGATGCGGCAGGGTTTATTCACCTGAATGCGCTGCGCCTAAAACTCTTGGCGGCGCGCAAGCGTCGGATGGGATAACCCGTTGTAAATATGATAAATATGGCCGTCCTGATTGGGGCGGCCTTTTTGTTGGAGCTAGGTATGAACCCGATTTATGCTATTGGTGATATTCACGGACATCTAGATAAGCTGGATGAGGCGTTAGAGCGTATTCAAAATGACGGCGGTGCTGATGCAACGGTTGTGTTTGTTGGGGATTATGTTGATCGTGGCGCGCAGAGCAAGGATGTCATACAGAGGATTATAGATGGTCAAGCATCAGGGAAGAATTGGATTGCGCTAAAAGGCAATCATGACCGCATGTTTGAACTATTTATGCAGTCTCCTCCGCAGCATGATCCGCAGTTGTTGTTGGGGATGGATTGGTTCAATGATCGCATTGGCGGGATTACAACGTTGGAATCTTATGGTGTTGAAATTGAAAGGGAAATTTCACGAACGTTTCAGGTTCATGCACAAGCTATAGATTGTGTGCCCGCGGCGCATATCGCATTTTTAAAGAGTTTAAACACTTACTATTTGGTTGGTGAAACACTGTTTGTGCATGCAGGCATTCGGCCGGAAATTCCGTTGAGCGCGCAAGCAGAAACCGATTTATTGTGGATCAGGAAAGAATTTCATGACTATCAAGATGATCATGAATATTTGATTGTTCATGGTCATACGCCAGTGAAAAATATTACACATTATGGCAATCGCGTAAACATTGATGGAGGGGCGGCCTATGGGCGTGAATTGACCCCTGTCGTGATTGAGGATGCAGAAATTTGCGCGTTAGGCAGAGAAGGCCGCGTGCGATTATACCCCATAAAATGATGTCTGTTTCACGTCGGTATAACGTCGGTATTGCATAGGTGTTTTCGCGCGATGGTGGTGCGACGCTCGTGCATGGGCACATCGCCCCGCCCACCATCCCGTGGCGTTAAAGGCCTGCTTCGGCTTCGATTGCTTTTTTGGATTTACGTGCCCGTTCGGTTGCGGATTTTAATTGACCGCAGGCGGCCATGATATCTTCGCCACGGGGTGTACGAATGGGGCTTGCATATCCTGCTTTGTAAATAATATCTGCGAAGGCTTCGATCCGCGACCAGTCTGATCGCACATAGGGCGAGCCTGGCCATTCATTAAAGGGGATCAAGTTAATCTTGGCCGGAATGCCCTTGATCAATTTCACCAATCGGCGCGCATCTTCGTCGGTGTCGTTTACATCTTTTAGCATGACATATTCAAATGTAATGCGCTCGGAGTTTGACACCTTGGGATAGGTGCGCAGCGCGTCCAGCAGTTCTGTTAGGTTCCACTTCTTATTGATGGGAACGAGTTTGTCGCGCACTTCATCCGTTGTCGCGTGAAAGGAGATGGCAAGCTGGCATCCAATTTCCTGAGCGGTTTTCGCAATTTCGGGCACGACGCCAGAGGTGGAAAGAGTGATGCGGCGGCGGGAAAGTGAAATCCCCTCAGGGTCCATTGCGATTTTCATCGCATCGCGCACATTGTCGAAGTTATATAGGGGTTCGCCCATACCCATCAAAACAATATTCGACAGAAGACGCGTTTCATTTTTTGGCGCACCTTGTTCGGGCCATTCCCCCAAATCGTCGCGCGCGACCAAGACTTGACCGATGATTTCAGCAGCTGTCAGGTTGCGCACCAATTTCTGTGTGCCTGTATGACAGAAAGAACACGTCAATGTGCAACCCACCTGCGAGCTAATGCAGAGTGTGCCACGGTCCGCTTCTGGAATGTAGACGGTTTCAACTTCATGCCCACCTGCAATCCGCATCAAGTATTTTCGCGTACCATCCAACGAGACCTGTTTTGAAACAACCTCTGGCACTTCAATCACGAAGTGTTCTGCCAATTCGGCCCGGTAGGTTTTCGCAAGATTGCTCATTACGGCGAAATCACGGACACCTTTTTCATATATCCACTGCCAGATTTGGCCAACGCGCATTTTGGCCTGTTTTTCGGGTGTGCCATGCGTGATCAGAACATCGCGCATCTGATCACGGGTAAGCCCCACTAAATTCATGGGACCCTCTGGCAGTTTGCGTGGGATCGTCAAAACGTCCTGTGTGATCGGCGTGGACACAGTCATGCTATACCTATTCATTAAAGAAGTTGGGCGAACCCATACAGGATTCGCCCAGAATTAGCAAAAAGATTAGTATGCACGTTATTTACAACGTTTATCGGCATCCTCGACTGCGGCCGTGAACCCAAGAAGAGAAAAGGTATCTTCGGTACGTGTCCCGCGTGATGAACGTGCGGTTAGCTTGGCTTTGGCGCCCTTTTTCATAGCGGCGATGATTTTCGCATCATCCCCCTGGTTCGCCCAGGCCCATTCATCTTTTGTGTAAAGAGCGAACTTGTTGCCATCAATTGTCATGTCGACTGTTGACCCTGGTGCAAAGGGGTAGCCCCCTGTAAACACAATTTGACCGCTTACCTTGGCTTTGGGATCATAAACAACCATCAGCGCGATATCGCCACGGCGCACTGCAACAACACGACCATTACGGGTGTTTACAGTTTCTTTGGGAATGGATACGGCCCAGCACTGTTTTGGATTTTTTTCGGCAAATACATCCCAATCCACGCTTTCATCGACTTTTGCAGTGCTATTTTCTTGTGCGCTCAGCGGACCTGCAAACATCATCGATATTGGTAAAACGAGGCTAAGGATCAATTTAGTTTTCATTTTTTCCCTCCGCCCGTTGTGGGCCTGCTTTCTTTTCTTATTTGACGCCTTAACATGCATGAAATAATGCGCAAGGACAGCTTGAACTCGACAACGGCAACTTAGCGCGAGTTTTAACTTTTATGGAAGCCCTTTTGGCATAAAATTGCCAATGGTACAGGAGAAACGTCATGAGTATGCCCCATCCTATGTCTGAGGCCTGGCGCGGGCCCGTATTGGAAAACCTGCATTTGGGTCACGCTGTTATTTGTGATGCTGGCGGTGATATTGTGCATGCATGGGGTGATCCTGCTGCCGTTATTTTGCCGCGCTCTTCTAGTAAGATGATCCAAGCTCTTCCTCTGTTGACGTCAGGTGCGGCTGCGGCGTTTGGGCTGCGGCAGGATCAGGTGGCCTTGGCCTGTGCATCCCATAATGGGGCTGCGATCCATACGCATCGCGTGCAGGCATGGTTGAAGGATTTGGATTTAACGGATCATGATTTGCGATGCGGTCCACAAATGCCACGGGATTCTGAGGAACGCGCAAGTTTGCGTGAACAGGACAGCGCGCCGTGTCAGTGGCATAACAATTGTTCTGGCAAACATTCGGGATTTTTAACGTTGAACAAACATTTGGGCGGTGACGCAGATTATCATTTGCCCGACCACGTGGTGCAAAAAGCATGTATGACGGCATTCGAAGAAACAACGGGGATGGATGCCATGGGCTATGGCATTGATGGGTGTTCTGCGCCAAATTTTGCGACAACGGTTCATGGATTAGCGCGTTCGATGGCGTGGTTTGCGTCCAGTTCGGATCGGAACGATATTGCATCAAATGCTGCTAATGAACTGGTTCAGGCGATGTGCGCCTATCCCGAATTGGTTGCAGGCGAAGGACGCGCATGCACAGAATTAATGCGTGCCATGGACGGCCGTGTTGCCATAAAAACGGGTGCAGATGCAGTGTTTGTTGCCATTATCCCAGAGCGTAAACTGGGTGTGGCAGTGAAAATCACCGATGGAACAACACGTGCTGCGGAATGCGCGATTGCCCATATCTTGGTTGGGTTGGGTGTCTTGGATGCGGATCACCCTGCGACGCAGAAATATCGCACGCCTGCGATCACGAATTGGAACGGTATGATTTGTGGGGGTGTCAAACCTGCGGCTGGGTTTGTCGTATGATCGTGTTGTTTAATAAACCGTTTAATGTTCTGTCGCAGTTCACGGACAATAGCGCAGATGCATCCAAGCGTCAGACGTTGTCAGAATTTATTGATGTTCCCAATGTGTATCCAGCGGGCCGTTTGGATCGCGATAGTGAGGGTTTGTTGATCCTAACTGACAATGGGCGTTTGCAGGCGCGGATTTCAAATCCCAAGCACAAGACGCCCAAAACCTATTGGGCACAGGTTGAGGGTGCGCCCAGTGATCGTGACCTTGATCCGCTTCGGCGTGGGATCACACTTAAGGATGGAACATGCTTGCCTGCGCAGGTTGATCTGATGGATCCACCCGATTTGTGGGAACGCGATCCGCCTGTGCGCTATCGAAAATCTGTGCCAGATACTTGGATTTCGCTAACGATCACCGAAGGGCGCAACCGTCAAGTGCGCCGAATGACGGCCGCTATTGGGTTTCCCACACTGCGGTTGGTGCGTGCCGCGATCGGGGATTGGTCAATCCATGGCGTTGATCACGGCACCTATAAGGTGATTGGTTAAATTGTATGGGGTTTCAGGGATTGGAACGCCTCATATTGTGACAGAAACACTTGGCCAGTAAGGTCAGACAAAAAATGACTGCATTTTAAACGATCCATCACGGGGCCTTTTACTTCGGACAGGTGCAGTTTGATGCCCAGATCGTTTAAGCGGTGGTTGATCGCTTCAAGACTTTCAAGTGCGGACATGTCGATTTCGTTTACCGCAGAACACATAAGTACGACATGCCGAATGGGCTGGTCACATGCGATACGGTCATAGACCATATCTTGTAAAAATGCGGCATTTGCAAAATACAGGCTTTCGTCAACACGTAGGGTGACCAAGTTGGGATAGGTTTTCACCTGATGGCGGTTGATGTTGCGAAAGTGTTCGGTGCCCGCAACCAATCCAACCTCTGCTACATGTGGTTTTGAGGTTTTGTAGAGGAACAGCCCGATTGAGAGCAGTACGCCTGCTGAAACGCCCGCTTCGACACCCAAACCTAACGTTAATGCTATGGTTACAAAGACGGCGGCAAAATCCACTTTGGAATAGGGCCATGCGCTTTTCAAAACTGAAAAATCAACCAAGGATAATACGGCAACAATGATTGTGGCGGCCAGCGTTGCTTTGGGTAAAAAGAATAACAGCGGTGTCAGCAACAGGGCTGCCAGGCCAATACCAATCGCCGTAAACGCACCAGCAGCAGGAGTTTCCGCACCCGCATCAAAATTAACGACAGAGCGTGCAAAACCACCCGTGACAGGATAACCGCCAGAGAGGGCCGATGCGATGTTCGAGGCCCCCAAACCGATCAATTCCTGATCAGGTACAATGCGTTGGCGTTTTTTTGCGGCAAGTGTGGATGCGACCGAAACAGATTCAACAAATCCAATGACCGAAATCAGTAATCCCGACATTAACAACTGACCCCACAGTGTTGGGCTAAGGCTGGGGGTTGTCAGTGGGGGTAGCCCCATTGGAACGGTCCCTACAATTTTGACTCCATGTGACGATAAATCGAGTAGAAATGTGATCAGTGTGGTTGCAACCACCGCACCTACTGGACCCGCCTTGGCCAGAATTTCTGCCGTGCGCAATTCAAATCCCACGTTCACTAGCGCTGGTTTTAGCCCTTTTTTTACCCAGAACAAAAAAGCCAACGTGCTAATCCCTAATCCCAAAGTGATTGGATTGACCATGTCCCGGTGATCGATCAGCGATAATATCAACTCAATCAACGTGTGGCCATGTGCATCAACACCTAAAATATGTTTCAGTTGACTGGTTGCGATGAGCAGACCAGAGGCCGTTATAAACCCGGCAATCACGGGATGGGACAAGAAGTTCGCCAGAAACCCTAACCGTAAAACGCCCATAACAATCAGGATGACTCCCGAAATAAAGGCCAGCGTGATTGCGGCCAATATAATGTCACCAGGTGATGTCAGGCCAAGGTTCCCAATTGCGGCCGCAGTCATCAGCGACACAACTGCAACTGGTCCAACGGCCAACACCCGTGAAGTTCCAAAAATCGCATATGCAACAAGCGGCAAGATCGAGGCATATAGACCCATTTCAGCAGGTAAACCTGCTAATAACGCATAGGCCAGCGATTGCGGGATTAGCATGACTGTCACAATGATTGCTGCAATGGAATCTGATGTGAATGACTTTGAATTGTAGACAGAGACCCATTCAAGCATTGGAACATATTGCTTGATCCGGCCATACATACGTGATGGCGTTTTCATTGTTTTCCTATGCGTTAGCGAGTTGCAGCGTGAAACAAAATGGACGAACGGTTACCACTTCGACAATAGGCCAAAATGGGTTTTGGCAATTCAGAGATGGCATGGGCCATTTCAGTGACCTGTGCTGGCATTGGCATCGCAGTGATGGGCACATGCGCAGTTTTCAAACCAGCGTCATGGGCTGCATTTGCGATATCATTGAATACGGGCTGTGTGGGCTCTTCGAAATCTGGTCGGTTGCAAATGATCGATTTAAAGCCAGCATCGGCAATCTTGGTCACGTCTGCAGTGATGATCTGCGCAGAAATTGAAAAATCCTGTGAAATTTGGGTGATGTGCATGATCTGAATCCTAAATCGAGTCGTTGCACGAATAATATATTCAAGAATTTGAATAAATAAAGGCCCAAATTTACAGATAAAAAATAATAGGGTTTCAGCGCTAAACTGCGCTGAAACCTTCGTCTAATGCCCGAAGAATTTGGTTCACTTCATCCTCTGTAATCGTCAGTGGTGGTGACATCAGGATATTTGGATAGCCCGGGCGCACCATTGCACCCGCTTCGTACACGCGTTGGTGGATATGTTTCAGCGTCGTCATATCAATAGGTGTTTTTGTTGCGCGATCTGAAACCAATTCAAGACCGTTCATCAATCCATGTCCACCGCGCACATCGCCGATAATATCATGTTTTTCGGCCAATTTTAGCAAACCTTGATACAGTTGATCTCCACGGGCTGCTGCGTTGGTTCTTGTGTCTAAACGCCGCGTTTCGTTTAGGCATGCCACAACTGCAGCTGCCCCAACTGGGTGTGCCGAATAGGTGTAGCCATGGAAAATGCCACCATCACCACTGGTGTCGTTTTCAAAAACTTCGGCAACCTTGTCCGACATCAATGCCGCGCCAACGGGATAGTAGCCAGAGGTGATCCCTTTTGCCATCGACATCATATCAGGTTTTACACCCCAATGACGGGCACCTGACCAGTCGCCTGTGCGACCAAACCCAGTGATAACCTCATCTGAGATCATTAGAATACCGTGACGATCACAAATATCGCGCATCAGGCCCATAAAGCTGGGATCAGGTACGATTACACCACCTGCGCCTTGGATTGGTTCCATAATGAAGGCGGCAATTGTATTGGCACCTTGGAATGCGATTTCGTCCTCGAATGCGTTTGCAATATTTTGGGCCAGTGTCACAGGATCGGTTTCATTAAACGGATTGCGATATGTATAGGGGCTGGGCAGGTGGAAACATCCGGGCATCAATGGTTCATAATTGATGCGGAAACGGTTGTTTCCATTGACAGAGGCCCCACCAAAGTGGGTCCCGTGATACCCTTTTTTCAAAGAGATGAATTTGGTACGTGTCGGCTCTCCGCGTAGGCGGTGATATTGTCGTGAGAGCCGCAGACATGTTTCAACCGAGTCTGATCCCCCAGACGTAAAAAATACACGGGCCATGCCGTCGGCCTCGAACATTTCACGCACAAGATAGGATGCCTCGATCGCGGGTGGATTTGATGTGCCTGAAAATGCTGAATAATAGGGCAGGTCATAGAGTTGTTTTGAAATCGCTTCTTTCACTACATCGTTTGAATAGCCCAGGTTCACACACCACAAACCACCAACCGCGTCGACAACCGTATGGCCATCGATATCAGTGATGGAACTGTTCTGCGCACTTACAATCACCTTCGGCGGATTGGCAAGGGAATCGGCGGGATGCCCCATGGGATGCCACATGTGTTTGGCATTGTTTTCCTTGGTAAAATTATCGTCACGCATGGGCCAGATGCTCCTATCCTAAATTTGATCAAATTTTACGCGTGTTTTTGAAACTGTCCAGTGGAATGTTGCATCGACCAACAGAAGATTTTTGGTCGCCCCTAGACTTGGCCAACAAGGGTCTATACATCCCAATTATTATGGCAAAGCAAAAGACAAATACGAATTACAAAGTGATTGCAGAAAATCGTCGCGCGCGATTTGATTATGCAATTGAAAGTGATTTGGAATGCGGCATCGTTTTGATGGGATCCGAGGTGAAATCCCTCCGCAAAGGATCATCCAATATCGCAGAAAGCTATGCCGAGGTGGAGAATGGTGAGCTATGGCTTATTAATTCCTACATTGCCCCCTATGAACAGGCAAAAACATGGGGACATGAAGAACGCCGCCGTCGCAAATTGATGGTCAATAAACGCGAACTTGCCAACCTATGGTCCGAAACCCAACGCAAAGGCATGACGATTGTGCCGCTTGTTATGTATTTCAACGACAAAGGTTTTGTTAAACTGAAAATTGGCATCGCCAAGGGTAAAAAGAACCATGACAAACGCGCCGATAGCGCAAAGCGGGATTGGAACGTTCAGAAACAGCGATTGTTGAAAAACGGATAGGGGAAACCAGCAGGACTTTCCCCTGACGAACGCCTCTCTGTACCTTTACCGATGATCTGTTCTATTCAACAGGAGGGTGTCATGGAAGGACTTATTCTTAATTTGGTGTCAGGTGCAATCGGTGGTAATGCCGTTGGCCGTTTAATTGGAAGCTTGAACCAAGGTACAGTAATTAACTCGATTGCTGGTGTTTTAGGGGGCGGCCTTGGGGGGTCAATTTTGGGCATGCTTGGCGCACCCGATATGGCGGGAATGGCAGGCGATGCTGCAGGAATGGATATCGGCGCATTATTGGGTCAAGTCGCCAGTGGTGGTGTTGGCGGTGGCGTTGTTCTGGCTATTGTGGGCTTTGTGCGCTCAAAAATGGGTTGAACTGCGTAAAACCGTCTA
>OAPM01000011.1_pt1 | contig 13717 bp, 11 predicted proteins | sample 1470761 | NCBI WGS metagenome assembly OAPM01 (sample SAMEA3275546, study PRJEB22092) | marine metagenome | biome: ENVO:00000447; feature: ENVO:00002042; material: ENVO.00002110 | collected 2014-06-21T11:05:00+00 | depth 0 m | reverse complement strand
CATCCTCCAAGTGATGGGCGGCGCTCCGGGCGAATACGGGTACGGCTACTACCTCCCTTGACGGTCCGCTGCTATTATCGAAAAATCGCGACACCCCGATATTATACGACACCAACGGAATGCACCCTGCATCAGCGGCGTTATGGGGATAGAATAAAGGATTTAAAATGAACCGCACTGTTTATGTAAACGGAGACTACCTTTCAGAAACCGAAGCCAAGGTATCAATTTTTGATCGTGGGTTTCTTATGGCGGATGCGGTTTATGAGGTTACATCGGTCCTGGGTGGCAAACTCATCGACTTTGACGGCCACATCGTTCGCCTACAACGATCATTGGACGAACTAGAAATTAACAACCCACACACCCGCGAAGACTGGTTAGATATCCATCGCGCGTTGGTGCACGAAAATAACCTTGTGGATGGTGGTATCTATTTACAGATTTCGCGTGGGGCGCCAAATGATCGTGACTTTGTTTGGCCTGACCCTGAAACTACCGCGCCAACGGTTGTATTATTTACGCAAAGCAAACCGGGCTTAGCCAATAGTTCATCAGCGCAAACAGGTATCAAAGTCATTAGTATCGATGACATTCGTTGGGGCCGCCGCGACATTAAAACGGTTCAACTATTATATCCCTCAATGGGAAAAATGATGGCACAAAAAGCAGGCGCAGACGATGCATGGATGGTTCAAGATGGTTTTGTGACAGAAGGCACATCAAACAACGCCTATATTGTTAAGGATGGGGTCATCGTAACGCGTGCCTTATCAAATAATATTTTACACGGCATTACACGCGCCGCCGTTTTACGTTTCGCACACGAAGCACAGATGAAGATCGAAGAACGTAACTTTACCATTGAAGAGGCCCAGCAAGCTGACGAAGCGTTCATCACCAGCGCCTCTGCCTTTGTGACGCCCGTCATCGAACTAGATGGACAAAAAATTTCCAGTGGTGCGCCAGGATCTATCGTTCCACGACTGCGGGAAATTTATCTAGAAGAAAGCATGAAAACTGCGATCTAACTGCGGATTTGTGCGCCGACTTGTTCCAAACATGTATCAACTAGTGCTGTTTCATCGGCACTTAACACTTGTGCACGCGGATAGATTGGATTGTCACGATCATTCAACACAATTGTATTCCACCCATCTGTGGTATCCATAAAGTGTTGAACGCCCTCTTCACCGAAAACATGTAAATATCCCTGCAACACCACATCTAAGTAACTTAGTAATATTGGATGCTCGGGTGTTGGTGGAAAACGCGTTGATGCTGGAATCGCATAGATCGCCAATTCAGGGTTATCAGAATGATCATGAATGATCATATCGGTCGCGACCAAACGATCGTATCCCTCTTCTCTGTCATCCAGTGCCTTCCAATCGGCATTTGGCACCTTGGCAATCAGACCAAGTATCGTTTCACCATCAGAAGGAACAATCGTCAAAAACGCCATATCTCTTGCGTTCGTGCGCTTCCAAACGCGCCGCCATCCTGACAGTTTCGCTGGACGTGCATCTTGATACACGTGGGTTTTCGTATTGACGAGACTGCCGTAGCCAAAAAAATAAGGATCACTCATGAACGCAGTGTTGGACCACCTAAACTGCGGTGTCAAACCTATCAATTATGATGTGGATAAAAATTTTGTTGGAATTTTTGTGTACATATGTCTACATAAGCGCACCACCATGGGAGAACTGGTAATCCAGTGCCGAAGGAGCAACCGCCCCCGGAAACTCTCAGGCTGCAGGACCATGGGGTAAATAAACTCTGGAGAGAGATGTGTAACATCCGCCGAAGGGATAGCGATCTCAGGCAAAAGGACAGAGGGGGCATCAAACCACGGACCACGCGCCGTGACAGTATTGATGCCGGAATATCCGGTAAGACATTGAAGGAAACCGGATGAGCGAAAGCCTAAAGCAAACGCCATTTTATGATCTGCACCTCGAACTGGGCGCTAAAATGGTGCCGTTTGCGGGGTATGACATGCCCGTACAGTATCAACCAGGCGTCATGAAAGAACATTTACACACGCGATCCAAGGCGGGGCTATTCGATGTCAGCCACATGGGTCAGGTGATCCTACGTGGGCCAGATTACGAAACCGCTGCACGCGCGCTGGAACAATTAATCCCCATGGATGTTCTGGATCTAGAGGGCGACCGTCAACGCTATGGTTTCTTCACAAATGAACAAGGCGGAATACTGGATGATTTGATGTTCGCAAATCGCGGGGATCACATTTTTGTTGTGGTGAATGCAGCCTGTAAAGATGCAGACATCGCGCATCTAAGGAAACATCTAGAACCTGAAATCACAATCAAAGAGTTGGATAATCGCGCGCTGCTGGCGATTCAGGGCCCCGCAGCCGAGGCCGTCATGGCGGAGTATCACCCCAGATTTGCCGAGATGCGGTTTATGGATGTGGATACTCTTCCCATTGCAGGTGCGGAATGTTGGGTTTCACGTTCTGGCTATACCGGCGAAGATGGATACGAACTATCAATTCCTGTTGCGGCGGCTGAAACTGTGGCGCGTGCGCTGCTGGCACATGACGATGTCGAATTCATTGGATTAGGTGCGCGTGACTCACTGCGGCTTGAGGCGGGTTTGTGCCTTTATGGTCATGACATTAATACAGAGACTACGCCGATCGCGGCTTCTTTGAACTGGGCTATCCAAAAAGCACGGCGCAATAATGGCACACGCGCGGGTGGGTTTCCCGGTGCTGACGTCATTCTAAAGCAAATAGAAAACGGAGCGTCGCAGCGCCGCGTTGGATTACGCCCAATAGGACGTGCACCAATGCGCGAAGGTGTTGAAATTTTCGCTGACGAAAACAGCGCAAACGCAATAGGCCAAGTAACCTCAGGGGGGTTTGGGCCCAGTGTCGAAGGGCCAGTCGCAATGGGCTATGTCGACACAAGTTTAGCCAAAATTGGCACCAAGCTTTACGGAGAGGTACGGGGAAAACGCCAACCCGTCGAAGTCTCAGCGCTTCCTTTTGTACCCGCAAATTTCAAACGTTAACCAAGGAGAGGATCAATGAAATTCACAGAAGAGCATGAATGGCTACGCGTTGAAGGAGACATCGTTGTTGTCGGCATCACTGAACACGCCAGCACACAGCTGGGCGACATCGTATTCGTCGAACTGCCCGAAGAAGGCGACACTGTATCAAAAGATGATGAAGTGGTCGTGATTGAAAGCGTAAAAGCCGCGTCAGATATTTTAGCCCCACTTGATGGTGAAATTGTTGAAATCAACGATGCGCTTACCGATGAACCCTCTAAGGTTAACGAAGACGCAATGGGCGATGGGTGGTTTTTTAAAATCAAACCCAGCGATCTGTCCCAAATGGACGACTACATGGACGAAGCAGGCTACAACGCTTTGATCGGTTAATTCCAAATTTTCCTACGATAAAGGAGCACTCAGATGCCTTTTAAACCAACTGACTATCTGCCCTATGACTTTGCAAACCGCCGCCACATTGGCCCATCCCCTGCCGAGATGAGCGATATGTTGAAAATGGTGGGTGCTCCTAATCTGAACGCTTTGATCGATGAAACACTGCCTGAATCGATCCGCCAAAAAGAACCCCTAGATTTCGGCAAACCCATGTCAGAACGCGAACTGCTCTATCATATGCGCGTTACAGCATCAAAAAATAAGGTCATGAAAAGCCTGATTGGTCAGGGGTATTATGGCACTGTAACCCCCCCAGTTATCCAACGAAATATCCTGGAAAACCCTGCATGGTACACCGCCTATACACCGTATCAGCCCGAAATCTCTCAAGGCCGTCTTGAGGCGTTGTTGAATTTCCAGACGATGATTTCGGATCTGACTGGTTTGGAAATTGCGAATGCATCGTTATTGGACGAGGCAACAGCCTGCGCTGAGGCGATGACAATGGCGCAACGTGTCGCAAAATCCAAAGCAACTGCATTCTTTGTTGATGAAAACTGCCATCCACAAAATATCGCTGTGATGAAAACCCGCGCAAAACCACTGGGTATTCAGGTGATTGTAGGGAATCCAGATGCATTAGATCCAACCACAGTTTTTGGGGCGATTTTCCAATACCCCGGTACGCACGGGCACATCCGTGATTACACTGCCGAAATGTCAGCTCTGCACGCACAAAAGGCGATTGGGATCGTGTCAGCTGATCCGCTTGCATTGACATTGCTAAAAGACCCGGGCGCAATGGGGGCTGATATCGCCGTCGGCAGCACCCAACGGTTCGGCGTTCCCGAAGGATACGGTGGACCACATGCGGCGTATATGGCAACAAAAGATGCCTATAAACGGTCTATGCCCGGTCGGATTGTGGGTATTTCTATCGACAGCCACGGCAATAAGGCGTACCGCCTGTCGCTTCAAACGCGCGAACAACATATCCGCCGCGAAAAGGCGACTTCGAACGTATGTACCGCCCAAGCCCTGCTGGCTGTGATGGCATCATTTTATGCTGTTTTCCATGGCCCCGAGGGGTTAAAGGCGATCGCCCAGCGCATTCACCGCAAAACAGTTCGCCTGGCCAAAGGATTGGAAGAGGCTGGTTTCACTGTTGAGCCCACAGCGTTTTTTGACACGATCACCGTTGATGTAGGTTTGCTGCAAAAAGGTGTGATGCAAGCGGCCGTGAACGAAGGAATAAACCTGCGTCCCGTCGGAAAAACCAAGGTGGGTATTTCATTTGATGAACGCACCCGACGCGAAACAACTGCAGCAGTTTGGCGTGCCTTTGGCATTGAACGGTCCGATGACGATCTGACACCGGAATATCGTATTCCGGATGAAAATAAGCGAACCACAAAATATTTGGAACATGACGTATTCCATATGAACCGCGCAGAAACTGAAATGATGCGGTATATGCGACGTCTCTCAGATCGGGATTTAGCGTTGGATCGGGCGATGATCCCGCTGGGATCCTGCACGATGAAGCTGAATTCAGTTGCAGAAATGATGCCCGTCAGTTGGCGTGAATTTTCATTGATCCACCCTTATGCACCGGCTGATCAGACAGAAGGCTATCAGGAACTGATCGACGATTTGTCTGACAAACTATGTCACATCACTGGGTATGATGCGATTTCCATGCAGCCAAATTCAGGGGCGCAGGGTGAATATGCGGGTCTGTTAACAATCGCACAATACCACGCCGCACGTGGTGAGGGGCATCGTGATGTCTGTCTAATTCCGATGTCAGCCCATGGAACGAACCCCGCCAGCGCACAAATGGTCGGCTGGAAGGTCGTCGCCGTAAACTCAGACGAAAAAGGTGACATTGATCTTGTTGATTTCCGCCAAAAGGCCGAAGCACACAAAGATAGTCTGGCAGGCTGCATGATTACCTACCCCTCAACACATGGAGTGTTTGAAGAGACCGTTCACGAAGTTTGTGCAATCACCCATGAGTTTGGGGGCCAAGTTTACATCGATGGCGCCAACATGAACGCCATGGTTGGGCTGTCCCGCCCAGGTGATATTGGCGGGGATGTCAGCCACCTAAACCTACACAAAACATTCTGTATCCCGCACGGCGGCGGTGGCCCCGGCATGGGCCCAATCGGGGTCAAGGCACATCTGGTGCCACATCTACCCGGTCATCCGTTGCAAGAAACCGCCGCGGGCCCAGTTTCCGCAGCGCCCTTTGGCTCTCCCTCTCTCCTACCTATTTCGTGGGCCTATTGCCTGATGATGGGCGGCGAGGGACTTACGCAGGCGACACGTGTTGCAATCCTAAATGCAAATTACATCGCCAAGCGTTTAGAGGGGGCCTTTGACGTGCTTTATAAGGGCGGCAAAGGTCGCGTTGCCCATGAATGTATCCTGGATGTGCGCCCCTTTGCCGAAACAGCGGGGGTCACAGTCGAAGACATTGCAAAACGTTTGATGGACTGCGGTTTCCATGCGCCAACAATGTCTTGGCCCGTGGCTGGCACGTTAATGGTTGAACCGACTGAATCGGAAACCAAATCCGAATTAGACCGTTTTTGCGACGCGATGCTTGCCGTTCGTGCAGAGATCGCCGAGATCGAGAACGGCACAATGGATCATGACAACAATCCGCTGAAAAATGCACCACACACTGTAGAGGATTTGGTTGGCCCATGGGATCGGCCCTATTCCCGCGAACAAGGATGTTTTCCACCCGGTGCATTCCGTGTGGACAAATATTGGCCGCCAGTTAATCGTGTGGACAACGCATATGGTGATCGTAACTTGATCTGCGTATGCCCCCCAATGAGCGAATATTCACAAGCAGCGGAATAAACATAAATGTCAGCATTCATCTTTCCTATCGGGATACATACGCCACCACAGTATTCGCAGGCGTTACCCAATAAGGTGGATGTTGCAATCATCGGGGGCGGCGTGATTGGTATTTGCGCCGCCCTATTTTTACACCGACAGGGATACAGCGTTTTCGTAAGTGAAAAGGGACGCGTGGCGGGGGAACAATCATCACGCAATTGGGGTTGGATCCGTCAACAAGGGCGCGACCCTGATGAATTGCCAATCATGATGGAGGCAAACCGTCTGTGGCAAGAGCTGAATCCTCAGCTGGATTGCGATATCGGCCTGCGGCAGGGCGGGATTGTTTATTTCAGTGACAATGATGACGAACTTGAACAGTATGAGGCATTTACATCACTTGCTGCAGAGCACGGGCTTCGATCCCATCTTATGTCACGCTCTGAAGTTCAATCGCTCATTCCGAACCTGAATAAATCTTATCGCGGCGCGCTACACACACCCTCCGACATGCGTGCGGAACCTTGGATGGCAGTCCCCGCGCTTGCCCGACTTGCCGCAGCAGAGGGCGTTCTGATCCGTGAAAATTGCGCTGCGCGTCGATTAGACATCAAAAATGGACAGATCAGTGGCGTCATTACGGAACATGGTTATGTCGCCTGTGAACAGGTACTGTTGTGTGGTGGCGCTTGGTCTTCTCTCTTTTTGCAGGCCCACGGTGTTCGCATCCCACAGCTGTCTGTGCGCGCAACAGTGGTCAAAACATCTGTATTACCAGAAGTATTTGCAGGCGGTGCTGTCGATAGAAAATTGGCGTTCCGCCATCGCGCTGATGGTGGCTATTCGCTTGCCACCAGTAGCACGCATGATTTGTTTTTGGGCTGGGATGGAATACGGCATGCGAAATCGTTTTGGCCTGCCATTAAAAACGATCCCTTAAACAATCGGATAAATCCATTTGGCCCCCCCAACTATCCGGATAGTTGGACCGTTAACCGATCTTGGAATGCGGATGAAGTGACCCCTTTTGAACACACACGCGTTTTAAACCCAGCACCATCACAAAAGGCGATGCGCATCATAAAGAAATCTTTCGATCGCGCCTTTCCCCAGTTCAAAGGATGGTCAGTGTCAGGCGCATGGGCGGGACTGATCGACACGATGCCTGATGTTGTTCCCATCATTGATCGATGTTCGGACATACCGGGCCTAACGATCGCAACGGGAATGTCAGGACATGGCTTTGGCATTGGACCCGGTGTTGGACGCGTGGTGGCAGACATGATGACAGGCAAACGATCAAATCACGTATTGCACAGGTTTCGATATAACCGCTTTAAAAATGGTGACCCGATCAACTTGGGTCCCGGACTTTAAACTTCGCCTGTAGAATATCACCAATAATCAATACACCCACCGCGCATTGTTGCCTGATGTCACTGAATTCGCTATCAAGCGACAGGAAAATTGGTAGCGATAACATCGCCCAACACAGAAAGCACATGCGCAATGCGTCTATATCTGGATACTGCTGATCAAACTGCATGGGCGCAGTGGATGCCAACGGGTGTCTTTTATGGCATAACGACAAACCCATTGCTGAGTGCACGCGCGGGTCTGATCTATGATCAGATTAAGTGGCAGGATATGATCCAGACTGCCGTTGACGCTGGTGCACAAGAATTTCATGCACAAGTGGTTGGCGATGAAACTGATGCACTGCGCTTTGCTGAAAATCTGTATAACTGTGGGATTGTCGCTGGCATCAATTGCGTGGTGAAAATACCGCTGAACACTTGGGGTATTTCATTAACTGCGAAAATTCAGGCTATGGGGGGGAAAACCCTAATGACTGCCTGTTATGATGCGAAACAGATGATCACGGCGCATGCGCTTGGTGCTGATTATATCGCACCATACTTTGGCCGCATGGCAGAGGCCGGATTGGATGCAATGGCACATATGCGTGCAATGCGCTCAATGTCACGCAATGGTGCGTGTCGCCCCTTGATTGCATCATTACGCAGTGCCCAACAAATGGTAGACATAGCAGAAATTGGACATGATTGTTTTACGATCGCACCGACAATCGCACAGGACCTTTTTCAAAACGAACTGACCGAAACGGCGGCATCAGAGTTTGAGCACGCCGCCAAAGGAGAGCTTAAATGATTACAATCGGTGGTGAAAATCTAATCGACTACGTCCAAACCGAAGTTAAAAATGGACTGCCAGTGTATACTGCTATTCCCGGTGGGTCGTGTTATAACGTGGCCATAGCCGCCGCGCGCCAGGGTCAATCAGTTAGTTATGTTACTCCAATTTCCAATGATAGCTTGGGAAATGTTTTGGCACAGCGTTTAATTGATGATGGCATTCAGTTGGCAACACCACGCAGTGACGCACCAACATCATTGGCAGTTGTATCCGTAAATGATGGACAACCCAGTTATCAGTTTTACCGCAGCGACACAGCAGATCGCCAAATTACAACCGATACATTGGATGCCGCGATTTCAAATCAAACACGTGTATTTCATATCGGATCCCTTGCCCTGATCGAGGGCGCAGATGCCGACCTATGGGAACAACGTTTTGCAATGTTGGCGGACAATGATGTTATCACAAGCCTGGATCCAAATGCACGCCCTGTTGTTGTAAAAGACAAACAGCCATATATCGCCCGCCTGCTGCGGATTATGCACCATGCACGGGTTCTAAAATTATCTGACGAAGATTTGGAATACTTAGTGCCAGATCAATCGTTGATGGATGCCTTTGAACATATCTGTTCGCAAACGCAAGCCGCCATTATCATCCTAACCAAAGGGGCCGAGGGCGCAGTGGTTCGTTGTGGATCCCAGCAATTTGAAGTTGCAGCAGCGCAAGCAAATCCTTTGGTTGATACCGTGGGCGCCGGGGATACATTTATGGGCACGTTATTGGTTGAAGTATCCAAAACAGGCCTATCCGCGTCAGAGTTGGGCAGTATTTCGGAAGTTGAGTTAAGACGGATTGTAACACGCGCCGCCAAAGCAGCTGCGCTGAACTGTCAAAGTGCTGGCTGCAACCCGCCGTATGAACAAGATCTATAACCAATCCCAAATCGACCGCGGCATATTGCAACGTTTCGGATTACTCAATTGAATTTTTGATCTGTATCCTGTATGCGGACGCTGTCATTCACGATAAATGCTGCGTTTGCACAGTGATCAAAGGATCAAATACGACGCGGTTTTGACGAAAGCTTCCACAAGGCTTGAAAGGTAGGAAATTTATGACCGATACAGCAAACCCTGATATATTGTATACAATTGTAGACGAAGCCCCTGAATTAGCGAGCGCATCTCTACTTCCCATCATCCGTTCTTTCGCGTCTGCAGCAGGCGTGAGTGTTGGAACTAAGGACATTTCACTTGCTGGACGAATCATTTCTGCCTTTCCTGAATTTTTAACAGAGCAGCAGCGTCAAAGTGATGATCTAGCGGCACTGGGCGACCTGGTGAAAACACCATCAGCGAATGTTATCAAACTGCCAAACATTTCCGCATCTGTTCCTCAGCTATGCGCCGCAATCGCAGAACTGCAGGAACAGGGATATGCGCTGCCTGATTATCCAGAAGAGCCATCAACAGACGAAGAAAAATCAATTCGTGCGCGTTACGATGCGATCAAAGGTTCGGCTGTGAACCCTGTCCTTCGCGAAGGTAACTCTGATCGTCGCGCGGCGCGTGCTGTTAAGAACTATGCAATGAAAAATCCACACTCTATGGGTGAATGGGTCAGCACATCAAAAACACACGTGGCCTCAATGGATGGCAATGATTTCCGTTCGAACGAAGTGTCCGCCACGGTAACAGATGCACAAGCAGGTCCGGCAAAAATTGAATTCACCGATACAGATGGCAACGTAAGCGTATTGAAAGAAGGGATCGACATCCTGTCGGGAACAGTTGTTGATGCGACATTCATGAATGCATCTGCCTTGCGCGATTTCCTTCGCAGCGAAATCGCCAAATCAAAAGAAGAAGGCGTGTTGTTTTCGTTGCACATGAAGGCGACGATGATGAAGGTGTCCGATCCAATCATCTTTGGTCACGCTGTTTCAGTCTTCTTTGAAGACGCATTTGAAAAACACGCCGACGCGCTTGCCGCGGCTGGTGTAAACCCAAATTCAGGCCTGGGTGATGTACTGGAGCGTATTGCGGATCAACCAAACATCCTTGCCGATTTCAATGCGATCATGGCCGATAAGGCACCAATGTACATGGTGGACAGTGACCGTGGCATTACAAACCTACATGTGCCATCGGACGTGATCATCGACGCATCCATGCCTGCGGTTATCCGCGCAGGCGGCAAAGGTTGGGGACCAGATGGCAAACCAGCCGATACAAAATGTGTGATCCCAGATAATTGCTATGCACCAGTTTATGACGAAACAATCAACTATTTCAAAGAAACAGGGGCACTTGATCCAACAACATCAGGCGCGGTGGCCAACGTTGGCCTAATGGCACAAAAGGCCGAGGAATACGGCAGCCACCCCACAACATTTGAAATCCCTGCAAACGGCACCATTCGCTATATCGTTGCAAACGGCGATGTATTGCACGAACAATCCGTGGAAAAGGGTGATATCTGGCGTTCATCAAGTGTACGCAAGGCACCGATCGAGGATTGGGTGCGTCTGGGTATGGCGCGTCAGGCAGCAACAGGATCACAAGCGATCTTTTGGTTGGATGAAACACGTGCACACGACGCGGAATTAATCAAATACGTCACCCCAATTTTGGAAGCCGCAGGTGTTGCAGACAAATTCCAAATCCTTGCCCCACGTGAAGCAACCCGCGTCACATTGGAAACGATCCGCACGGGTGCAGATAGCATCGCAATCAGCGGTAACGTATTGCGCGACTATCTAACCGACCTCTTCCCGATCCTTGAATTGGGTACATCTGCAAAAATGCTATCAATTGTAAAATTGATGCAGGGCGGTGGACTGTTTGAAACGGGTGCTGGCGGTTCTGCACCAAAACATGTTCAACAACTGGTCGAAGAAAACCACCTACGTTGGGACAGCCTTGGTGAATTCTGCGCATTGGGCGAAAGCTTGGGCTTTTTGGCGGACGTCAAAGGTAATACCAAAGCCGCGGTTCTGGGCGCTTCTGTGGACGTCGCAACGCAAGGGATTTTGGACAACAACAAATCACCGGCCCGCAAAGTTGGTCAAACGGACAACCGCGACAGCCATTATTTCTTTGCCCTTTATTGGGCAGAAGCGTTAGCGGCACAGACAGATGATGCAGAGATTGCAGCCCATTTTGCACCAATCGCAAAGGCATTATCTGATGGGCAAGACACGATTTTGGCAGAACTGGCAAGTGTACAAGGCGCACCTGCTGATGTTGGTGGGTATTACCGCCCAGATCCCGCGAAGTTGGCCCAAGTCATGCGCCCAAGTGCGACATTGAACAACATCATTGGTTAATCCCAATTCAATGAACAAATAAGGCGGCCTTTGGGTCGCCTTTTTTTGTACCACCGCTGAGACAATTAACCTGCGATGACGTTCAACCGTTGGAATCGCGACCTGCATCCAGCAACATCTGCTAAAATTTAAAAGCGATCGTAGCGCGGCAACACTGACACCGTGTACGAATTGCTGGATTGGGCGCATAAAAAATCATTTAGACGATACACATATATCGGTTTTCAAGAAGATTGTGATGTACATGGCAATGTTGCAATAATACATTTTATGAAACTGGTTCATCGTCCCGCCATCTTGCTTGTCCAGAAGATGGATCTGAACAGCTAACTGTTCCATGGCGTTCCCAAAGGTGAAAAATGGTGTTTTTTGATGTCTAATAAGCCGTGTATTATTTGTGTTGCGATTACTGGTTCGGTCCCAACAAAAGCTGCCAATCCTGCCGTTCCCATTTCAATTGAGGAACAAGTTGAAAGCACACAGGAAGCATTTGAAGCAGGCGCAAGTATTTGTCACGCACATGTACGCAATGACGACGAAACACCATCCAGCGATCCTGAAAAATTTGCGCGTTTGAAAGAAGGCCTGCAAAAACACTGCCCCGGGATGATTATTCAGTTTTCAACTGGCGGACGTTCTGGTGCGGGAAAAGCACGCGGTGGCATGTTGCCTTTGGCGCCCGATATGGCATCCTTAAGCGTTGGTTCAAATAATTTCCCCACGCGTGTTTACGAAAATTCACCTGAACTTGTGGATTGGTTGGCCAGCGAAATACGCAAATACAACATCAAACCAGAGATTGAGGCATTTGACCTTAGCCACATCCATCAAGCAGTAAAAATGAATGCTGATGGGCGAATCTGGGGCAAGCTTTACATCCAATTTGTCATGGGCGTTAAAAATGCAATGCCTGTGGATCGTGACGTTTTTGACTATTACGTAAAAACCGTAAAACGCCTTGCACCCGATGCGCAATGGTGTGCTGCGGGGGTAGGAAAGGATCAAATCACCTTAAATGATTGGGCCGTTTCGGCAGGTGGACATGCGCGCACGGGTCTAGAAGATAACGTGCGTTTGGATCGTGACACACTTGCCCCATCAAACGCAGCCTTAGTCAAACGTGTGGTGGAGCTATGTGACAAATACGAACGCCCAGTTGCAACATGGCAGCAAGCACGCGAAATTTTGGAATTAAGAACACCCTAAAAATTTGAAAGATAGGAGATAACTGTGCAAGAGATTCAACTAAAGGCGCGTCCCGATGGTATACCAAAGGAAAGCGATTTTGCACTTGTCGATTGGAACCAGCCTAAATTGGCATCAGGCGAAGTATTGGTTGAGGTAGATTGTTTTTCTCTTGATCCCTATATGCGCGGGCGAATGGATGATGCAAAATCTTATTCGGCCCCTGTCGCACTAAATGCACGAATGGAGGCAGGTGGGGTTGGGCGCGTGATCGAAAGTACGTCAGATCATTATCACGTCGGCGACTATGTTTTTGGTATGACAGGATGGGCATCACATGCGGTTCTGCAGGACAGTTTAGTGCGCAAATTAGATGTTGCGCCAAATCATCTCAGTCGCGCCTTGGGCGTTCTTGGAATGCCAGGCTTTACCGCCTGGTACGGATTAACATACCACGGTCGCCCAACAGCAGGCGAAACCCTTGTCGTGGCAGCAGCAACTGGCGCCGTCGGTTCGATGGTGGGTCAACTGGCAAAGCGTGCGGGTTTACGGGTTATTGGGATCGCTGGAACCGACGAAAAATGCCAAGTCGCAATAAACAAGTTCGGCTTTGATCACTGCATCAATCATCGCGCATTTGACACATCGAAAAAATTACGTTCAGAGCTTGCCATTGATGCACCTGATGGAATTGACATTTATTTTGAAAATGTTGCAGGTCCCATATTAGAAGCAGGACTTCCAATGATGAACGTG
>OAPM01000010.1_pt1 | contig 14223 bp, 13 predicted proteins | sample 1470761 | NCBI WGS metagenome assembly OAPM01 (sample SAMEA3275546, study PRJEB22092) | marine metagenome | biome: ENVO:00000447; feature: ENVO:00002042; material: ENVO.00002110 | collected 2014-06-21T11:05:00+00 | depth 0 m | reverse complement strand
AGTGGCGAGCGCGGTTGTTGGTCTTGACAACATCGCGTTCCTTTCATGGTTCCAATACGGTGTCGGTAAAGATCTTTATGACCGTCTATGGGATGAAATGGGCGTAAACGTAAAAGGCTTTATGCTACAGCCAGTTGGTCCAGAAGCATTGGGTTGGTTCCCAGAGCCAATCGCATCTATGGATGACTTCCGTAAGCTACGCTTCCGCGCGCCTCCCGGTATGGTTGGTGCAGCCTACACAGACATCGGTGTTGCAGCCGTTGCAATGGGCGGTGGTGACATCCTACCAGCACTTGAAAAAGGTGCGATTGACGCGGCTGAATGGTGCTGCCCAAAGCCTGACTCAGTCTTTGGTTTCCAAAAAGTGTTGAAGCACTACTACCTACAAGGTCTACACCAAGTTGTTGTTAACGCTGACCTATACATCAACGGTGATGTATACGAAGGCCTAACTGCAACTGAAAAGAAAGCCTTGGAAGTAGCAGCAAACGCGTCTTTGTCTAAATCCATGTCTTACCGTATCTATGAAAACGGTAAAGCGCTTAAGGATCTAACAGAGAACCACGGCGTTATCCTAGAAGATACACCTGCTGACTACTTCACAGAGTACATGGCAGCAGCGAAAAAGCTTCTACAAAAAGCGTCTGATGACAACGCTTTCTTCGCAGAAGTTTGGCAGTCACAAAAAGACTTTGCTGACATCGCAGTTCCATTCTGGGCGGGTGCACAGGCATCAAACGCAGGTTTGGGTAAAGCGCATGCGGACACTCTAAAATAATCTGTTGATTATATTTGCGGAGCCTTCGGGCTCCGCATTTTGTTTATTTTGGCAAAAGCGTTGGTTTGCTTTTTCCAAAATAAAAAAACCTCTCGAAAACGTGGGGCAATAGAGAGGGAGATCAAACTATGGCAGAAGAGGTCATACCAGACGATCTAGAGATCGCGGATGAGCTAATTGCAGAGCGTCGCCAAGAGAAACCTGGGGAAACACCCGAGGATATGACGCCATGGCAGCGCCCGATCACAGGTGCGATTGATATTTTAAACGATTGGGCTGGCAAACTTTTGTGTTTGTTGATGGTCCCATTGATTGCCGTGGTTGTGATTGAAGTGTTCTCTCGAAATGCATTTGGTATCATGGCCAGCTATGGTTGGGATGACACAGCGCGCGCGTTGGGTTTGGGTCCAACGCAGTTTGCTTATGATATCAGCCGTATGATTGCGGGTGCTCTGTTTATGGGCGCGGCTGGCTATGGCCTCATGCGGGGCGTGCACATCCGTGCTGATTTCCTCTATCGCAACTGGAGCGACAAGACGCAGGCAACTGTAGATGCCGTTCTGTATATGGCGTTTTTCATCCCATCTATGATTTTCTTTACAATCATCGCTGCGCAGTATTGGGAATTGGCCTATCGCACAGGTGAAACGGCATTTGACAGTCCATGGGAACCTCTGTTGTGGCCTGCGCGTTTGGCAATGCCTATTGGTGGTTTGCTGCTCACTTTGCAAGGAATCCCGGAATTGTTCCGCGCGTTCCACAAAATGGGAAAAGAGCGTGAGCGTTATTTCAACATGGTCCTTCCGGTTTATCTGATCGCACTGGTGTGGTTGGTCATGGCTGTATTTGCGCCCGATATGACACCGGGCGGCGAATGGTTCACGGATCTGATGAAGGCCCGTCCTGGTCTATCCAAACCAACAATTGGTTTGATTATGCTGGGTGCGATGATCTTTGTTATTTTCATCGGTTTCCCGATTTCATTTACTTTGATCTTCTTGGCCTTTGTCTTTGGCATTTGGGGGGCAAACTTTAAATTAACCACTTTGTTGATGACGTTGAACACAAACTCAACAATGTTGAATGATCAGTTGATGGCGGTTCCCTTGTTTATCCTGATGGGCATTGTCATGGAGGCGGCTGGTTTGATGGAGCGTTTGTTCGCATCCATTCAAATGATCATGTCACGCATCCGTGGGTCGCTGTACATCGCGGTTTTGATCGTTTCGACAATTTTTGCTGCGGCAACGGGTATTGTGGGGGCCTCTGTGACGCTGTTGGGTATTATGGCTGGTGCTACGATGAACCGTTCTGGCTATAACGTTCAACTGGCGGCAGGTACCATTACAGCTGGCGGTACCCTTGGCATTTTGATCCCGCCCTCAATCATGTTGATTGTTTTGGGCCCTGTGCTTGAGGTTTCAACACTGGATCTGTTCCGTGGTGCGTTTATTCCTGGTGCATTGCTGGCATCTCTTTACCTGCTGTACACGTTGGGTCGTTGTTGGCTGAACCCTGAATTGGGTCCTGTGTTGTCGGACGAAGACCAGCCAGAAACATCTGATTTCTACGGTGCAGAAGTCGCCTTGATTTCAATGGGTGTTCTAACAATCTGCCGTGTTTTTGGATTGGGTATTGGTGGCGCATTTGGTGGGATTGTACCATTTGGTGGACTAATCGTTTTGGTAGCGGTGATGATTTTCGCACTGCGCGCATACCGCAGCCTTGCTGTGTTGCGTATTGCCGTGCCTTTGGCAATGATCTTCCACGGTTACATGGTAATCGCAAACATGGGTGCTGGCATTCCATGGGTTTCGATTGTGTTGTTCGGACTGATGATCATCTTGGCGGTTTTGGGAATGCCGATTTATCGTGCGGATGCCCATGATCGTTTCTCATTCTCAGCGTTGTGGGATGAGTTTTTTGCAGGACTGATGCCGCCAACAATTCTGATTTCTTTTGCATTGGGGTCAATCCTTCTGGGTCTAGCCACTCCTGCCGAGGCGGCAGCGATGGGTGCCTTTGGTGCAATTCTGTTGTCAGTGATGTATCGAAAATTCACGTTTCCTGGGTTCTTTGACAATTTGATTAAGTCCCTAGAGATCACAGTTTTGATCATGTTCTTGGTGGCTGCATCGAACTTCTTTGGTGCTGAATTCTCGTCTCTTGGAACGCCAAAGATGATGACCGAGTTGTTGCTTGGTTTGGACATGTCGCCTTACCTGATCCTTCTGTTGGTGATGGCGCTGATTTTTGTTCTGGGCTGGCCGCTGGAATGGGTGCCGATTGTATTGATCGTTGTGCCAATTCTACTGCCCACGGTTGAAAAACTAGAGCTGCATGGGCTTGACCGCTATGACCTGATGGTTTGGTTCGGTATCCTTGTTGCTGTGAACTTGCAAACTGCTTGGTTATCACCGCCCGTTGCATTGTCTGCGTACTTCCTAAAGGGCGTGGTTCCGAATTGGGATTTGAAAGATATCTATCTGGGCATGATGCAATTCATGGTGATCCAACTTGTTGGTTTGATCCTGATCCTTATCTTCCCACAGATTGTTCTGTGGCTCCCTAATCAAGTGTTCGGAGGGTAAGAGCGCACAATGGCAAGATCCACTTTATCTTACCAAAAATGGCCCCTGATCGTCACGGTTGTCGGTCTTGGGCTGTCAGGATGGCTGGGTTGGGCAACCACGGGCACTTATGGCGGAATGCTAAGCTTTCTCTTTGTTGGGGCCATCTTAGCTGCATTGGAAATTGCGCTGTCGTTTGACAATGCAATCGTGAATGCAAACAAGCTAGAAGAGATGACCCCAGTTTGGCAGCGTCGGTTCCTGACGTGGGGAATTTTGATTGCTGTCTTTGGTATGCGCATCGTGTTCCCCTTAGCGATTGTTGCGATATTTGCATGGATTAATCCGTTTGCGGCGATGCATTTGGCACTTTCAAATCCAGATGAGTATTCGCGCATCATTGGCGACGCACACGGCCCAATCTCGGCATTTGGCGGTACGTTCCTGATGATGGTCGCACTCAAATTTTTCATCGATGAAGATAAATCAGTGGACTGGATCGTCGGGTTGGAAACACGTCTACGTCGTGTGGGCTCAATCCGTGGATTTGAAATTGCGTTCGTCTTGATTGTTATCATCGCGATTTGCCAATTTTTACCCGAATACAAACATGCAGCTTTCTTGATGTCCGCGATCATGGGGCTTTTGGTGTTCATGTTGGTTGATGGGCTAGGTGCCTATTTGGACAACATCGCCGGCAACACTGCCGCTATGGGCGCACGTGGTGGGCTGGGCGCGTTTTTATATCTTGAGGTGCTTGACGCAAGCTTCTCATTCGATGGGGTGATTGGTGCTTTTGCGCTGACCACAAACATTCTTTTGATCGCAATCGGTCTTGGGATCGGGGCGATGTACGTACGTTCAATGACAATCATGTTGGTTGAACGCGGAACTTTGGCAGAGTTTTTGTATCTGGAACATGGGGCGTTTTATTCGATCTTTGCGCTGTCTGTTATCATGTTCTTGCAATCTCTTTTCCACGTTCCAGAAATTTTAACCGGTGGGATCGGTATCGTTCTGATTGGTTTAGCCTTCTACAAATCTATTCAACATAACAAAGCAAATGCCGCATCCTGATGCGGCGGCAGGAACATAGTAATGACCGTAGAATATCTTAAAAAGGCACCGCTGCATTCCCGCAGTGACGCAACAGAAACACGTGAAATCGTGCGCACTATCCTTGATGAAATCGAAGCAGGCGGTGATGCCAAAGCGTTGGAGTATGCCGCGAAATTCGACAACTACGATGGCGAAACAATCCTAACCGATGAAGCGATCTCCGCTGCATCAGAGTTGGTGCCAGAAAAAATGAAGCGCGATATTGAATTCGCGCACGCTAATGTCAAAAAATTTGCCGAGGCCCAAAAAGGCACAGTGTCAGACTTCGAAACAGAAGTAGTGCCTGGTTTGATTGCTGGTCAAAAGGCGATCCCAGTGAACGCAGCCGGCTGTTACATACCGGGGGGGCGTTACAGCCACATCGCCAGCGCAATCATGACTGTGACAACGGCGAAGGTTGCGGGATGTAATAACATCGTTGCGTGTTCACCACCCCGTCCAGGCGTCGGTATTGCGCCCGCGATTATCTATGCGGCGCATGTATGCGGCGCGGACAAAATCTTGGCTATGGGCGGCGTGCAGGGTGTTGCAGCCATGACCTTTGGCCTGTTTGGATTGCCCAAGGCGAATATTTTGGTCGGCCCAGGTAACCAATTCGTGGCAGAAGCCAAGCGTATGCTATTTGGACGCGTTGGTATCGATATGATCGCAGGGCCGACGGATAGCTTGATCCTTGCTGATGGGACAGCAGATGCTGATATTGTTGCGGCCGATTTGGTTGGTCAGGCAGAGCATGGATACAACTCACCCGTTTGGTTGGTCACGGATGACCGTGCATTGGCGGAAAAGGTCATGGATTTGGTTCCAGGTCTTATCGAAGATTTACCAGAAGTGAACCGCGACAACGCGCGTGCCGCATGGCGTGATTATGCCGAAGTGATGGTGTGTGACACACGCGAAGAAATGGCCGCCACATCAGATGAATACGCGCCGGAACATTTGACAGTTCAGGCCGAAGATTTGGATTGGTGGTTAAATCGCCTAAGCTGCTACGGATCTCTGTTCCTTGGCGAAGAGACCACGGTTGCATTCGGGGACAAAGCTTCGGGAACGAACCATGTTTTACCAACCTCAGGTGCGGCAGGCTACACGGGCGGGCTTAGTGTTCATAAGTATATGAAAATGGTAACTTGGCAGCGCGCAACGCGCGAAGGATCTAAGCCTGTTGCAGAAGCAACTGCGCGAATTTCACGCTTGGAAGGTATGGAAGGACATGCACGAACTGCGGATATTCGTCTGCGCAAGTATTTTCCAAACGAAAACTTTGATCTGACCGCCGCGGAAGATATCTAGCATGGATCATCCTGCATCCCTTTTTGACTTAACAGGGCGCGTTGCCTGTGTGACTGGGGCATCCTCTGGTCTGGGGCGCCGCGCTGCGCTGACGCTTGCGCGTGCAGGTGCGCGCGTTGTTGGTGTTGCACGTCGTCGGGATGCATTGGATGGTTTATCTGCAGAAATCGGTGATGCATGCGTGGGAATTGATGCCGATGTTTCAGATCGTGAGGCATTGGGGGCGGCAGTTGAACGGATTTCTGATCCGTTTGGAGCACCTGATATTTTGATCAATGCCGCCGGCCTGAATACGCGTGAACCCGCAGATGATGTAACGGATAATGGATGGGATGCGACCTTGGCCATTAATTTGTCAGCACCATTTTTCCTTGCTCAAAAACTTGTTCCTGCGATGCAGAAACGATCATGGGGGCGCATTGTAAACTTTGCCTCGCTGCAATCATTTCGTGCCTTTCCAGGCGGGATTGCCTATGGCGCAACCAAGGGGGCCGTCACGCAGATGACACGTGCCATGGCAGAGGCCTGGTCAGGTCAGGGTATTACGGCAAATGCAATTGGCCCGGGGTTTTTTCCAACCGAATTAACCGCAGCGGTTTTTAACGATGATATGCGCGCTGCACGCAACGCGGCACAAACATGCATTGGGCGTAATGGACGCCCCGAGGACATGGATGGCCCAATTCTGTTTCTGTGTTCAGAGGCCTCTGGATACGTTACAGGGCAAACATTGATGGTTGATGGAGGGTTTACTGCGAAATGAAGGCATTGGTTTATACAGGGGTTGAAACGCTGGAAATGCGGGACGTTCTTGACCCAACCCCGAATGCTGGCGAATGCATCGTTCGCGTTGAAAGCGTTGGTATTTGCGGTTCAGATATGCACGCATATTTGGGGCACGATGAACGACGCCCTGCGCCCATTATTTTGGGACATGAGGTGGCTGGTGTTGTTGAAGGTGGTACACATAACGGTGCGCGAGTTACGGTAAATCCTCTGGTCAGTTGTGGCGCATGTCGTTACTGCAAATCTGGAAATGATAATTTGTGTCCGAACCGCCAAATCATCTCAATGCAACCAAGAGAGGGTGGCTTTGCAGAGAAAATCGCTATTCCAGAACGTAATTTGGTGATTGTCGACGACAGCCTTACTTTTGATCAGGCTGCTTTGGCCGAACCGATTGCGTGTGGCTGGCACGCCGCACGTGTCGCAAAAGCACATCCAGCAGGAACCGACGCCACACGTGCGTTGGTGTTCGGTGGCGGTGCGATTGGAATGGGGGCTGCGTTATCATTGCGTGCCCAAGGCATTGTTGATGTTTGCCTGGTTGAACCAAATGTTGTCCGCCGTGATTATATCACATCGCGTTATGATTTGAATGTTATTGATCCCACTGCGGTTTCATTGGGTGATGATTATGACGTGGTGATAGATGGCGTTGGATACGTGGCAACACGTGAACAAGCATCTGAGGCCGTGCGCCCAGGTGGGATCATAGTCCACATCGGACTGGGTCAGGATCTTGGCGGATTGAATATCCGCCGCATGACACTTCAGGAAATCACCTTTACAGGGACATACACCTACACTTCACAAGACTTTCGCGATACTGCTCAGGCCATGATGGATGGCAAACTTGGTGATCTAAGTTGGACAGAAACGCGCCCGCTATCCCATGGTGCTGAAGCCTTTCAGGATATCCGTTCTGGAACCAGCCAATCACCCAAGATAATTTTGAAACCAACCCACTGAGGAGACTTAAATGTCTGAAATTCCACATCTTCTCGTTCACGAACACGGCGACAACGTTGGTGTTGTTGTTGTTGAGGGGCTTACAGCTGGTACCGATATGCTTTGCTGTGTAACTCATGATAATTCAACATTCCGCCTAACGTCTGGCGCGGATGTCCCAATCGGTCACAAGATCGCATTGCAGGATTTGAAAGAGGGTGACACAGCCATGAAATATGGCGAGGACATCGGCAAAATCATTGCTGATATCCCAAAAGGTGAACACGTCCACACACATAATTGTAAAACCAAGCGCTGGTAAGGAATAGAATTCATGGCTTCTAAATATTCAAATATGACCGTTAAGGCCTTCCGTCGCGAAAATGGACGTGTTGGTGTTCGTAACCACGTTTTGATCCTGCCCGTTGACGATATTTCAAACGCAGCATGTGAAGCAGTTGCAAACAACGTACAAGGCACAATGGCGATCCCACACGCCTATGGCCGTTTGCAGTTTGGTGAGGATCTGGAATTGCATTTCCGCACAATGATCGGCACAGGTGCAAACCCAAACGTTGCCGCTGTTGTTGTGATCGGTATTGAGCCTGGCTGGACCAAGCGTATTGCGGATGGTATCCGCGCAACAGGCAAGCCTGTCGCAGAATTCTCAATCGAACAAAAGGGCGATTTTGAAACAATCCGTGCAGCAAGCTGGGCCGCAAAAGATTTCGTTCACATGACATCAGAGTATCAGCGTGAAGAATGCTCTATCTCTGAATTGTGGGTTTCAACCAAATGTGGCGAAAGCGATACCACGACAGGTCTTGGATCATGCCCAACTGTTGGTAACATGTATGACAAATTGCTACCTGAAGGGATCACTGGTTTCTTTGGTGAAACATCTGAGATCACAGGTGCAGAACACATTTGTCAGAAACGTGCCATCAACGAAGAGGTTGGTGAACGTTGGTATAAAATGTGGAAAGCGTATCAAGATGACGTCATCTTTGCGCACCAAACAGACGATCTGTCTGACAGTCAGCCAACCAAGGGTAATATCGAAGGCGGCCTGACAACCATCGAAGAAAAGGCGCTAGGTAACCTGGAGAAAATCGGTCGTACGTCACAGTTCATCGATATTTTGGAACCAGCAGAAGCACCACAATCTGGCAATGGTCTGTACTTTATGGACAGTTCATCAGCCGCGGCTGAATGTGTGACGTTGATGGCTGCAGGTGGTGCAGTTATCCACACGTTCCCAACAGGTCAAGGTAACGTTGTGGGCAACCCAATCGTTCCAGTCGTCAAAATCACGGCCAACCCACGCACAGTTCGCACAATGAGTGAACATGTGGATGTTGATGTTTCCGGTATCCTACGCCGCGAAATGACGATTGACGAGGCGGGTGATGAATTGATCGATATGATCTGTCGTACCGCAAACGGACGTAACACAGCAGCCGAAGCATTGGGACACCGCGAATTCTCAATGACGAAACTGTATCGTTCTGCTTAAAACAAACTGGGCGGCTGATTAGCCGCCCTTTTTACTATGATGACGAAGAAAGCGTCTTAATCCCCACTGCCTCGTTCAAGAATAGATCGGGCGCGCAGGTTTTCGATAGCTCAATCTTTGCCTTCACGTTTTGGGACTCTAGGTTTGCTTCGGTCTCGATAAGTGAAAAGACACCTTCACATATTTGTCCATTTGTACGCACAACCTGCACTGGATTGCCGGCAACAACCCCAACGCGATCTGCATCAACCAATTGGTCTACATAAACGAATGTTTCCACGCTTTTTTCTGTCGGGTCGTATATTTCTGCGGCTTGGCCTCCTTGTGCAACGCAGTCACCAATATTGGCGTTGAAATTCAACAGAACTCCGTCAAAGGGCGCGCGTAATGTCAGCGCTTCAAGATCTAGTTCGCGTGCTTGTAATTCCAATTGGCCTATCTCTAATGCGATTTCGGCGCGTCCTTTGGTTGCTTTGGCACGTTCCAGCGCTTCTTCTGCGCGTTGTACGACAAAGGTTGCGTCTAATTTACGCCGCTCGGCCGCATCGAGTGTTGTTTCATTAACCAAACCACGTTGAAATAAGACGCGGGTGCGGTCGTATTCCCGATTGACGAATTCTTGTTCTTCGCTGACCCGTGCGACCTCTGCGATGGCCACAGTGATTGCGAATGCGCGTTCGCTGACGGCGGCTTGTAAATCATTTAAGCGGACTTGCGCCGTTTTTAATGCCAAATTTGCAGACCGGTCATCCAATTGAACTAAAATTTGGTCTTCGGTTGCGATGCCCGATTTGATGGCCTCGCTTGATAATGCAGTGATGCAACCGCGGGCCTCATAGGACAGTCCAGTTGTGTTATTGGCGACAACGGTTCCAGCAAGGTTGATTGAATTGAATTCCCCCTCGGCTAACACGGGTGTCGCGAGAAGACTAAGTGCGAATACAATGCGATTATACATGTGACGATCTACCTGTTGTTCTGACATAGAACGTTGATGCAGTTTATCACATAGTCAAGAATTTAGTGGGATTTGCATTCACACATAGGCCCCGCGCAAGGCCTGAAAAATTACGGCGGTGGCGACATTTGACAGGTTCAGGGATTTCACCTTATCGTTTCGCATTGGAACATGGAACATGCGGTCGTGCATCTTATGCCGCAATTCCATGGGTAGGCCTGAGGATTCTTTGCCAAATACCAGATATGCATCTTCGGGATATGATGGTTCGTAAAAGCTGTTTTCAGCATCCTCTTCAAACAAAAATAATGCGTCATGACGGGGGTGTCGTTTTTCGATGAAATCCTGCCAATTGTCATATTCACTAAGTTGGACAAACTGCCAATAGCGCGTCCCAGATCGCGCAACTGTTCGGTCATCAAGCGAAAAGCCATAGGGTTTGATGAGGATCAGTTCGAGATCAAGCGCGACGCAGGTGCGACCAATTGAGCCCGTGTTAAACGGGATCTCAGGCTCAAAAAGAACAATTTTTAACATGCGCTACGCGCCTTTCGTCGCCAAATGGTACACGGCGCGTAGCATTTTGCATTCTTAATTACTACCTAACGCAGTGAGCAGAGTGTTTAGGTTGTGTTCAAACATCGCCAAATAGCTGGTCGCTGGACCGCCGCGTTCGGACAGCGCATCAGAAAACAATCGGCCACCGATTGTTAGGCCTGTTTCATCCGCTATTTGTTGTACCAATGCTGGGCTTGTTATGTTTTCAACGAATAGCGCGGCGGCACCATCTGCCTTAAGTTGGTCAATCAAAACCGCCAATTCTTGTGCACTTGGTTCAGCATCGGTGTCGATCCCAACGGGTGCTAGAAATGTCATATCATAGGCATCTGCAAGATACCCAAAGGCATCATGTGCTGTCACCACTGTTCGTTTTTCTGCAGGCAGCTGGGAAAGTTTGGTTTTGGTTGATGTATCAAGCGCCATCAATGTGTTTGCATATGTGGCGCGGTTTGTTTCGATGACGTCCGCTTTTTCGGGGATCTTATTGCTGAGAACGGCCGCGATGTTGTTCACGTAAACCACGCCATTTGAAAGAGAGTTCCATGCATGTGGATCTGTCTCACCATCAACTTTCACAATCTTGACGCCTTGGGTTGCCACGTGAACGGATGCATCCGTACCTGACTCTGCTATCAGAGTTTCAGACCATGTTTCAAAACCCAAACCATTGACAAAAATGACATCTGCATCCGCAACTGCGCGCGCATCTGCGACAGACGGCTGGTATACATGCGCATCGGCATCGGGGCCAACAATCGTTGTAACATCCGCATGTTCACCCACGACCTGTTGCACCATATCACCCAAGATCGAAAAGCTTGCTACAATTTTCAAACGATCTTCGGCGAAACAAGCCCCTGATATGCAACTGATCACAGTGGCTCCAACCAGTGTTGCTATTGTAGAGAGTGAGGGCATGCCATCATCCTTTTTAAGTTTTGCGTGTTGCATTGAATTGTCCACGCAATCCCAACGGGCCAAACAACGCGGATAAGACAAAGATTACACCAGCCACCAAAACAATCGCAGGTCCTGATGGGGTTTCTGGTAATACGTAAGACAGCGTTAATCCTAACCAGCAGCTGAGCAGTGAAAATAGAAATCCAAGGCCCAATTGCGCTGTTATGGTTCCCGACCAATATCGCGCAGCGGTTGCAGGTAAAATCATCAGCCCAACAGCCATAAGCGTTCCCAATGTTTTGAATGCTGCCAACAGGTTTAGGACCAAAAGGAACATGAAACCCTGATCTACAATCCAAGGCCTTTTTACCTGTGACTCAAAAAATACAGGGTCGCATGTGCTCATAATAAGTGGACGAAGAATAAGTGCAAACGTGACAAGTGTTACAGTCGCCACGCCACCAACCAAAATGAGAGACGCATCATCAACCCCCAGGATGGACCCAAACAGAAAACTTTTCAATGGCACAGCAGATCCTGCAGCTGACAGGATAAAGATACCGATGGCCAACGCGATCAGGTACAGCGAGGCCAGGCTAGCGTCGCTGCGCAGGATTGTGTTACGTGCCAAATATGCCGTTAGGACAGCAACACCAACACCAGCGATAAGACCGCCAAATAGCAGGGACATTACAGATAAACCTGCAGTTACGAATCCAATTACAACGCCGGGCGTTATGGCGTGTGCCATGGCTTCACCAGCAAGTGAGAGGCGGCGTAACACCAGAAAGGCACCAACGGGTGCTACAGAAGCGGATAAAATCGTGGTTACAACAAAAGCGCGTCGCATAAATGCATAGCCGAACATTTCCGAGATTAGATCAAACATTAGTTGGCCTCCTCGTTTGGTTGGCCACGAAACATCCATGACGCCTGACTAGAGGACATGTATCCTTGTGCGACTAAACGATCTGGTGTCAGGATGTCACCAACGGTACCAAAACTGGCGCGTCCATTCCCCAGTAACAGCGCATGTGTGCAATGATCTAAAACCGCAGATAGATCATGCAGCACCATGATCACGGCGCGCCCTTCGCTTTGCCAAGTTTCGATAACACTTAGCAAATGTTGTTCTGTGTACTGATCCACGGCAGAAAATGGTTCATCCAACAAAATAAGGGGCGCATTTTGCATAATCACACGCGCAAATAATGCGCGTTGCAGTTGGCCCCCTGACAAAGCGTGCAGAGGGTGTTCTGCCAGATCCAGAATGCCAGCCATTTCAAGGGCCGCTTCCACACGGTCCCGCGTTGTGTTGTTTAAACCTGAAAATGGGTTGAAACCTTGCCAAGCGCCCATGGCAGCAAGATCGCGCACACGAATGGGAAAGCGGCGATCAAACTCTGTGAGTTGCGCCAAATATCCAATTTCGGCGGGCCTTCCGTTTGGCCATTGAATACGCCCACTGATCGGTGCCTGTAGACCCAGAAGTGTTTTTACAAACGTGCTTTTACCCGACCCATTGGCCCCAACGACAGCCAAAATAGAACCGGCTTCAACCTGACAGTTCAGGTTGTCAAACAGTGTTGAGTCGCCAAACCCAAGCGCCAAGTTTTCTATGTTGACGATGGGTGCCACTATATCACGCTAATGATCGTTGCCCAGCAAAGGGCCGAGACACTAAGGGCACAGAACACAAGCGTAATTTGGCTGAATTCGGTCAAACAAACCTTATGGATTCTTTTGGGCTGTTCGATGGCGCGGATCGCGGCATCATCCACCAAAACTTGTTCAATAGCGCCTCTGCTCATCGCATGCTCCTATTGGGGGAGGGTCGTCGCAGGAATCGCATTGCGATTTAACAAGTCTGACCAACTAGGACACCCCGCCCAGATGAATTTTAGTCCCAATGGCAGGTCTCCTGACTTGCGCCTATTAGTGATCTGCACCTTCCCAGATTTCCATCCAGTGGTACACGCAAAACACCCAAGCGCCTACAGTTGCGGGGGCAGTCACGGAGTTGCATATCATGCGCACCGTGTTCCCTTTTAAATCCTTGGCTGACTCGCCTCAGATACCAGTTGGTTTAGGGAGTACTAGAGCAATTTTTGCGTCATTCAAGCAAAAAAGGGATCGGTTTTATAAAAATATACATCTGAAATCTGCAGTAACTTATGAAAGATTATTTAATCCGACAAAAATAATCGGAAATTAATTCTTGACAATATTAGTCAGGAAAATCATAACTGAGATAGTTTAGGAGATATATTATGCACGTTTCGTTCGTTACAATCGCAGCTACACTGGTTGCGGGATCCATCGCCCAAGCGGCAGATGTAAATGTTTACTCTTACAGGCAGCCAGAGTTAATCAAACCTTTGACAGATGCGTTCACATCGCAGACAGGTATTAATGTAAACGTTGCCTATCTGAAGAAAGGCATGGTTGAGCGGATGAAAGCCGAAGGCCGCCGCAGTCCAGTAGATGTAGTTTTAACTGTTGATATTTCGCGCCTGTCGGCAGTTGTGAGTGAAGGGCTTACTCAATCAGTGGAAAGTGCAGCGCTATCACAAAATGTCCCGGATCTGTATCGTGACCCAGATGGGCATTGGTACGGACTGACAACGCGCGCACGGATCGTTTATGCCAGCAAAGACCGTGTTGCCGATGGTGAAGTGACGACATATGAAGATTTGGCAGATCCCAAATGGCAAGGGCGTATTTGTACACGCTCTGGGACAAATGCCTATAATGTTGCGCTGACCTCTGCGGTTCTTCACCATCACGGTACTGAGGG
>OAPM01000009.1_pt1 | contig 14692 bp, 15 predicted proteins | sample 1470761 | NCBI WGS metagenome assembly OAPM01 (sample SAMEA3275546, study PRJEB22092) | marine metagenome | biome: ENVO:00000447; feature: ENVO:00002042; material: ENVO.00002110 | collected 2014-06-21T11:05:00+00 | depth 0 m | reverse complement strand
AGGATAAGCCAAGCATGCTTTGTTTTAAAGGAAAAATCACCCAACACGTGGTACCCGCGGCCGGACTCGAACCGGCACGGCCTATTAAGCCCAGAGATTTTAAGTCTCTTGTGTCTACCATTCCACCACGCGGGCACGCGTTGGGTGAGGCGAACATAGCGATAGTTGGTGCGGTGTAAAGGGGTTTAGAGGCAGATATGCTGCTAAAGTTTCACGATTAATGCATAACTGCAGATTCAACGTTTCAAGTCCTTGACCTGGAGAGAGATCAGCACCAATTTTAGTTTATGTTTCCTTTTCGTGATCACAACCCGTCTGGGCGCACGCCCTATGTCACCTATTCACTGATCATTCTAAACGTGCTGATCTTTTTGTCCTATTGGGCAGAACTAAACAATGCGCGGTATATGAATGCTCTGCTATTGAATTGGGCCATGATTCCAGAATTTGTAACCAACGGTTATGGGCAGGCAGGTATCCTTACATCCATTTTTCTACATGGTGGTATCATGCATTTGCTGGGAAATATGCTATTTTTGTATATTTTTGGCGACAACATCGAGGACGAGTTGGGAAGCGCGAAATTTCTGGGGTTTTATCTAATCGCAGGCATTTTGGCGAATATTGCACAATATGCCATTGCGCCCTACTCCGATGTTCCGGTGATCGGAGCATCTGGTGCTGTTGCTGGCGTCATGGGGGGATATTTATTGCTATACCCCAAAGCACGCGTTGATATCATTCTGATTTTCATCATCTTCTTCAAAATCTTTACGTTGCGCGCATGGATCGTATTAGGGATTTGGATTGCAATGCAATTTTGGGGCGGCTTTGGGTCGGACCCAGAAACAGGTGGCGTTGCTTATTGGGCACATATCGGCGGTTTCATCGCAGGTATGGCCCTGATTTATCCACGATGGCGTGCAAAGGGATCCCGTGCATTTTGGCATGACACATCAGGGGCACCACCCCACCCAGAAGCGAAATATGCCCTGACACAATCAGGAATTCCAAAAATTCCTCGGCGTCCAAGGCGCTAATTAGCTGCGCAAGATTTTGGCAAATGCTTCAAACTGTACTTCGCTTGCGACAATGACATCACCTGTTTCCATAGGATCTGTATCTGGTGTCAGGCCTTCCACCAATGCACCTGCCTCTCTGGCGATCAACAAACCAGCGGCAATGTCCCATGATTTCAAACCACGTTCCCAGAACCCATCATAACGAGCAGCTGCGACATATGCTAAATCAAGCGACGCCGCACCAAAACGGCGAACACCGGCACACGTAGGCATAAGTTTTGCCAAGTCTTGCAGAGTTTCCGGCAGATCACCCGCGCGTCCTGAAAATGGAATCCCTGTTGCATACAGGCTGTCTTCAACACGATAACGTGGGGACACGCGAATGCGCATTTCATTCATCCACGCACCGGCCCCTTTTTCCGCTACAAACATCTCATCTTTAGTTGGATCATAGATAACCGCCGCCACCAATTGCCCTTTGTGTTCCAGCGCGATTGAAACGGCCCAATGCGGGAGCCCGTGCAAAAAGTTAGTCGTACCATCAAGCGGGTCAACAATCCACCGGCGCGTGGGGTCCTGCCCGTCCACTTCACCTGTTTCTTCGCCCAAGAAACCATACGTCGGACGCGCCTCGGTCAATTCTTCGCGAATAATTTTTTCTGCAGCGGTATCCGCACGTGATACAAAGTCTCCTGCGCCTTTGCGCGAAACCTGAAGACTTTCGACCTCACGGAAGTCTTTGGAAAGGGAACGCCCCGCCTTGCGCGCGGCTTTCATCATAACGTTAAGATTGGCGCTACCTTGCTGCATTTGAATATCCTTGTTTTCAGGCTGGCCATATACGCGCAATTCATTGGCTTGCCAAGGGAGGAGTGTAAAAAGGGGCCGGATCAAATCCAGCCCACCTGATATTTAATCCGAATGCGTATGTGTGTGCGCATGCGCTGACATTTTGTCCTGCCGCTCCAGATCGATTGGCACGGTCAATACCACCTGTCCAGCATTTTCAAACGTTAGAGTCAGGTCAATCATATCCCCATGTTCTAATGAGCGCGTTAGCCCCATGAACATAACGTGATCGCCGCCACGTTTAAGTGCATGCATGCCCCCCGCAGGAATCACAATGCCATCTTTTATTTTGGTCATTTTCATCACGCCATCCTCTTCTAGGTGCGTGTGAAGTTCGACGCGTTTCGCCACATCAGACACCGCAGCAACCAACCGATCATCTTGATCAGAGTGATTGTGGATCATCATAAATGCAGCACCTGATTTGGCAACTTTGCTTGCGACGCGCGCATAGGCATCATTCACCATGACATTGCCCGCGAAAAGGGGTGAGGTTGATAACACTGCGACACATGCCGCTGATACTAGGGTTCTGAGTTTCATTTTGCTCTCCTGATTTTTGATAATTGTTTCGAAATCAAGAGTGGATAGGCGGACCCCGCTGCTGAAAACCATCAAACACTACTGACGCACGTTGGGCTTGCACCATCCAATATTGGTGCGCCCGCGCATCAACATCGTATAACGTCACGAGGCCCGTTGAAATGTCAGCAAGCGCCAAAGCGGAAATACAATCCGGGCAGTGCACTTGTTTCTTTATCGGGTCACCATTTACATCCAGCAGCACCACAATCATCGCACTACCACTACACACTGGTACGACATGCGCCACATCCTGTTCATGCGGCATGGCATGTACGCGCGCAATGGCACCAGTGATCATGATAAGGATCAAACTTATGCGGAAAAGAATGCGAATGACATTATCCAAAGCTAAGACACAAAAAAACCCTGCCACACTGCGACAGGGTCTTCAATAAATCTTACTGCGACACTTACGCAGTTTGCGCTTTTGCGATCTCTTTTTTGATCTTCAGCGCGTTATCGGATAGTTCGACATCTTTCGCTTTTGCCAAAAACGCATCCAGGCCACCGCGGTGATCCACAGAACGCAGAGCTGCGGCAGAAATACGCAGTTTGAAGCCGCGGCCCAATGCCTCGGACTGCAGTGTGACGTCGTTCAGGTTAGGCAAGAAACGACGACGTGTTTTGTTGTTGGCGTGGCTGACATTGTTGCCAGTCATCGGGCCTTTTCCAGTCAATTCGCAGCGTCGCGACATGATCTAATCCTCATCTATTATCGTCTGACCCGCATGAACCGCTGGCCAATATAAAAAGGCGCCGCTATTGGGGCCGCGCCAAAATTCTGTTCGTGTGCTTCTAGGTGTAAATCTGAGTAACGTCAAGAAGCCACAACCCGCAATTTACGAATTTTCGCGCCTTTGGATAATCATAAACTGCACATGGGTGTTTTTCAGAGGCAAAATTTACAGATAGCTCACTTAATCGAATCGTTTCGTCTTTAATTCGGTGACAAAAGAATCGGCAGCAAGGGACGCCGACATCTGACCCAATTGAATTGCACGCTCTAACGCATCCATACGTTCACGCGCCGCTGAACCATCTAATTGCGACAATAGCATTTGACGAACATCTTCTTTAAACCAAAATGATACCTGGTTTTGGCGCGTACGGTCAAAATAACCCTCTGCGCGTCGCCACGTAATCAATTCATTAATTTTATCCCATGCCTCAGACAAACCGTTTTCTTCGATCGCGGAAACTGTCATAGCCATCGGGAAACCATCGGGGTCGTTGGGGCGTGATCTAAGCAAGCGCAGCGCACCAGCATAATCTGCACATGTGCGCATTGCGGTTGTTTTTAAATCACCATCCGCTTTGTTCACCAAAATCATATCGGCAATTTCCATGATGCCGCGTTTGACACCCTGCAATTCATCACCACCCGCAGGCGCAAGTAACAACAAAAACAGATCAGAAATCTGTGAAACAATGGTTTCAGACTGCCCTACCCCAACTGTTTCAACCAAAACAACGTCAAAACCGGCCGCTTCGCAAATTGCGACAGCCTCGCGCGTGCGACGCGCTACACCGCCTAGGTGCGACTGACTGGGTGAGGGGCGGATGAATGCATTTGGGTTGCGTGATAATCGATCCATGCGGGTTTTATCCCCCAAGATGGACCCGCCCGTGCGCGCCGAACTTGGGTCAACTGCCAGTACAGCAACTTTTAATCCCTGATCCGTTAAATACGTGCCAAAGCTTTCTATGAATGTGGATTTACCAACACCAGGTGTTCCCGACAGTCCAATACGCAGCGCCTGCCGTTTGGCCTTTGACGCCGCCTCTAGCAACTCTAACGCCGCTGCGCGATGATCCGAACGCGAACTTTCCACCAATGTGATCGCCTTGGACAATGCACGGCGATCCCCTGCCAAAAGTTTATCTATATCAATTTTTGAAACACCCATTTCGGCAGCTTTCCGCAGAACACGATTGTGTAAGTTGACCTTTGGCTTCGTTTCTTGCCTTGATTACACTGGTAATGTCCAGTGCGCGGCGGGGTTTTCGGTGCAAAAAGTCAAAATTCGAAATTTAATAGGTGCCCTCGGTACAGCCTGTTTGGCACTGATGTTTCATTCGGCGCAGGCTGAAACGACAAAGATGCATTTTGATGTTACAATCTTGGGACTAAAGGCAGGCGAATTGCGCTATACCCTTGAACGGGATGACACATCCTATGCGGCGTCAGGTCTGCTTTACCCAACGGGCCTTGCGGCAACGATGACGACGTTCTTGTACAAGGTATCGGTCACTGGATCACATAAGGGTGATCAATACTTCCCATCGCGGTATTCAGAAAAATCAGACACGGGCAAACGCAACGAAGAACGTGAAATCATCTATCGCTCGGGTGTTCCCAATATTCGCTCTGCGAAACTTCCGAAACCTCATTGGCTGGACCCCAAAACGCAAAAGGGCACTTTGGATCCGATGACAGCGATTTTAGAAATCTTGCGCGATGTGGAACATGGCAAGATGTGCAATCAGGATGTAACCCTTTTTGATGGGGCACGTCGGGTGCGAATTGCCCTATCAAATCCCAAAGAGACAGGAACACGCGCAACTTGTGATGGCGTTTATCGTCGCGAGGGTGGGTTTTCAGCAAACGAATTGAAACAGGGAACAACCTTTCCCTTCACCATCACCTATCAAAAAACCAATCAAAACTATTATTTCCAACGATTTGATGTGAAATCTGCACGTGGACGGGCGGCCTTTGTTCGTAGATAACGCTATCTATGGAAGGCAAATTACCGATTCACGATGTTCTGGATGAACTGATCCAAGCTGTGCAAACAAAACAGTGCGCTGTGTTGTGCGCTCCACCAGGGGCAGGTAAGACCACAGTTGTTCCACTAACACTTTTGTCCAGCGGTGGCTTTGACGGTAAAATTATCATGCTAGAACCGCGCCGTTTGGCAGCACGTGCGGCGGCCGAAAGAATGGCAAAGACACTGAACGAAAAGGTCGGGCAAACCATTGGGTATCGCGTACGTGGGGATGCCAAAACATCCTCTGATACCAAAATAGAGGTCGTGACCGAAGGCATCCTAACGCGGATGATTCAGTCGGACCCTGAATTGCACGGCACAGCCTGTATCATTTTTGACGAATTTCACGAACGTTCCTTGAACGCGGATCTTGGACTGGCGCTCAGTTTGGAAATTCAGGATGCATTGCGTGATGATCTGCGGATTGTTGTGATGTCTGCGACACTAGATGCTGACCCTATTTCAAAATTGATGAACAATGCCCCAATCATCACATCAAAAGGGCGCAGTTATTCCGTTGAACCGGTTTGGCTGCCCCGTCCTGTTCCCACGCATCAACGCCTCGAGACTGGGATCAGCACCCTAATTCATCAGGCCCTAGAAAAAACTGATGGTGGCGTTCTGGTCTTTTTGCCCGGTGAACCAGAAATTCGAAATGTTCTGCGAACATTATCAGGGGCCATCCCCAAAGATGTTACAGTCTATCCGCTCTTTGGTACCTTAGATTTCAAAGATCAGCAGATGGCCATTGCCCCACTTAAAACTGGACGCAAGGTTGTTTTGGCGACGTCTATCGCGGAAACTTCCTTAACGATTGAGGGCATCACAGCCGTCGTCGATAGCGGACTGGCGCGGCGCGCAATTTATGATGCGGGTACTGGCATGTCCCGATTGATCACAACCAAAGCGTCCAAGGCCGAAGCAACACAGCGCATGGGTCGTGCTGGGCGTTTGTCAGAAGGAACATGTTTCAAATATTGGTCCCGCGCAGAAGAGGGGCAGATGCCTCCATTCGCGCCTGCAGAAATTCAACGCGCTGATCTGGCAACATTTGCGCTGGATCTTGCGCAGTGGGGAACCAATGAACATAACCTGGCCCTTCTAACTCCGCCCAATGCTGCGGCCTTGGATGACGCGCGCGCTGTGTTGAAAATGCTAGGCGCGTTGGATCAGGCAGGGCGCATTACAGATCACGGTCGCATATTATCACGCGCACCCACGCATCCCCGAATTGCACATATGATTACAGTGGCTGGCGAAAACGCAACACTGGCTGCAGCATTGCTGGGTGAGCGTGATATATTGCGTAAATCAGGGCAAAGTGATTTTGCCAAACGCATCAAAGCAATCGTTGACGCCGATCCAAATATCCCAAAACTCACCCGTAATCGCATCAAATCAGAATCTAAGCGGCTCGCCCGATTTGCAGCGCAACATGCGCCCAGCTACAGCATGGCGCAAATGCTTGCGATGGCCTTTCCTGATCGGATCGGTGCAAGGCGTGCGGGCAAAGCGGCGCGTTTTATTTTGTCGGGGGGCAAGGGTGCAATTATGCGTGACGATGATGCGCTTGCCTCTCAGCGGTTTATCGTTGCTATTGAATTGGATGGCGACCCTAGAGAAGCGCAAATACGGCTTGCGTTACCAATTTCTGAAAGCGAAATTCGTGATCTGTTTGATACGCAGTTTGAGTGGCAAAATATCTGTGAATGGTCAAAGCGCGATAGTCGCGTTGTTGCGCGAAGACGCGAATATTTTGGCAGTCTCATCCTAAATGATCAGATTTGGAAGGACGTCGATGAAACCACATTGGCCATGGCAATGATTGAAGGTGTGCGTGATTTGGGCCTGACGTTGACCCTTGGCGCCCAACGGTTTCTAGCGCGCGTGCGCTTGGCACCTGAGGCGTTTCCTGGATTTGACGACGCAACATTATTAAGCGAACTTGACGAATGGTTGTTACCCTATCTGACAGGGATCACGACAACAGAGGCCTGGCGCAAATTTGATATCACGCCCGCACTTAAGGCTCGATTGAGCTGGGATCAACAAAACAAATTAGATCACTTAGCACCCAGTCATTTTACGACACCAATCGGGCGTAAGATCCCGATTGACTATGATGGTGAACATCCACAAATTGCATTACGCCTGCAGGAGATGTTTGGACAGATCACGCATCCACAGGTCGCAGGCAAACCTTTACGAGTTACTCTGCTCTCACCCGCCGGCCGGCCCGTACAGACAACATTGGACATCCCCGGGTTTTGGGCAACAAGTTATACAGATGTGCGCAAAGATATGCGTGGGCGATACCCAAAACATCCATGGCCAGAAGACCCAACACAGGCCGATCCCACGCTGCGCGCGAAACCACGTGGCACTTGATTAACGTTCACGCAAACGGATCTTCTGGATAGCGCACGCCTGCCAAATACAATCCATGGGGCGGGGAAACCGGCCCACAGGCTGCGCGTTCACGGGCATCAAGCGCCGTTTTCACGTCAATCGGGTCCCATGCCCCTGCCCCAACGCGTTCAAGCGTCCCAACAAAGCTGCGTACTTGATTATGCAAAAAACTACGCGCGCGTACGAAAAAACGGATTTCAGGCCCCGACCACCCATCAATTTTCGTAACCGTCAATTCATCCAGTGTTTTAAGGGGGCTTTGCGCTTGGCATATCGAAGATCGAAAGGTGGTGAAATCATGCAGGCCCAGCAGATGATGCGCACCCTCTTGCATCGCATCAGGATCTAAATCGTGATTGACCTGCCAAACCAACCCCGCATCATGCGTTGCAGGCGCACGACGGCAAAGCAGGCGAAACACATATTGCCGTTCAACCGCACTAAAGCGGGCGTGCCAGTCCGCATCTACCTGCGCGCAGGCAATGATTGAAACGGGCAACGGTTTCAGATGATAATTTAGCGCCTCGGACAGTCGAAACGGATCCCAATCCTTTTCCAGATCACACTGCGCAACCTGCGCTGTGGCATGCACCCCCGCATCTGTGCGACCTGCGGCCGCAATCGTGTGAGCGCGCGGTTCCAATTTCGCCAAGGCCGCCTCAATCGCACCCTGAACAGAGGGTTGATCAGCCTGTCGTTGCCAACCTGCAAAGGGGGCGCCGTGATATTCCACTTTTAATGCATATCGGTTCATGGTGCCCAGATAACGCAAATTTTCCCCCTGTCCAAGCTGTTGAATTATTTGATGTGATCCACCATGTACTTAACGAACAAAAAGGGCGTGTGTTTTGACGATAACTGACATCGGATATCGCATAATCGATGGTGTTGATGCACTGGGCACACAGGTGTCTGATACGGTATTTGGTGCCCCCATTCGGTTGGGCGTCACAGGGTTGGCGCGTTCTGGAAAAACCGTATTCATCACATCATTAATCGCCAATTTATTGTCTGGCGCCAAATTACCCCAGTTTACGGTTAGTGCGCAGGATCGCATAGAACTGGCCTACCTTAACCCACAACCCAACGATACGATTGCGCGTTTTGACTATGAAACGCATTTGGCAAAATTATGTGCGCACCCTCCCTCTTGGCCTGAAAATACCAAGGGGATCAGTACGCTACGCTTAACCCTGAAATTGCGACCGACGGGTTTACTCTCTGGTTTTCGTGGCGCGATCGAACAACACATCGACATTGTGGACTACCCTGGCGAATGGCTGCTTGACCTAGGATTGATGGACAAATCCTATGAGGATTGGAGTAATGCTGCCCTACAGCGAATGACAAATCGACCAGTTGGTGCCGATTATCGAACTGCGTTAAGTGATTTAAACCCAAGTGATCCTTTCACTGAAACAGTTGCAAAACAATTTGCAGGACTTTTCACTGACTATTTGGAAAATGCGCGCGCGGCTGGCTATTCGGATTTGTCACCGGGTCGTTTTTTGTTGCCTGGTGATATGGCTGGATCACCTGCCCTGACTTTTGCACCCGTTCCCAAACCAACAGGTCGCGTTCGCAAAACACTCTGGGCTGAAATGGGGCGCCGGTACGATGCCTATAAAACGCATGTTGTGCGCCCCTTTTTCCGTGATCATTTTTCAAAAATTGACCGACAAATCGTATTGGTCGATTTGCTAAACGCGTTGGACAAAGGACCAGAGGCATTGTCCGATTTGCAACACACGATGAAGGATGTTGTGCATGCGTTTCGTCCTGGTCAAAACTCGTTTTTGACGCGCATTATGTTAGGTCAGCGTGTTGACAAAATATTATTCGCCGCAACCAAAGCAGATCATTTACATCACACGCAGCATACCAATTACACAAATATCATGCGCGCAATTATGGATGACGCCCAACGGCATGCAAAATTTCAGGGCGCAAAAACAGCGGCCCTGTCACTGGCCAGTGTGCGCAGTACAACAGAAACCACGCACCAAGATCATCCATGTGTCTGCGGGACACTGTTAACAAGCCGCAAAAATACGTTATCCTATGCAGGGTCATTGCCTGACAATGCCCAGCAACTGTTGCGTGACATCACAGATGGGCGTTCAAATTGGTTAGGTGCTGAATTCACTTCAACACCCTTTGCGCCGCCAACAGATGCATATCACTCTGATCGTGGCATCGCGCACATACGACTAGATCAAGCATTAGAATTTTTACTGGGAGACCGACTGTGATTCGACCAGCACGTGATTTGGATGCAGGACCGCTTGGGGCGATTTTATCTGAATTTGTGGAAACCAACGATTGGGTGCCGCGCCTGCATACCCGTGCACAGGACATTGCGTTCGCAGCCAAACTTATCGCGGGGCATTGCGTTTTTGTCTGGAGTGTGGATCGACCCGTCGGGTTTATTGCCATCCATCAAAATTCAATTGATGCGCTTTATGTGCGCAACGATCAACACCGTCAGGGGTACGGCAGCGCGCTGATCCAACATGCACAATCCATTCGCAGCGAATTGGATTTATGGACGTTCCAACAAAACACAAAAGCGCGGAGATTTTATGCAACCCATGGATTTTCGGAAACGGAATTTACGAACGGTTCGGGAAATGATGAAGGCCTGCCAGATGTGCGCCTAAAGTGGAGGGCACATTGATATGCGCGACAAAAAACCATTCACAGTTGAACTAGATGAAACAGCCCCAATTCCGCACCCTGCCGAGGTTGACCAAATCAATGATGCCCCCCTGCCCACTGCGAAATCAGTGCCATCTGAAAGGGGACTGGGTTTATTTGGTTGGGCTATCTCGTTTGGAGCCTCACTGGTTTTCGCATATTTAGCAATCGGATTTTGGGATTTCTTGGTCGCCCAATTCGCACGCAACACCCTCCTGGGCTGGACATTAGGGGGCATCGCTGCGACCTTTGTCGCGCTCATCTTTACGATGATTATACGCGAATTACTTGTGATCGCGCGTATGAAAAATATGGAACGCTTGCGCAGGCGTATCGACATTGTGTTGTCCACCCAAGATGTGCCAGAAACCCGGCACATTATTTCCGAGTTAAATTGCATTTATGCCCGTCGAAAACATTTGAAATCAAATTGTCAGAATCAGGCACAAACCGCCAAAGACAGCGTTGATCCAAACGCAATGCTCAGCCGTTACGAAGGCGAGGTCATGGCGGTATTGGATAAACAAGCACAAAAAGAAATCGAACGAGCCGCACGACAAGTTGCAACCGTTACAGCAATGGTTCCAATCCCGTGGATTGATATGTTGGCCGCATTTGGAACAAACATCACAATGATCCGACGTATTGGTGAAATTTATGGCGGACGATCTGGTCCCATTGGATCATGGCGCCTACTGCGGTCCGTTTCGTCACATCTGATGGCGACTGGTGCCTTGGCCGTGGGGGATGACTGGCTAGGCTCAGTTTTTGGAGGCAGCTTATTGTCGCGCCTATCACGTCGATTTGGCGAGGGTATGGTAAATGCGGCCCTTACAGCACGCGTTGGACGTGCCGCAATTGAGGTGTGTCGCCCACTGCCCTACCAAATCCAAAAGCGCCCTAAAATTAGTGTGATTTTGCGTCGTGCGCTGACTGGCATTTTTGACAAATCGCCAGATTAAATTTCGGATTTTTCCACATGACCACTGACTTCAGCCCAGGCATTTTCACGCAAAGCAAGGCCCAGAACACGATCAGGGTTTGTTGGGTGTGGCATCACCACATCCCTGAGCTTTTGGAACCCAAACCGCGAGTAATAGGGCGCATCCCCAACCAGTAAAATGCGTTCCCACCCAATCGCAGATGCAATTTCAATGCTTTCTCGGATCAGCAATCCCCCCAACCCTTCACCCTGTCGTGTGGGGTGTACAGCCACTGGACCCAGCAACAGGGCATAATCATTCCCAATGCGCACAGGCCAATGTCGAATCGCGCCAGCCAAAATTTGGTCAGGATCCCGCGCGGCTAGGGATAATTCAGGAACAGGATCAATGTTGTCACGCAAACGATAAGAGGACAACGCAGTGCGCCCAGGCGCAAAACACAGATCATATAGGGCCTCAACCTCCCACCAATCTGCCGTTGTTTCTTGTGTGATGTGGAACACTCACAACCCCTGTGCGAAAACTATGACTAGAATGCTGCCTAACACGGCACTAGGTTGGTTTCAAATAGGAGAATGCAGATGTTTTACGAACCACGCAATGGCCACGGGCTGCCACATAACCCATTCAATGCAATCGTAACACCACGCCCGATTGGTTGGATTTCAACACGCAGCACAGAGGGTACAGATAATCTTGCACCGTATTCATTTTTTAACGCCGTGGCCTATACACCGCCCCAAGTCATGTTCGCATCAACATCGTCGAAACCAGATCAAGATGACACCAAAGATTCTGTTGCAAATATCCGCGACACTGGTGTGTTTTGTGTAAATGTTGTGTCATATGAATTGCGCGATGCGATGAACAAAACATCGGCCGCATTGCCCAAAGACATGGATGAATTTGAAGCGGCTGGATTAGAAAAAGCGGAAAGCCAAATCATAAATTGCCCGCGCGTGGCGATTGCGCCTGCATCCTTTGAATGTCGGCTTACACAAATTGTAAAGCTAGAAGGTCAATCAAACCATGCGGTTTTTGGAGAAGTAGTCGGGGTTCATATGAATGATGCGTTTATCGTAGATGGCAAATTTGATGTGACCAAATTTGTTCCCCTTAGCCGCCTAGGATACCGAGATTATGCGATGGTCGAGAAAACATTCACACTCGCACGTCCCGACGATTAAGCTTGCATTTTCTTTGATGCGGGTCTAACTGCGATCCCATGATAACAGCGAACACACCACACTGCTTGCGACGCCGACGCCACTGACTTAGTGGCGTTGCCTTTTGTTATCTGCGCAAATACGCGCGAACCTTCCCTAATTGATTGACTTGTCCATGCCCATACTGCACGAAAAGGGCTCTAACTTGTAAAGGATTATGACGATGATTGCGTCCGTTCTACCAACATATGCACGTGCACCTTTGAATTTTGTAAAAGGTGAAGGAACATGGTTGATCGAGGCAGATGGACGCCGATTTTTGGATTTGGGCGCGGGCATTGCTGTGAATGCATTGGGCCATGCGCATCCCGATTTGGTCGATGCCTTGACCCAACAGGCGCAAAACCTGTGGCATGTTTCAAATCTATATGAGATCCCAAATCAACAGCGTCTTGCGGACCAATTGGTATCTTTGACCTTTGCTGATACAGTATTTTTTACCAATTCAGGCACTGAAAGCTGCGAATTGGCTGTGAAAATGGCGCGGAAATATTGGTATGAAAAGGATCAGCCAGAGCGCGTCGAAATCATAACCTTTGAGGGATCCTTTCACGGTCGATCTTCTGCCGGTATTGCAGCAGCAGGGTCAGAAAAAATGACCAAGGGCTTTGGCCCGCTTTTGCCTGGTTTTGTGCATTTGAAATGGAATGATCACGATGCAATCAAATCCGCGATTTCGGAAAAAACTGCAGCGATTATGATTGAGCCAATCCAAGGTGAAGGCGGCATTCGCCCCGTTCCTGAACAATGCCTAAAAGGATTGCGGGACCTTTGTGATGAACATGGTCTGCTTTTGATCTTTGACGAAGTGCAATGCGGCGTGGGCCGGACTGGTAAACTCTTTGCGCATGAATGGGCCGGCATTGATCCTGACATCATGATGGTCGCAAAGGGGATCGGCGGGGGTTTTCCATTGGGCGCTGTTTTAGCCAGCGAAGAGGCAGCCTTTGGTATGACTGCGGGGACGCATGGATCGACCTATGGTGGCAACCCGCTGGGCTGTGCTGTTGGTAACAAGGTTTTGGAATTGATTGGTAACGCCGCATTTTTAAGTGAGGTAACGGAAAAAGCGGCCTATTTCAAAGCGGGTCTTGAAGATCTGGTAGCGCGCCATCCAAACACGTTCAAATCCGTACGCGGCAAAGGATTAATGATGGGACTGGAGTGCGCTGTGCCAAACATGGATTTTGTGAACGCAGGCTATAATGCGCTGATTTTAACAGTTCCAGCAGGCGACAATGTCGTGCGTTTTGTGCCGGCACTTACCATAACCAAAGACGAAATTGACGAAGCGATGGCCCGCCTCTCTTCTGCGGCGCAAAGCCTTACGTAAGGACGAAAGATTAACGATGAACCACTTTTTAGACATCAACAAAGTCGCACCAAGCGAACTGCGCAAAATTATCGATCACGCGCGCGCTATGAAAGATGCGCGCAAAGGCCAACCAAAAGGCGCCATGGATTCTGAACACCCACTTGATGGTCATATGGTCGCGCTGATTTTTGAAAAACCCTCGACGCGAACACGCGTAAGTTTTGATGTTGGCGTGCGCCAATTAGGTGGTCAAACCATGGTTTTGTCAGGCGCTGACATGCAACTGGGGCACGGTGAAACCATCGCTGACACGGCTCGGGTCCTAAGTCGATATGTAGACATGATTATGATCCGTACCTTCGAAGAGGCAACATTGCTGGAAATGGCTGAATATGCCGACGTTCCTGTGATCAATGGCCTGACCAATCGGACGCACCCCTGTCAGATTATGGCAGATATTATGACATTCGAAGAACACCGCGGCCCAATCACAGGCAAAAAGGTGGTTTGGTCAGGGGATGGCAATAATGTGTTTGCCAGCTTTGCGCATGCGGCCGGACAATTTGGGTTTGATCTGACGTATACTGGACCAGAACAATTGGATCCAGAAATGGCCTTTATCGAAGATGCACGCGCAAAAGGATCAAATGTTCAGATCGAACGTGATCCGTTTAAGGCGGTTCAAGGTGCGGATTTAGTCGTCACAGACACTTGGGTCAGCATGCATGATCATCCAACGACACGCGAACGACGGCACAACCAATTGCGCAGCTACCAAGTTAATGCCGATCTTATGGCGCATGCAAATAAGGATGCATTATTTATGCATTGCCTGCCCGCCCATCGCAATGAAGAGGCCACATCTGAAGTGATG
>OAPM01000008.1_pt1 | contig 14952 bp, 13 predicted proteins | sample 1470761 | NCBI WGS metagenome assembly OAPM01 (sample SAMEA3275546, study PRJEB22092) | marine metagenome | biome: ENVO:00000447; feature: ENVO:00002042; material: ENVO.00002110 | collected 2014-06-21T11:05:00+00 | depth 0 m | reverse complement strand
GGACGTGGTCTATATTCACGATGGCCCCCCGCGTATTTCTCTCTACACAATGGTGAATAACGACAGCGGGGCAGGGGCGCACTCTGCTTTGGTTATTAATGCATCTCAACGGGTGATTTTTGACCCTGCGGGTACCATTAAACACGACGTTTTCATCGAAAAAGATGACGTGTTGTACGGTGCAACGCCAAGCGTGCTGCAGTTTTACACCCGCGCGCATGCACGCAAAACCCACCATGTTTTGATTCAGGATTTGGATGTTAGTCCTGAAATCGCCGAGCGTGCTTTGCAATTGGTGCGATCAAACGGTCCTGTCACATCTGCATTTTGTGCCAGCGCCAGCTCTTCAATCTTGCGCAAAATTCCCGGATTTGAGGGGATTGGTCAAACCATGTTCCCAAATCGACTGGCCGATGATTTTGCTAAGATAGAGGGCGTGCGTGAACAAAAGCTGTATGAATACGATGATGCGGACAAACGTGTCGCGTTAGAAGCCTATGACCCACAGCGGATCAATCAAAAATAGTGGTTCTGCACCTGTGGACATTGGCCACATTTGATTTAACCTGTTCATTTGAACAGGAGGGTGATCAATGACAGCTGTGGATTGGGATGGATATTTGATCGCGCCGAATGCGACGGGGGATGGCGTTACGCGTCAAATCTCTGGAACAGATCATGACGGAAAAAAACAGACCATTCGCGTGATCGAAGAACGCCCGCTGACTATTTATCTAAATTCCCAAGAAATTGTAACGGCTATGACGATTGGGGATTACCCCGAATACCTTGCTGTAGGGTTTTTACGCAACCAAGGGATGTTAAACCCAAGCGAGGCGATCACAGGGATCAGTTATGATGGCGAACTTGAAACAATCGTGGTGCGAACCGAAACGCAAACGAATTTTGAAGAAAAGCTGAAAAAGAAAACGCGCACCAGCGGGTGTGCCGTTGGCACCGTTTTTGGCGATATGATGGAGGGGTTAGCGGATCTGAAACTTCCCACTCAATCTGTTAAAACGTCGTGGTTGTATACGCTGGCCTCTCGCATCAATCGGACCCCCTCTCTCTACCTTGAGGCAGGTGCGATCCACGGGACAGTGTTGTGCGAACAAGACCGACCACTTGTTTATATGGAGGATGTGGGCCGTCATAATGCAGTGGATAAAATCGCAGGCTGGATGATGCGTAACGGTGTAAGTGGGGGTGACAAAATCCTTTATACAACCGGCCGTCTAACGTCCGAAATGGTGATTAAAACGGCACAGATGGGCATTCCGGTTTTGGCCTCGCGTTCGGGTTTTACTGCATGGGGTGTTGAAATTGCTGAACAAGTGGGGATGACGTTGATAGGTCGAATGAAGGGAAAGCGGTTTCAATGTCTATCTGGTGCCCAAAGGCTCATGTTTGATGCGGATCTGACCACTATTCAGGACGATCCCAAAAGTGCGGGTCGCAAGGGTGCTGAACATGGGTAAACCTTTGGGCGTGATCCTTGCGGGTGGTTTGGCACGGCGTATGGGGGGTGGTGATAAATCTCTACTAGGACTGGGTCAGTTGCGGGTGTTGGATCAGGTGATTTCCCGTTTGGGTGGGCAGGTGGATCAGTTGATATTGAATGCAAATGGTGATCCTGCGCGGTTCGATGAATTTGGATTGCCCATTGTCGCGGATAGTTTGGATGGGTTTTTGGGGCCGCTGGCCGGTGTTCTGGCCGGGCTGGATTATGCAGCGGATCATGGGTTTGATTATGTTGTTTCTGTTGCTGCGGACACCCCCTTTTTCCCAACGGATTTGGTGTTTTCCCTATGCGCCGCATCTGATCATATGGATGTTCCAATTGCACTTGCCGCAACAAAAGTTGAGAGCGGAAAGATTGTTCGCCATCCGACGTTTGGATTTTGGCCCGTGGCCCTACGGGAGGATTTACGATCCGCACTGCAAGATGGACTGCGCAAGGTTGTTTTGTGGACAGATCAACATGGCGCCGCAACTCATGTATTTGACAGCACAGAAATAGACCCGTTCTTTAACATCAACACACCAGAAGATCTGCAACTGGCGAACGACATTATGGAAACCCTCTCATGAAAATATTTGGTGTTACAGGTTGGAAAAACTCTGGGAAAACAGGCCTGATGGAGCGACTGATAACTGAATTCACAATGCGTGGATTAACTGTTTCCTCCATCAAACACGCCCATCACAGCTTTGATATTGATCATCCAGGGCGTGACAGCTACCGACACCGCAATGCCGGTGCGCGCCAAGTTTTGTTGGCATCACGCAACCGCTGGGTTTTGATGCATGAGCTGCGCGAAGAAGAGGAACCAAGCTTGGGTGATTTGTTAAAGCAACTGTCCCCCGTCGACCTGGTTCTGATCGAAGGGTACAAACGCGATCAACACCCCAAAATCGAAGCGCACCGAAAAGAAACGGGTCAGCCACTAATTGCACCAGGTGATGAAACGATTGTCGCTGTCGCCAGTGACACGTCTGTCACAGTAGATTGCCCTGTATTAGATTTGAACGATACAGGTGCGATTGCAGATTTCATTTCGCACGCTTTGGAATTGGATGTTTGATCGTGTCCTAACGATTGATTGGTCTGGGCGATCAAAACCATCGCCTGTCGCTGCCTGTGCGGACGCGATATTCACATGTTTTGGTGATCAACATGGGGTGGCCCATCCCATATATCACCGCACCCGCCATGCGGTAATGGATTACATTGGGACAGTTGTTGACACAGCCAAGCATCAAAAGGGGGCGACCTTAATCGGTTTTGATTTCTCATTTGGCTATCCCCACGGGTTAGCGCAACACTTGACCGGGTCGCGTGATATTCGATCCCTGTGGCAGTGGTTTGCTGATCGTATTCAGGACGACCCCCAAAATGCCAATAATAGATTTCAAATCGCGGCGGACATAAATGGGCTCTTTCCCGGGATTGGCCCGTTTTGGGGGACCCCTTCGACAGTACAATTCCCGAAATTACCGCATAAAGGAAGCATCAGAGAGGGGCACGGATTACCCGAATTTCGCGCAACTGAAGAACGCGCAAAAGGTGCGCAGTCAAATTGGAAATTATTTACGACGGGCTCTGTTGGATCGCAGGCTCTGCTGGGGATCGCGCGCTTGCACCACTTAATCTCTCAGTTCCCTAATATTCATCTTTGGCCCTTTGATGGGGGAATTCCGACATCCTTTGACGGTGTTGTTTTGGCAGAAATTTTTCCGTCCATGTTTGCATTGGACCAAGATCGTTTGACGCACCGCTTTCCAGATCAAACTTATCACATCAAAGATGCCGCACAGGTGCGCGCCGCAACAGAAGCATTTTTGCGCGTGTGCCGCGGGAATTGGGATGCCGCCTATCCAAGTGACAGATTGGATGATAGGGTGAAAGAAGAAGGCTGGATTGCTGGCATCAGTATGACAGAAAGGGCGTTATGGTCACACCGCCACCATTAAAAAACGATTGTTTCGCACTTCCCCCAGGGGTTGATTGGACGCCTGTTGATGATGCCTTGGGGCAGTTGAAATCTGCCCTGCGGTGTGTGGTTTCGACTGAAATGGTTGATATTATGGACGCGCGTGATCGATTTGTCGCGCATGATGTTCCTGCCCCCCGCGCTTCTCCACCCAAGGCAAATTCTGCAGTTGACGGGTATGGTTTTGCGGGGGCCGATATCAATGAAGAGGATGTTGTGCGCCTATCGATGCATCCAGAACGTGCGGCAGCAGGTGTGCCGATGCAATCGGCTGTGTCCAAAGGACAGGCTGTACGTATCCTGACGGGTGCGCAGTTGCCCGAAGGTGTTGATACCGTCGTTTTACAAGAGGATGTTGCGACCGATGGTCAACAAGTCGTTTTTCATGGCCCTGTAAAAGTAGGTGCTAACACACGCAAAGCGGGCGAAGATGTTAATCCAAAGGATATTGTTCTAACAGCGGGACAAAGGTTGCGCTCAACGGATCTTAGCCTTGCGGCGTCAGTTGGGATTGCTGAAATCGAATGTTTCCGCGCATTGCGTATTGGTGTTTTGTCTACTGGAGACGAGGTATGCGATGTCACGCAAACCGCGGCACCGCATCAGATCTATGATGCAAATCGACCGATGTTGTTGTCTCTGATCTCTGCATGGGGATTTGTTGCATTGGATCTGGGGCACGTGAATGATGATCGCACAGAGTTGCGTGAACGGCTGGATCACGCACAAGAAAGCGTTGATGTCTTGTTAACCTCTGGCGGAGCATCCGCAGGGGATGAAGATCACCTATCTGCGTTGCTTTCTGAAACAGGGTCCATCACATTTTGGCGGATCGCGGTTAAACCTGGTCGTCCGCTGGCGATGGGTATGTGGGGGAAAATGCCGATATTTGGCCTGCCCGGTAACCCCGTCGCGGCGGCAACTTGTGCAATGATCTTTGCGCGACCGTCCTTTAACATACTAGCAGGCGGAGCGTGGATGGTGCCGCGATCTTATTTGGTGAAAGCAGGCTTTGAAAAACGTAAAAAATCTGGGCGGCGCGAATATCTGCGCGCACGGCTGAATGGCGAAGAAGTCGATGTATTTAAATCCGAAGGTTCAGGCCGCATTAGCGGGCTAAGTTGGGCAAATGGCTTCGTCGAATTACCTGATCATGAAATAACGATCAAACCCGGTGATTGTGTTAAATTCATACCCTTTGACAGCTTCAACTAGCGTTCCCAGCTGACATCACCTAGGAATATATAACCCGCCCCATAGATTGTTTTGATCAGCTGTGGGTTTTTTGGATCTTCTTTCAGTTTTGTGCGCAATCGTGAAATGCGCACATCCATTGCCCGATCAAAGCTTTCTCCGGCTGCGCCGCCCAGTCGTTCTTGCATGAATGCCCGTGAAATCAGGCGTTTTGGGCTTTCTAAAAAGAGGCGCAAAACCTCACCTTCGGCATGTGAAAATGGGGTTTCCTCGCCATGTGTATCAATCAATGAATATCGATCAAAATCAGCAGTCCAATTGGCAAAATGTGCTAAGTTACCTGGTTCTGCTTGGGCGCGATCTTTGCGCAGGCGTGCGCGGATACGGGCCACGACTTCGCTGGGATCAAATGGTTTGATGATGTAATCATCTGCCCCAAGCTCTAGCCCTGTGACACGATCCTGGACCTGCGCGCGTCCAGAAATGATGATCACAATTGCTCCCTGCTCCAGTGCCAAACGATGAACTAGGCTTAGTCCATCACGATCAGGAAGGCCTAAGTCAACTAAGCATACGTCAGGTATATTGCTTTTGAGTGCAGCTTCAAATTCGGTCGCACGCGAAAAGCCCATTGTGCGAAACCCAGCGTCTTCCAACGTATCGGCCAAAATACGACGAATTTCTGGTTCATCATCAAGAATTGTGATTAGGGGCTGTGACATTCAAGACATCTTTCAAAGTTGCTCTTAGATCGCCTATTTCAAATGGTTTGGCAAGGACGGGCGCCATCCGTTGCGCACTGATGACCAAGGGGTGTGTCGTTGGCAAAGAGGACATGAAAAGCACCAGGGGTTTTTCGTCCGATAGGCTGCTGATTAAGTCTACGCCTGTCTCTTCGCCTTTTAGCTGTAGATCCGTTAAGATCAATGTGATTTCAGATAATTCCCCTAACAATGCACGTGCTTCGCCAGCGTCACTTGCTTCGATCACTGAATACCCCATACCTATCAGATAATTGCGGAAAACATCGCGTAGGTCTGTTTGATCTTCTACCAATAGCGCCATGCCCGGTGGGCGTTGTGCAATCGCCTGTCGTGCGGGCAGGCGCAAAGTAACACGCGCCCCGCGAAACCCATTTTGCAGGACCAGTGATCCGCCATTCATCTTGGCAACATCATACACCATGCTTAGACCAAGGCCCGTGCCATTCTCTCCTTTCGTGGTGAAAAAAGGATCAAACGCGTGTTTTAGCGCATTTTTGGAAAATCCCTGACCTGTATCCGTTACCACAAATTCGATCCATGTATCTTTTACGATTTTGGCAGCTAGGGTGATTGTGCCTGACTGTCCAATTGCATCGCGTGCATTCAGGATCAGATTTAGGAGTGCATCCATGAGTTGACCTGCATCCAATAGCCACTGTTTATCTGTCTTGGGTGGTTTTAGGATCAGGTTATGCTGTGCATCAAGTGCGCTATATGACAAGGGTGCGAGTTGATCAAAAACGTCTTTCATGGTGATGGCCTGTGGATGCGGTGCGCGATTGCCGACCATATCCGCAATTGAATTCAACAACGCCCCACCGCGCGTCGCGGCATTTAATGTGGCGTCTACCAATTGACGCGCGTCTGGTGGTAAATCAAGCTTGGACAGGCGTCCCTGTGCACCCATAATGATGGTCAATAAGTTCGAAAAATCATGCGCTAAGCCACTGGTCAGATGCGAGGCCATTTCACGTTTACTTTGCTGTTGTAATGTTGCGCGGGCTTGGGCCTCTTCTGTGACATCCATAGACAAAACGTAAACACCGCTGACTTGATTGGGATCGGACGTATCGGGGGTGAATGCGGTTCTGATCCGACGTGATGACAGTTCATCGGTGAATTCAAAGACTGATGATTTCCCATCTAATGCATTGTTTAAATGGGGTTCGATCAAAGAATATGTTTGCGCGCCCAATGCTTCTGCAATGTGTCTATTGATGATGTTGGCTGGACGCCCTGGCATCACAAGGTTCAGGCGTTTGTTTGAATATGTGTATCGGCGGTCTGGTCCGACATGGGCAATGTGTGCCGGCATCATTTCTGTTGTAAGGCGTGTGCGCGCCTCGATTTCTTGCAGATCACGTTGCGACTGCTCTAACGCTGAAATTGTTGAGGCTAATTTACGGTTCGTTGTGCTTAGCTCTTGGGAATAGGCGCTTAATTGCCCTGACAGCTCTTCAGATCGGGCGCGTAGCATATCTTCTTGTCGTTTAATCTGGGTGATGTCGGTATAGACTGTCACCCATCCCCCATTTGGAAGGGGGGTTCCCTCGACACTGATCACCTGTCCATTCCCGCGGGTGCGTTCCATGTAGTGTGGCGTGAAACTTTGCGCCATTTCAACACGTTCGACAACAAATGCGCCTAAATCATCTAAAGGACCGTAATCGCCCCGGGCAGCGACGTGGCGAATGGTATCCGCAAAGGATGCGCCCGGTGTGATCAGCGATTTAGGCAGATCAAACATTTCCTGAAAACGACGATTGGATAGGACCAGCCGCAAATCTGCATCATAAATAGACAAAGCCTGCTGGATCAGGTTCAAACCTGCCCGTGTCATCGCGTCCCTTGTCCGTGCGTCCATATGAAAGCTCCAATTTGGCAAATTGCTAACATGCTCATTGAAGCCTGAACAGTCGATCAAGAAGCTTGTAACAATTCGTTAGATTTCTGCAAACTTGACGAAACCTTTGATTCCGAGCGTAGTGGCAGCAGATCGGGCGCAGTGAATGATGCCTGACCAAGGGAGGAGTACCAAGTGACTGAGCCATTGAATGGCGAGAACGGGTTGCGATCCGTTCCGGCGTTGTTTCGTCGGAATGCCAAAAACAATCCATCCGCGCCCGCATATCGTGAAAAAGAATTTGGAATCTGGCAAACTTGGACTTGGGCTGATGCGTTGTCCGAAGCTGAGGCGCTTGCGCTCGGACTGATCGATTTGGGGATCAACCGTGGCGACTTTGTTGCCATCATCGGACGCAATCGACCCAGCCTTTATATCTCAATGGTTGGCATTGAAATGGCGGGCGGAGTTCCCGTTCCGTTGTATCAGGACGCAGTGGCAGAAGAGATGGCCTATGTTATGGGCCACTGCGGTGCGCGTTACGTGATCGCGGGGGATCAGGAACAGGTTGATAAGGTTCTGGAAATTCAATCGGATCTGCCAAATTTTGAACAGATGATTTATTTGGATGCACGTGGTTTACGCAAATATGATCATACACATTTGCATTCTTATGCAGGTATCTTGGCCAATGGACGTTCGAAATCAAATGCGCTGGCTGCTGAACTAAAGTCGCGCGAAGATGCGCTGAATTATGACAGCACCTGTGTCATGCTGTATACTTCGGGAACAACGGGCCGTCCGAAAGGTGTTGTTTTATCAAACCGCAATATTGTTGAGGCGGCGCGTTCATCCTCAGAATTTGACAAACTGGGTGCAGGCGAAAATGTTTTGGCCTATTTGCCCATGGCATGGGTGGGTGATTTCATCTTTTCAATCGGTCAGGCGGCATGGACGGGGTTTTGTGTGAATTGTCCTGAAAGCCAGGGGACCATGCACACGGATCTTCGTGAAATTGGGCCGACCTATTACTTTGCTCCACCACGTGTTTTCGAAAGCCAGCTGACAAATGTGATGATCCGCATGGAAGACGCCGGAAAAACCAAAAAATGGTTGTTCGATACTTTTATGGCGCATGCGAAAAAGGTTGGGCCGGCGATTTTGGATGGGAAATCTGTGAACCTGATAGATCGCTTAAAGTATGCTGTGGGTGAATTCATGGTGTACGGGCCATTGAAAAACACACTTGGCTTTTCAAACGTGCGTGTCGGTTACACCGCAGGTGAGGCGATCGGACCTGAAATTTTTGACTTCTATCGTTCTTTGGGGATTAATTTAAAACAACTTTACGGTCAGACAGAGGCCTCTGTTTTCATCACTCAGCAGCCCGATGGCGAAGTGCGCAGTGACACAGTGGGCATTCCGTCCCCTGGTGTTGAAGTGCGCATTGATGACAATGGCGAGGTTCTTTATCGCTCACCAGGGACATTTGTTGAGTATTTCAAAAATCCAGAAAGTACTGCCGACACCAAAGATCCAGAGGGATGGGTGGCAACAGGTGATGCTGGGTTCTTTGAACCTGATACTGGACATTTGCGTATTATTGACCGCGCCAAAGACGTGGGGAAAATGGCAGACGGCAACATGTTTGCACCAAAATATGTTGAAAATAAGCTGAAGTTTTACCCAAACATTCTAGAGGCAGTTGTGTTTGGCGCTGGTCGTGAAAAATGCATGGCGTTTATCAATATTGATATGTCTGCTGTGGGCAATTGGGCTGAACGCAATAACATTGCCTATTCCAGTTATCAGGAATTGGCAGGTCATCCACGTGTTCTAGACGCAATCCGTGGACACGTCGAAGATGTGAACCAATCGGTTGCGCAGGATGATATGTTGTCTGGTTGCCAGGTTCACCGTTTCCTTGTTCTGCACAAAGAATTGGATGCTGATGATGGTGAACTGACACGGACCCGTAAGGTGCGTCGCAAGGTGATCGGTGAAAAATTCGATGATTTGGTGAACGCGCTTTATGACGGCAAAGATGAAGTCTTTACTGAAACTGAAGTGACCTATGAGGATGGTCGCAAAGGTGCAATCAGTGCGACACTGACACTGTGTGATGCCAAAACCGTCGCACCTGCCCGAAAAATCGCGGCAGAATAAGGGGTGAATTGATGCTAGATCAAGAACAAGGATACATGACAGCAGATGGTCGCCAGATCGGTGGCACTGTCATGGATATGCGTAACATTACCCTGCGGTTTGGGGGGGTTACAGCGATTAAGGACATTAGTTTCGACATCCGCGAAGGCGAAATTCGCGCGATCATCGGACCAAATGGCGCTGGTAAGTCATCAATGCTGAACGTCATTTCGGGGTTTTATGTACCTCAAGAGGGGGACGTATATTTCCGCGGCCAAAAACGGGCTCCAATGCGCCCCTATGAAGTGGCGCGTCAGGGGATCGCGCGGACGTTTCAAAACATCGCCTTGTTTGAAGGCATGAGTGTTCTGGATAACATCATGACAGGACGCTTGACCCAAATGAAAGCGGGCATTTTATCCCAAGCGATTCGGCGCGGTAAGGCCGAAAAAGAAGAGGTTGAAAACCGCGAAATTTGCGAGAAAGTCATTGATTTCCTTGAAATTCAGCACATCCGGAAAACCCCAGTTGCGCGTCTGCCTTATGGTTTGAAAAAACGGGTTGAATTGGCGCGTGCCTTGGCGTCGGAACCAAAATTGTTGCTATTGGATGAACCTATGGCGGGGATGAACGTTGAAGAGAAAGAGGACATGAGCCGCTTTATTTTGGACGTGAACGATGAATTTGGTACCACCATCGCGCTGATCGAACACGATATGGGGGTGGTTATGGACCTGTCAGATCGTGTTGTGGTGATGGATTATGGCCGCAAAATTGGCGATGGCACACCAGATGAAGTGCGCAATAATCAAGAGGTGATTGACGCCTATTTGGGGGTCTCACATGACTAAAAAATTTCAATCTGTTTTACGTCGGTATCACGTCGGTATCGTGTCGGTGCTGAAAGAGGAGCGTGCAAATGCCTGAACAACTCGTCTTTGCGATGGAAGTTTTCCTAAACGGGCTTATGGCGGGGGTTCTTTATGCCTTGGTCGCGCTCGGATTTGTCTTGATCTATAAGGCATCTGGTATCTTTAACTATGCGCAGGGTGTTATGGCCCTGTTTTCTGCGATGACGCTGGTTGGCATCATGGAGGGACAGGTTCCCTTTAGCCACCTGATCAATGCCGCGCTTGGAACGCATGTGCATCATTTTGGTTGGCATTTACCTGCAGTGCTGGGGATCTTGCTGACGATGGCGGTGATGGTTGGATTGGCGTGGCTGGTACAGGTGGTGATTTTCCGCCATCTTGTGAACCAAGAGCCGATCATTCTGTTTATGGCAACCATTGGGCTTGCTTACTTTATGGAGGGTTTTGGCGACCTCATGTGGGGTGCTGAAATCAAAAAGTTGGACGTTGGCTTGCCGCAGGGGATTAACCTGTGGATTGATGAAACGACCTTTAACATCTTTGATTACGGCTTCTTTATCGATAATCTGGATATCGTCGCTACGATCATCGCGGCCCTTTTGGTGGGCGTCTTGGTGGTGTTTTCACAGTACACAAAACAAGGTCGCGCCATGCGTGCGGTTGCAGACGATCACCAAGCGGCGCTTTCTGTTGGTGTATCGCTAAGCTTTATTTGGGTGATGGTTTGGTCCGTGGCAGGGTTCGTTGCGCTGGTCGCGGGGATCATGTGGGGCACAAAATCAGGTGTTCAGTTCTCGCTTTCGTTGATTGCGCTAAAGGCACTGCCTGTTTTGATGTTGGGTGGTTTTACGTCAATCCCGGGTGCGATTGTCGGGGGGCTCATTATTGGCGTGGGTGAAAAACTGTTTGAATTTGCAATCGGCCCAATCATCGGCGGAGCGACTGAAAACTGGTTTGCCTATGTGCTTGCGCTCGTCTTTCTTGTGTTCCGTCCCCAGGGTCTCTTTGGTGACAAAATCATCGAAAGGGTATGATGGGATGACATACACAAACACATACGTGTCGGTACGATCCACTGACTTAATTCTTTGCTGGGAGGCGAAATAATGTTCTACCGTGAGGCTGGAGATTTCAAAACCTCCTATCAAGATGACAACCAAACGTTTCCGATCAAATTTGATCGCTATCGGTATTACTTTGTGTTGTTCATTGCATTCGCAATCATCCCATTCATGATCAATGACTATTGGGTGAATGCGGTTTTCTTACCATTTCTAATCTATGCCATCGCTGCGATTGGATTGAACATCCTGACGGGATATTGCGGTCAGGTATCCTTGGGGACGGGGGGCTTTATGGCGGTGGGCGCCTATGCGGTCTATAAACTGATGACTATGTTCCCCGAAGTCAGCGTTTTGATCCACATCGTGTTGGCGGGTGTTATCACGGCTGGCGTGGGCGTGTTGTTTGGTCTGCCATCTCTGCGGATTAAGGGGTTTTACCTTGCGGTTGCGACCCTAGCTGCGCAGTTCTTTTTGGTATGGCTGTTTAACCGTGTTCCATGGTTCTACAATTATTCCGCGTCGGGGCAGATTTCTGCACCAGAACGGACGTTTTTGGGCGAACCAATCACGGGGCCTGCGACCGAAGCATGGGCGGCATATTTGGTGTGCTTGGTCTTTGTGACACTGTCTGCGATTGTTGCGCGCAACCTGACGCGCGGATCCTTGGGGCGCAAATGGATGGCCATTCGTGACATGGATATCGCCGCCGAAATTATTGGGGTGAACCCGCTGGGTGCGAAACTTAGCGCATTTGCGGTTTCATCCTTCTTTGTCGGTCTGTCTGGCGCGTTATTTTTTGCCGTATATCTTGGCGCCGTTGAGGTGGGCGAGGTATTCGGGATCAACAAATCATTCTTGGTATTATTCATGATCATCATTGGTGGTTTGGGTTCAATCTTTGGCAGCTTTGCTGGCGCGGCGTTCTTGGTGTTGTTGCCAGTGTTCTTGAAAAACGTTTTGGTGGGTGGCCTTGGGTGGCCAACCGATTTGGCGGCACACCTTGAATTTATGATTGTGGGTGGTTTGATCATCGTCTTTTTGATCGCTGAACCCCATGGGCTTGCGCAACTATGGCGCGTAACAAAGGAAAAACTACGGCTTTGGCCCTTCCCTCATTAGGGCCTGAGTATCACGATCGGGGAAAAACCCTGACAATTTCAACCATCGGAAAATTATGGGAGGACCAACCGATGAAAACCAAACTGATTGCTGCAGCACTTGCAGGTATCATGGCGGCGGCACCTGCACTTGCAGATTTGACCTTCGCTTCACTTAGCTACCGTACAGGCCCATATGCGGCCAATGGTATTCCATTTGCTGATGGATATGCTGATTACCTAACACTATTGAATGAACGCGATGGTGGGATTGGTGGCGTTCCAATCAATTTGTTGGAATGTGAAACAGGCTATAACACTGAAAAAGGTGTTGAATGCTATGAATCAACAAAAGGCGAAGGCGTATTGGCCTATGCACCGCTATCCACAGGTATCACGTATCAGTTGATCCCTAAAGTGACAGCAGATGGTATCGCGCTGCATACTGGTGGATATGGTCGTACATCTGCGAAAAATGGTGAAGTATTCCGTAATGTCTTTAACTTCCCTGCGAACTACTGGGATGGTGCATCAGTGGGTATCAAACACCTACTCGACATCAATGGTGGCGACATTTCAGGCAAAAAAATTGCCTTGGTTTACCACAACTCTGCATACGGCAAAGAGCCGATCCGCACATTGGAAGAGCTGTCAAAAAAGCATGGTTATGAGTTGTCATTGCTGCCCGTTGACCACCCAGGTCAGGAACAGAAATCACAGTGGCTACAAATTCGCCGTGAGCGTCCTGACTACGTCCTAATGTGGGGCTGGGGTGTTATGAACCAGGTTGCGATCCAAGAAGCCGTGAACATCCGTTTCCCGATGGAAAACTTCATCGGTGTTTGGTGGTCAGGTTCTGAAAACGATGTTATGGCCGCAGGCGCAAAAGCGAATGGTTATAAGGCGTTGACATTCCACAATGTGGGCAACAATTTCCCAATCTTTGACGACATCCAAAAACACGTTGTTGATACAGGCAAAGCGGCTGGCGCTGGCGATCAGATCGGTACAGTTCTGTATAACCGTGGCATGTACAACGCGATGTTGTTGACAGAGGCGGTTAAGACGGCTCAGGCGGTGACAGGCAACATGGATATCTCACAGGCGGAAATGATTAAAGGCATGGAAGCGCTTGAGATGACCGAAGACAAGATGGCGGCCCTTGGTCTGCCAGGCTTTGGCCCAAGCTTCAGCGTTAGCTGTCAGAACCACGGTGGTGACGGCATGGTTGCGGTATCTCAGTGGGATGCAAACGCAGGTACATGGTCATTGATCAGCGATTATCAACAGTCTGATATGAGCGTTCTTCAACCGCTAATCGACGCAGACAGCTCTGCGTTCGCGGCTGAAAACAAAATCACACCAAACTGTAATTAATCACATCCTGGCCTCCGCCACTCAGCGGGGGCCAATCTGTAATCTTTTTCAAATTGGAAAGAAACCCGATGCTGGACGTATCACAAGACCAAGAAACACTACTCGAAGTGAACAATATCGAGGTGATTTATAACCACGTTATTTTGGTTCTTAAGGGCGTATCCCTGCGTGTCCCCAAAGGCGGTATAACTGCACTTTTGGGTGGAAACGGAGCGGGAAAAACGACCACACTCAAATCCATTTCCAATTTACTTCAATCCGAGCGCGGCGAAGTGACCAAAGGCATGGTGTCTTACCGCGGTGAACGGGTTGACCATACCGATCCAGCCGAAATGGTGCGTCGTGGTGTTATCCAAGTTATGGAAGGCCGGCATTGTTTTGAACATCTAACCGTCGAAGAAAACCTGATGACAGGCGCCTATACACGGACGGATGGTAACGCGGCGATCGCGGCAGACCTAGAAATGGTATACCGCTATTTCCCTCGCCTGAAAGAGCGTCGTAAATCACTGGCGGGCTACACATCGGGTGGTGAACAGCAAATGTGCGCTATTGGACGTGCATTGATGAGCCGCCCGGAAACCATTTTGCTAGATGAACCCTCAATGGGTCTTGCACCGCAATTGGTCGAACAAATCTTTGAAATCGTAAAATCGGTGAATGAAAACGAAGGCGTGACATTCCTCTTGGCGGAACAGAATACAAACGTCGCGCTGCGGTATGCACATTATGGGTACATCCTGGAATCAGGGCGCGTCGTAATGGATGGACCCGCAGCAGAATTGCGTGAAAATCCAGATGTTAAGGAATTCTACCTAGGCATGTCGGATGACGGGCGAAAATCCTATCGCGATACGCGCAGCTATCGTCGTCGTAAACGTTGGCTGAGCTAATCGGTTTATTTTTCTCCCAATGACTTTGAACTAGGACGACCACCCATGAGCTTTTTTGATGATTTAGAAACACGCAGTGCAGATCAACGCGCGTCAGACCTTGCTTTGGCCCTGCCTGCACAAATCGCAAATGCTCAGAAATTGGGTGGTAATGCGACCGCGCTGGGTAGGGTAGATGCCAGTTCAATTCAAACGGTCGCTGATTTGGC
>OAPM01000007.1_pt1 | contig 15594 bp, 17 predicted proteins | sample 1470761 | NCBI WGS metagenome assembly OAPM01 (sample SAMEA3275546, study PRJEB22092) | marine metagenome | biome: ENVO:00000447; feature: ENVO:00002042; material: ENVO.00002110 | collected 2014-06-21T11:05:00+00 | depth 0 m | reverse complement strand
CCACACGCTGTGCTTCAAGAACTGTAACTGAATATCCTAATTTGGCTAGATGCAGTGCAGTTGAAATCCCTGTGAAACCGGCACCAATGATACATACGTCGGCGGCGACAGTTTCGCACAATGCAGGGTAGGGGGACATGGGTTTTGCCGTGGCTGCGTACCAACTGTTCGGATATTCCCCGTGTTTATCGTTTGTGTATAATAGGTTCATACATTTAACAGCAGATGCTCGCGTTCCCATGGGCTGATCACTTGCAAAAACTCTTCGTATTCAGAGCGTTTCACAATGGAATAGACGCGTGCAAATTCTGGCCCTAAAATTTCATGAAGCTCTTTTGAGGCCTCGAATAAGTCTAATGCCTCTCCCATAACGCGGGGGATATCTTCATCGCCTTCGTATGCATCACCCTTGAATTGCTTTGAGGGGCGAATTTCGTTGATCATCCCCAAGTATCCACAGGCGAGTGATGCGGCAATGCCCAAATATGGGTTGCAATCCATGCCTGCTAAACGGTTTTCCACACGTCGCCCTTTGGTGTCAGATAACGGAATACGGATGCCAGTTGTACGGTTATCGCGGGCCCATTCAAGGTTAATGGGGGCGGCATGATCTTTCACGTATCTACGGTAGGAATTGACATAAGGAGCCAATACCGCGATGGCCGCAGGAAGGTATTTTTGCAAACCGCCTATGAAATAGAAAAACAGGTCTGTTTCCCCACCTTGTGGGCCAGAAAAGATGTTTTGACCTGACCCATTATCAATAATTGAATGATGGATGTGCATCGCACTGCCTGGTTCATCCTCAATCGGTTTGGCCATGAATGTGGCAAAGCAATCATGACGTAACGCCGCCTCTCGGATGAGGCGTTTGAAGTAAAACACCTCGTCTGCCAATCGCACGGGATCGCCATGGCGTAAGTTGATTTCTAATTGACCTGCGCCGCCTTCTTGGGTGATGCCATCAATTTCGAAACCCTGCGCTTCAGCGAAATCATAGATGTCATCAATTACAGGTCCGAATTCATCTACGGCTGTCATGGAATAGGCCTGTCGTGCTGCCGCTGGTCGCCCTGAACGTCCCATCATTGGTTGAATTGACTTTGCAGGATCAATGTTGCGTGCGACTAAGAAAAATTCCATTTCCGGGGCAACAACAGGCGTCCAACCCTTTTTCTGATAAAGCTCAACAACACGTTTCAATACATTGCGCGGGGCAAATGGCACAGGTTCGCCCTTGCGATCAAAGGCGTCATGAATGACTTGTAATGTCCAATCCCCAGTCCAGGGGGCCGCAGATGTTGTTGAATGATCGGGTCGCATGATCATATCGCGTTCAATAAACCCTTCTGCGCCGGCAGCTTCGCCCCAATCCCCTGTGATCGTTTGGTAAAATATTGAATCAGGAAGGTGGAAGGATCCTTGGCGCGCATATTTTGCCGCGGGCACCGCTTTGCCGCGTGCGATACCTGGCAAATCAGCAATCACGCATTCGACTTCGTCCAGTTTGCGACCTTTTACATAATCCTGCGCGTGCTGAGGAATTGAAGATAAGAAGGTTTCAAGGTCATTGGACATTACATCCTCTTTTCTTGTTGGAAATGGCGTGCGATTCTATCGGCCATCTCTGGTTGTTGTGCCTGCGTTTCCAGGCGCGATTCTGCAAGGCGAAGCAATGGATCTGGGACAACTCCTTGGCCGCGGTGATCAATTAAACCTTTGGTGAAGGCTGCGCCAAATTCAGGGTGCGGTTGGAATGTTAAAATGTGATTGCCGTAACTTAGGACTGCGTTTTTACAAAAACTGGATTTCCCAATCACGCGGGCGTCTTTAGGCAGTGTTATAACCTGATCTTGGTGCCACGCGTTTAGGGAATAGGTACGTCCTTCGATTTCATAATCGGTTAGGCCAACACTCCAACCCCCTTCGAATTTCTCGACATGCCCACCAAGCGCCTGTGCAATGATTTGATGACCAAAACAAATTCCCACCAAAGGGCGTTTGTCGTGATGAATGTCGCGGATCAAATCTTCTAGCGGTGGAATCCACGGGTGGGGTTCATATGCGCCGTGTTTCGATCCCGTAATCAGCCAACCATCTGCCGCGTCTGGACCATCTGGAAAAATCCCATCAACAACTGCATATGTTTCGAATTCAAAATCATATGAACCAAGTAATTTTCTGAATAATGTATCATAGTCGCCCAAGTCATCGATTAGGGCATCTGGTGAATGGCCTGTGGCAAGAATACCAATTTTCATCATCTTAAACCTACTTTAACTTGGCCAATCATACCGTTTCCAAATATGTTTTCCAATGTTCAGAAACATCGATTTCCGCTAAAAGAGATAGTTCTTGTTGTTTGGTAAGGCATAGATTTTCAATCAATGCCTGAGGCAAAATACGGGCAATAAGGGGATCGCTTTCAAATGCATTTATCGCATCCTGCCAAGAGGGGGCAAGTTGGGGTAAATTCAGATCATACGCGTTTCCCGTAATTGGATCAGGAGGCATCATCTCATCTTCGATCCCCACCAACGCTGCCCCCAGGATCACGCTTAGAATGAGGTAGGGATTGATATCCCCCCCCGCAACGCGGTGTTCGATCCGCCGTGCCTTATGATGGCTTTCTGGGATACGAATGGCCGCCGTGCGATTTTCGTAGGCCCAGCTTGCGCCGGTGGGCGCATGGGTGTTCGGGACCAAACGGTCATAACTATTCCCATGTGGTGCAAAAACCAATGTGGATGCGGCCATCGCTTCTAAGCATCCTGCAACGGCGTGACGCAGCATTACGGTTCCCTCTGCTCCACCATTGTCGAAAACGTTATTACCTTCTTCATCTATGACAGAGAAATGTACATGCATGCCATTTCCAGCCTCATGAGCAAAGGGTTTGGCCATAAACGTTGCGGCCATGCCATGTTTGCGGGCAAGTCCGCGAACCAGTGATTTGAATAACCATGTGTCGTCTGCAGCCCGCATTGCCTCTGAGTGGGTCAGGTTTACTTCGAATTGCCCCAAACCGGCTTCGGAAATTGCGGTTTGTGCATCGATCCCCATCGCGTCACACGCATCATAAAGCTCAGAAAAATACGCATCAAAACTGTCCAATTCCTGAAGCGACATATATGCGCGCCCCTCTAGGGGACGACCAGTTTTGGGATTAAGGGGCGGGGTTAGATTGTCGTTACGATCATTGACCAGATAAAACTCCAGTTCAGTGGCGGCCAAGACCTGCCAACCACGTGTTGCGTAGCGATCTAAAACCTGCGCAAGTGCGTGCCGTGGATCGCCGGAAAATGGGGTATTATCGATTTCATAGGTCCACATAGGAACCAATACAGTGGGCACGTCCAACCAAGGCATAGGAACGGGGCCACGATCCGTCGGCAAAAGAATTCCATCGGCATCCCCTGTTTCAAACACAAGTGGACTGTTTTTGATGTCCGATCCCCAAACGTCTAGGTTCAGGGCAGATAGGGGCAGTTTGAGTGCCCCTTGATCAATGCAATCATAATCAGAGATGGGTAAACGTTTTCCCCGCATCTGACCATTCAAGTCACATGTCGCAACTCTGAACGTTCGGAATTGGTTCAAATCCATAAGAGCCTCGTTCAATAATTTGATCAAATTATTTCACCACACTTATCGTTTGTCTAGTAGAGAGAGGGAATTTTATTTGTTTTACCGAATTATATTCATGCTTAGTTTGATTTTACCCTGATTTGATGCAGGCAAATGACGGTTCAGCCGTTTGTTTACCAGCCCATAAAGGCCAATCACGATAAGCGTGAGAACAATAAAATACCCTGCCAATATTGGATATGGGACGAAAGGGTTAAAGGTTTTGTCCGCAAAGTAGTTTGCATAATACAATGCATCTCCGCGTTGACGCGTTGTGGGAAACCCGGAAAAGAATACCAGTGTCGTTGCATGAAACAAAAAGATCGCTTCGTTTGTGTATGCAGGCCAAGCCAAGCGTAACATCGTGGGCCACGTGATGCGGCGAAAGCGTTTCCAACCCGATATGCCATAGGCATCAGCTGCCTCAATGTCGCCTTTGGGAATTGACTGTAGCGCCCCGTAAAAGATTTCACCCGTATATGCAGATGTATTAAGGAACAAAACAACCAACGCGCCCACCCAGGCCGACGTCAATGGGCTAAAAATCGGGAAGCTTTGCTTGAGCGACAGAAATAGGAAATAGGCAAAGAAAAACTGAATAAAAAGAGGCGAACCTCGGAAGATAAAAATTGTCCATTCGGCACTGCGTCGAAAGATCGGGTTGGATGACATTTTCCCAAGCGCAAGAAGTGTCGAAAAGAAAAAACCAGACAGCAGAGCGAGAACGCCAAAATATACGTTCCAAATCATGCCCGATCCAATAAGTGTGAATTGGTGGCAGAGAGTGAAATTATTGCGTGGTAATAAGCGTTCGCCTATACCAATTGAACGTAGACCATAATCTGCGATGATGTCCCAACAACTCATGCCTGGGCCCTCCGTTGCGCTTCACCTGCAGCCGTGGCCTGTCCATGTGTCAGACGTTTCATGATACGTTCCAAAACAAACTCGGATACTTTTGTGAACAACAGGTAAAAGACCAATAGCGCTAGGAAATACCACATCCGCCAGTCTGGATGCGGATAATCGGTAAAGCGTGTTGTTTTAGATCCACCCAATTCGCGCGCCCAATATACAATATCCTCTACCCCCAGCAGGAACAGAAGCGGGGTGGCCTTGATCAAGACCATCCACAAATTGCCCAATCCAGGCAGTGCATAGACCCACATTTGTGGAACAGTGATACGCCAAAATACCTGCGTTGATGTCATGCCATAAGCATATGCCGTTTCTTGTTGTGGATAGGGTACGGCGCGCATTGCCCCAAACAAAACATTCGCAGAAAAGGCACCAAAAACGATTGCAAATGTAAATACGGCCAGCGCAAACCCATAGGTTTCGTGGATCCATTGTGGTGCGTTACTCAGCGGCAGCTTCGCCGCCTGGCACACAACAAAATCATTGCCCTGCCTGATGGGTTCGTTCCAATCGGGGCATAGTAATTTGTGACGCGACCATTCAAGAACCTGGTCAAGCGCAATAACAAAAAACATAAAAAATGCGATGTCAGGAACACCGCGCACAATCGAAATATACGCGCGTCCCATGAGGCTAAAAATGAACAATTTCGAACGTGCGGCCATCGCGCCCAAAAATCCAAAACTCAAGGCGCAGGGTGCGGTAATTCCTAACAGCAGAAGAACGGTCAAGAATGACCAATAAAACCCCATATGTTTGGGAGTTGTGAGGTAGCACAACATCCAATTAAATTGGGATAAACTGTCAGGGTCAGTACAAAATTGGAACATATCTGGGTCCAAATCAAAATGCGGCGCGCCAATGGCACGCCGCAAATAAGTGCTGTCGTTAGAACTGACCAGAAGTTGGCAACCATTCGCCAATCAGTACGTTCAATGTTCCATCCGCTTTCATGTCACGGATCGCAGCAGAGAATTTTTCGCGCAACTCTGCGTCCGACTTGCGGAAGCCCATACCAACGCCGCCGCCAATGTATACATCCTCACCCGAGAATGACATGTCGCTGCTTTCCACGACGATTGGCTCTAAATAGGCTTTGTCTGCTAGAACTGCGTCTGCTTCACCTGAACGCACGGCTGCGATTGTTTCTTCTGGTGTTGCAAATTCTAACAATGTTGCACCGCTTGACGCGATGTGTGAAGCTTGGATTGTGCTAGATTGCGCGGCAACCACTGCGCCAGACAGATCGCCTGAGAAACCAGATAGTGTTGCGTATGCTGATGCATCAGGAAGGGTGTATTGTTCTGAGAAATCAATAACTTCCATGCGTTCTGCTGTTACTGACATGCCTGCGATGATCGTATCGTAGTTGCCAGATAGTAGGTTTGGAATGATGCTATCCCATTCGTTTGTGACCCACTCACATGTCAATTGCGCGCGTGCGCACAGCTCATCGCCCAATTCGCGTTCAAAGCCGGCAACTTCACCATTGTCGTCAATAAAGTTGTAGGGAGGGTAGGCGCCCTCGGTTCCCATACGAACGACTGAGTGGCCATCCGCCATTGCAAATGTTGCGCTTAGAACCAGCGCGGTTGTTCCCAAAACGAGTGCTTTCATTTTCTGTCTCCCAGTTTGTTTGAGTTTAAACTCTTTATCCCAAAAACTCTTTTAGGCGTACCGATTTTGGTGCGCCAAATAGTTCTTTTGGATTTCCCTCTTCTTCGATACGGCCTTGGTGCAAAAAGATGACGTGATCTGAAACGTCACGGGCCATATTCATGTCATGCGTAACAATCATCATTGTGCGACCTTCTTCTGCCAATCCCTTGATAACACGGATCACCTCTTGTTCCAATTCTGGATCAAGCGCGGATGTCGGTTCGTCAAACAACAGGGCTTCTGGCTCCATGCACAGTGCGCGCGCAATTGCGGCGCGCTGCTGTTGTCCGCCTGACAACTGTGCTGGATACACATTGCATTTATCGCCAATGCCAACCTTATCTAAATATTTCCGCGCTGCAGCCTCAACTTCACTTTTGTCACGTTTCAGTACGCTTACAGGTGCCTCCATGACATTTTCTAAAATTGTCATGTGTGACCAAAGATTAAATTGTTGAAACACCATGGATAGGTTCGTGCGGATCCTTGTGATTTGCTTTTGATCCGCGGGGCGCCGCGCAGCCTCAGAGGTCCATTTTACGGGTTCACCTTTGAACGAAATGTCCCCTGCCTGGCTGTCTTCCAATAGGTTGCAACACCGCAGCAACGTTGATTTGCCTGATCCCGAAGATCCGATCAACGAAATGACATCGCCACGATTGGCTGTGACATCGACACCTTTCAAAACCTTTAAATTCCCATAGGCTTTGTGCAGGTTTGTAATTTGTATGACGGGTTTAGATAAGCTCACGTGATTCTCTGTATCGTGGTTTGATCAAATTTTAAAACATGACATTTCGCACTATAACAACCAAAAAACGAACGACATTCACGAAGTATCAGACGAAACCTTAGGGAAGTTCGAACAAATTGCAAGGCGAACTTGGGGTAACGATACGCAGATAATCGTTTTTTGGAATTTTAACTATTTGATTTAGCCCTAGATGTTTTAAAATTGTTGGTGTTAATGTTTTGAGAGCCTGCTGCGCAGCTGACAGAATTATATTTGCATCAAATTGATGCGCGCAAATATAGGGCAACCCGGGCGTGGGCGTTGTCCAATGAATGACGCGTACTGTATTGCTAAGATCTGCCTGATACCTGCATATCAATGCCCAAGTGTGTGCGTCGATTGCCGCAAAATCAGCCCGTTTGTCTGACACAGCCTTGGTTGAAGCTGCATGCGAATGTGTTTGCAAACCGCTGATGGGGCGCATATCCGCAGTTTCCATTTCCGTTATGATTGATGCCCAACCAGATTGTGACAACGCCTCGTTATACGCGATGCGTTTATTTGCCAGGTCGCGAAAATCATAAATATTGCTATCAATATGCACGATTACAGCGCTTCTGTAATATCCCGGTGGGCATCCAGTTATTTTGTAATCTGGGGTTCCGATCAACTGAACGCGATCGTGTAAAAAGGTACGATAGGGCATACCGCATGTTTGTCCGAATAGTAATTTTTCGGACTGCCAGAAGGATTTTAAATCAACCGGCTTGCTTAGGGTGTCAGGCCCGTAATCTAGATGCGCACGCATGTTCGCCCAAAACCGATCATGAGACGCCTGTAGTTCGGGGCGATCATACATCGGCAGGCCCGCAATCATTTTAACCGACCTTCTGGCGCGCTTTAGCGCTGTCCACATCTGTCACGCCCAGCAGGCTTGCCACCAGTCGGATCAATGCATCTTCTTCTGCATCCCGTTCGCCATCGGCAAGCGCAATTTTCCAAAGTGCTTCGATCACGGCAAGACGCTCTTCATAGGCCACGCATTCTTTGATAGCGCGCGTAAAGCGAACAGTGTCTGGTGCCGCGGCCTCTAACGCTTCGCCATCTTTGCGCAATGCTTCCGTCTCACCCTGTTCCAAGGCGTAACGTGTCGCCAGAACCCGATCAATATTCATGATTTCGACACTGGAATAATCACCATCAGATCGTGCCACACGTACCAGTAGGGCCGAAATCGCCAATCGTGCGCCTGTATCGCTCAACGGTGCGGGGGCGGGCGACAATAAACGGTTTAGAAAATCACTAATCATTTGCTTTCGTATCCTTCGACAATGACCATGTCACCGGCTGAAACCTTGGCGCGAATTTCAAAGGCCGCGCGATATTCTGGGCTTTCGTAACAGGCACGCGCCGTTTCAATATCGTCAAATTCTATGACCACTGTGCGTGGGCGCACGCTGCCTTCTTCTACAGTCTGTTCCCCACCACGCACTAAGAAGCGCGCGCCAAATTTTTCAAACGCGATTGCGTTTGCTTTGCGATACTCTTCATAAACTACGGGATCCTCGACAGTGACGTGGCCGATCCAATAACCTTTTGGCATTTTTTTACCTTTCAAGTCAGCTTGCCGAATATCTCAGCAATTCGTGTCATTTCATCTGATAAACCAAATGGGGGGTTTACGATGAAAAGTCCAGAACCCACCATTCTGTGGCCCTTACGTGCAGGTGGAAATGTAACCTCTGCACGCAAACCCTCGGGATGGGTCTTGCTCAGCGCATCAAGCATTGAATTATGCGTGCCCGATGTGAGTATCGGATACCAGAGCATGATAACGCCCACGTTCCATTTTTTATGCACCTTAGCAATGAACGATGGAATTGTAGCGTAGTCTGTTTTCACTTCGTAACTGGGATCTATCAATAGCACACCACGCCTGGGATTTGGGGGGCATAGGCTTTGCGCCAATTGATAGCCATCTTGTTGATATACTTTGGCGCGTTTCCCTATTGCAGATCTAAGCGCCTGTGCCTCTTGCGGGTGAAGTTCTGCTAAATGTATCTGATCACTTTTGCGCAGTAACTCGCGTGCAATCCAAGGAGAACCGGGATAATGTCGTGGGCCAAAGTTATTTCGGACATTCTGTAGCACGCGCAGGTACGGATGTTTTGCGCCTAACTCCGTTTGGATCAACGCACTTTCTATCCCTTTTTCGGCCTCACCCGTTTTTCGTGCCGCATCTGATGCCAGATCGTAAAGCGCGCGGCCAGAATGTGTCTCAATGTAACTGACAGGTTTATCCTTGACCGTTAAATAGGCCAAAATCCATGCTAGGGCCGCGTGCTTTTGCACATCGGCCAGATTGCCTGCGTGATAGATATGTTGATACGACAGCATCCCTAAGATGTGCCAGCGATTGATTGATTAAACAAGTCTGCTGGTGTCTTTTGCCGCGCGTATGAAATCAGCAAACAGTGGGTGTGGTTCAAATGGTTTGGATTTCAGCTCTGGATGGAACTGTACGCCAATGAACCATGGATGATCTTCCCATTCAACAATTTCAGGCAGACGTCCATCAGGGGACATGCCAGAAAATTTCAAACCTGCTTGCTCTAACTTCTCACGATAGCGAACATCAACTTCGTATCTATGGCGGTGACGCTCTTCTATCGATGTGGTTCCATAGGCTTTGGCGACCTTTGTTCCTTCGCCCAGCGATGCAGAATAGGCACCCAAACGCATTGTGCCGCCCTTATCATCGGTAACTTTACGCGCAACTGTTCGGTTGCCTTGGACCCATTCCTTTAGATGATAAACAACAGGTTCAAACCGTTTTTCACCCGCTTCGTGGTCAAACTCTTCTGATCCTGCATCCTTGAGACCAGCAACATTGCGCGCGGCTTCGATCACGGCCATTTGCATGCCTAAACAAATCCCAAGATAAGGAATTTTATGTTCGCGGGCAAATGTGGCTGCTTTAATTTTGCCCTCGGTGCCGCGTTCACCAAATCCGCCTGGTACTAGGATCGCATGAAACCCTTGCAGGTAGGGGGCAGGATCTTCTTTATCGAAAATCTCGGCATCTACCCACTCAACATTCACTTTTACACGATTTGCCATGCCACCATGGGTCAGTGCCTCTGCGATTGATTTATATGCATCTTCTAGCTGTGTGTATTTCCCAACTATTGCAACCTTCACGTTGCCCTCTGGGTTATAGATACGGTCGGCGACGTCATTCCAGCGCGTCAAATCAGGTTTGGGCGCAGGGGCGATCCCAAAGGCGTCCAATACAGCCTGATCCAGACCTTCGCGGTGATAGGCTAAAGGCGCCTCATAAATCGATTTCAGATCTTGCGCGGCGATCACGCTATCTTTGCGAACATTGCAGAACAGAGCTAATTTTTCGCGTTCCTTTTCAGGAATCGCGCCCTCGGAACGGCACACAAGGATATCTGGCGCAAGACCGATGGAACGCAACTCTTTTACCGAGTGTTGGGTGGGTTTGGTTTTCAGTTCTCCTGAAGCTTTGATAAATGGCAAAAGCGTCAGGTGCATGAACAAAGACTGTCCGCGCGGTTTGTCTTGTGAAAACTGGCGGATGGCCTCAAAAAATGGCAGACCCTCGATGTCGCCAACTGTGCCGCCGATTTCGCACAACATGAAATCTACTTCGTCTTCCCCGATTGAAATGAAATCTTTGATCTCATTCGTGACGTGCGGGATAACTTGAATTGTTTTTCCCAAATAATCGCCACGGCGCTCTTTTTCCAAAACACTCGAATAGATACGACCAGAAGAGATCGAGTCGGTATTGCGCGCGGCAACCCCGGTAAATCGTTCATAGTGACCCAGGTCCAAATCAGTTTCAGCGCCATCGTCGGTCACAAACACTTCGCCATGTTCAAACGGGCTCATCGTGCCGGGATCAACGTTTAGGTATGGATCCAATTTGCGAAGGCGCACACTATAACCACGTGCCTGCAAAAGGGCGCCAAGCGCTGCAGAGGCAAGACCTTTTCCAAGCGAAGACACCACACCACCTGTGATAAAAACAAAACGCGCCATTGGTTGAAACTCTCCCGTAGTGTTGGGCATGGTTGCCATAATCAATCGGTCCCACTCGCGCAAAGTGCGCCATGTACCACGGGACTTAAGTAATAAAGGATTCGCAAAATTTTGCAAGCTAACCGCAACATTATGTTGCGGTTATATTTTTAACCCCAAGGGATAGTATTAATCAGCGCTTGGTAAGAGTGGCGCTGTACCATCGCTACTAGGAGGTAGCAGTTCATCCACATTCAATTCCGGCACACCATCTGTTTGTGCTGCTGGTGCAACACCAAGGCGATCCAAAACAGACCCATCAGATGAATTTTGGGCCGCAATGATCGTAAGCGTGATCGATGTGATAATGAAAGCAATCGCCAAAACCCACGTCGCTTTGGACATCGCGGTTGCAGCGCTGCGGCTAGACATCACATTGTCTCCACCACTGCCCATGCCAAGGCCACCGCCCTCTGAACGTTGAAGTAAAACAATTCCAACCAGCCCCAAGGCCAGCAACAGATGGATGGTGAGTACGACGTTTTCCATTCTACCCCGCAGGTTTTCGACTTGCAGGGGTAGATAGTGATGTTTTGCAACATGAGCAAGGGGAGAATCCATCAGAAGTACCAAGTGAATCGCATGACATTTTTTGACCTGCGGCAATTTCGTGGTTTCCATAGGGGAATTCCCTCTGTATATCAGCGCGGGTTTGATAGCGCATGAGAAAGGCGAGACATGGCAAACGTTGTGGTTGTGGGTGCTCAGTGGGGCGATGAAGGCAAAGGCAAGATTGTTGATTGGCTAAGCGAACGCGCCGATGTCATCGCGCGGTTTCAAGGGGGGCACAACGCAGGCCATACATTGGTTGTCGACGGTGTGACCTATAAATTACATGCATTGCCAAGTGGCGTTGTTCGTGGTGGAAAACTGTCTGTCATTGGCAATGGTGTTGTTTTGGACCCCTGGCACCTGATCAAAGAGATTGAAACAGTGCGCGCGCAAGGCGTTGATATCAGCCCAGAGACATTGATGATCGCGGAAAATACGCCTCTAATTCTACCGGTTCATGGTGAACTTGATCGTGCGCGCGAGGCGCAAAATAGTGTTGCGAAAATTGGAACCACGGGGCGTGGCATCGGTCCTGCCTACGAAGATAAGGTGGGACGCCGTGCTGTTCGCGTGGCGGATTTGGCTGATTCTGCAACGTTAGAGGCGCGTGTGGATCGCCTGCTATTACATCACAACACACTGCGTCGCGGTTTGGGCATGGCAGAAGTGGATCGTGCGGCCGTAATTGCACAGTTGCACGAAATAGCCCCTGAAATTCTGAAATACGCGGCCCCCGTTTGGAAGGTGCTGAATGAAAAACGCAAAGCGGGCAAACGTATTTTGTTTGAAGGGGCGCAGGGCGCGCTGTTAGATATCGATTTTGGTACGTATCCGTTTGTAACCTCTTCAAATGTTCTGGCGGGTCAGGCATCAGCAGGAACAGGTATTGGGCCGAACGCAATCGATTTTGTATTAGGGATCGTCAAGGCATATACAACCCGTGTGGGCGAGGGGCCATTCCCAACTGAATTGTTTGATGATGATGGTCAGCGTTTGGGCGAACGTGGTCACGAGTTTGGGACAACAACAGGGCGCAAGCGTCGCTGTGGTTGGTTCGATGCAGTTTTGGTTCGGCAAACATGTGCAACATCCGGTGTGACTGGAATTTCGCTAACAAAACTTGATGTTTTGGATGGATTTGAGACGCTGAAAATTTGTGTTGGATATGATCTGGATGGCGAACGTTTAGAATATTTGCCAACAGCGGCCGATCAACAAGCGCGCTGCACACCGATTTACGAAGAAATGGAAGGCTGGAGCGAAAGCACCGAGGGCGCCAAAAGTTGGAACGATCTGCCTGCCAATGCAATCAAATATGTTAAACGCATTGAAGAGTTGATTGAATGCCCAGTCGCGCTACTTTCAACGTCACCCAAGCGTGAAGACACGATTTTGGTTACGGACCCATTTCAGGACTAAATATGCTAAGCTACAAAGCACGTCGCAGATTATCATTGCTGATTTTATTGGTGGGATTGCCGCTGTATATCATCGTGGCTGTCAACGTGGTTGCATTATTTGAGCGCCCATCAATCTTGATTGAGGTTATCATTTATGTGTCACTTGGGATGCTTTGGGCGTTCCCATTTAAATACGTGTTTCGTGGCGTGGGTCAGGCCGATCCTGACCAAGATTGATTGCTAGGCAGTACCAACAAAATCTGCAGATAGAACCAATTCGATCAAGGCGCGTGCTTCTTGCCTTGCATGTCTAGGATCAATCTCTCTGTCGGCTTGTGCAACGCTAAGCCATACGCCATCCAGATAAGCCTGTAAAATGCGTCGCATGGTTTCAACAAACGGGGCTGGGACCAGGTGGGCAAGTTCGGCGCGAAAATGTGATTTGACCCTTGATTGATTTATACGCTGCAACCGTTCTAGATGTACAGAATGTGGCGACGCTGACCAAAATTGCACCCAAAAACTACAGTGTTGGGGCGTGAAAAATCTGGGGTCAAAATGGGCATCGAAAATGGCACGCAGGCGGTCTTTGGGGTCAAGTGCGATTTCAAGGTATTGTGTGTGTGTCGCGTTTAATATCCGTAACAGATGGCGCATCGTTTCAAACATCAATTGCTCTTTTGAACCAAAATAGTAATTGATACTGGCCGCAGTCGCGCCAATCTCGGCGGCGATTTCAGACATCGTGACGGAATGAAAACCACGTTTGTGCGTTGCCTCAAGGGTTGCAACAATAAACTCTTCATGTCTGATATCACGGATTTTTTTTCTATTCATATGGAACGAATACCATTGTTTGAATCCGATAAGCAAAACCTAAATGTAAATATAAAAATTAAATGACTATTTAAAAAATGATTTTACTTTTCAATAATTCTGGGCAAACACTGTCTGTGCGCGGCGTGTGAATGTCGAATTTATGATGGCGTTTGATGCATAACATTGCCATCTTATTAGAATAACACCGACACTCTGCGCGTTACGAATAAGGAAAGATAACAATGCAAACTCAACCAGTCGCAAGTCACTTTATCAATGGTGAATACGTGGAAGATACAGACGGAACACCGATTGATGTTATCTATCCTGCAACAGGCCAATGCATTGGGCGTGTGTATGGCGCGACAGATGCTGTGATTGAACAGGCCATTGAATCTGCACGGCACGCGCAGAAAAATTGGGCGAACACGTCTGGGACAGAACGTGGTCGGATCCTGCGTCGCGCGGCCGACATCATTCGTGAACGTAACCGTGATCTATCTATTTTAGAAACTTATGACACTGGGAAACCCTTGTCTGAAACGCTCTATGTTGATGCAACGAGTGCTGCTGATGCGTTGGAGTATTTTGGCGGTTTGGCGGGTTCATTAACGGGTGAACACATTCCGATGGGCGAAAACTGGGCCTACACAGTGCGCGAGCCATTGGGGCTGTGTGTTGGGATTGGTGCTTGGAACTATCCGACACAGATTTCATGTTGGAAGGGTGCGCCAGCATTAGCGTGCGGAAATGCAATGATTTTCAAGCCATCTGAAACGACGCCGTTGTGTGCCTTAAAAGTGGCAGAAATTTTGATCGAAGCCGGTTTACCAAAGGGCCTTTTCAATGTGGTCCAAGGCTTAGGCGAGGTTGGTGCAAAGTTAGTGAGTGATGCACGCGTAGATAAAGTTTCTTTGACGGGTTCTGTTCCAACAGGGCGCAAGGTTTATGCCGCGGCAGCCGCAGGAATTAAGCACGTGACAATGGAGCTGGGGGGGAAATCGCCGCTGATCATTTTCGAAGATGCCGATATTGAAAATGCGGTTGGCGGAGCAATCTTGGGGAATTTCTATTCTTCTGGTCAGGTCTGTTCTAATGGAACGCGCGTGTTTGTGCATGAGGCGATCAAGGAGAAATTTTTGGAGCGTTTAAGCGCGCGCTTGCGTGAGGCTGTTATTGGCGATCCGTTGGACGAGGCGACAAATTTTGGCCCAATGGTCAGCGAGCGACAAATGAAAATTGTGCAAAATTATATTGAAATTGGCCAAGCTAAGGGCGCGCGTTTGATTTGTGGTGGCGAACGTTTGGATCGTGACGGATTTTACCTTGAGCCGACTGTCTTTGCCGATGTTCGTGACGACATGACAATCGCGCGTGAAGAGATTTTTGGCCCTGTTATGTCAGTGTTAGATTTCAATGATGAAGCAGATGTGATTGCGCGTGCCAATGATACAGAATTTGGATTGTCCGCGGGTGTGTTTACCAACGATCTTTCGCGTGCCCATCGTGTGATCGCGCAGTTAGAGGCGGGGAGTTGTTTCATCAATTCCTATAACGACGCCCCCGTTGAAGCACCATTTGGGGGGGCAAAACTGTCTGGTGTTGGCCGCGAAAATTCGAAAGCAGCAGTTGAACATTATTCGCAGATGAAGTCCGTTTTTGTCCGTATGGGAGATGTTGAGGCGCCATTTTAGGTCTATTGGACCGACGCCCACTCACCCACTCCACTGGACCTAGGAGGAAACAATGCAAGCAGATTACGTGATTGTCGGTGCTGGA
>OAPM01000006.1_pt1 | contig 16379 bp, 15 predicted proteins | sample 1470761 | NCBI WGS metagenome assembly OAPM01 (sample SAMEA3275546, study PRJEB22092) | marine metagenome | biome: ENVO:00000447; feature: ENVO:00002042; material: ENVO.00002110 | collected 2014-06-21T11:05:00+00 | depth 0 m | reverse complement strand
ACGCACTGCTGGCGCCGGTTCTGATTTTTGGCAATTTCGCAAATTTGAAAACGGTCTTGATTCCCCGCGTTTGATTAGTTGGAAACAATCTGCAAAATCTGATGGTTTATTTGTACGCGAAACGGAATGGAGCGCGCCTCAAACGTTGTCTATTGTAGTGGATAGAACGGTTGATAATTTTATAGATCATCCAAAATCCAAAGCGTATCTAAACGCCTTGATCGCACTAACATTGGGGTATGCATATTCGGATGTTTCTGAAAAGGTACGCATTGATTGCGGCGAATTTTTGCATATGGAACGACCCAAGGACCATGTGGAAATTGCTAATGCATTATTACGGCCAGCTGAGTCTAATTGGCGATTGCCGGCGACGAACGATATTCCACAAAATTCCAAGGCGTTGCTTCTCTCTAGCTTTTTCAATGATCTAGGGCAGCTTCGTGAATTCCTGGCTCAAGTAACTGAGCGTGGCATTACAGGATGTTTGGTACAGGTCGTGACGAACGATGAATTAACTTTCCCGTTTTCGGGACGTGTGAAATTTGAAAACGCAACAGGCGCTAGTGTTTTTCAATCCAATCAGGCGCGCAGGTTAAAGACAGAATATTTGAAGAAATTTGCATACAATCAGCACCAATTAAATTTGCTAGCGCTGTCGTGTGGTTGGACATTTTTCCCTATCTCAGTCGAACAAGATCCGCGTGAAGTTTTGGGCCTATGTATCCAAAAACTGGGGATGTGCTAGAATGCTACAATTCGCGTCCCCCTTGATCCTATGGGCGTTGGCTGTGTTACCCGTAATATGGGTGTTGTTGCGCGCCGTGCCGCCATCACCTGTCAAACGAACCTTTGCAGCTGTGACGCTGTTGTTGGGACTGAAAGACAAAGATCAGGTGAGTGATCGTACACCTTGGTGGCTTTTGTTGATGCGTACCGTTGCGCTTGGTGCATGTATCATAGGACTGGCCAAGCCTGCGCTGCATAGTGGCGACAGCGGTTTTGTACGTGATCGAATGTTACTTGTATTAGACGGGGGATTTGCGCATGAAAAGTTTGCGCAAAGTCATCGATCGCAGATGGAAACATTATTGAATTCTGCGCAAGCAGATCAAAAATTGATCGCAGTGTTGAATATTGCAAACCCAGGGGCGCTTGATTGGCAGAACGCTGATTTTAACCGCGAGCGGTTGGCAAACTGGACCCCTTCAGCATGGCTGCCAGATTTCATGTCGAGCCTTAATTATCTCGCATCAAATACCTTGGAATATGACACTGTGTGGTTCTCAGACGGATTGGGCTATGACAGGCAACGTATCGCACTGTTAGAGCTGTTTAAGAGGCGCGGTAGTGTTGAAATTCGTGTGCCTGATGACGGTATTGGTGTGTTGCGATCCGTAATCCGCGATGGTGATGAATTGATTGCAAAGGCTGATTTTTCCGATGGAATCGAAGGCGTACACGAGGTCGTTTTTCGCGGTTTAACCCCCAGTGGTCAAAGTGCAGAGTTTGCGCGCGTTCCCTTATCACTTGAAACACTGCGTGCGACTACATCTTTACCCGCAGAATTGAGCGCGCGTTTAACGAATGTCTTTATCGAAAACGAAACGCATGCAGGTGCCATTGTTCATGTGTCCGACTACCTGGCACGCCCCAGAGTGGGTCTGTTTTCACCTGATCGATCCGAAGAAGTTGCCGAGCTGCTTCAACCTCTCCATTATTTACGGACGGCTCTGCGACAAAATGCAGAAATTATTGAACAGTCACTTGATGATATTTTGCTATCAAAACCGGATGCAATTTTTATGGCTGACGTGTCGCGCCCGCCCAATGAAATACAATTGGTGGATTGGGTCACTGACGGTGGCACATTGGTCCGGTTCGCGGGACCTAATACTGCATTGAATGCGGTTGAATTAACAGAGTCCGAGTTGATGCCTGTTCGCCTGCGCCAAGGTGGGCGGCAACTTGGTGGTGCGATGACATGGGAAACTCCAAAGCAACTCGCTCCGTTCTCGCGTGAAAGCCCGTTTTTTGGATTGGAAATCCCAAATGATATCAGGGTGAATGCGCAAGTTTTGGCAGAACCAGACGCGGATTTATCATCACGGGTTATCGCAGAACTGGCGGATGGCACTCCGCTTGTTACGCGACTGGCAGTGGGTGATGGACAGGTTGTGTTTTTCCACGTTACCGCAAATGCGGATTGGTCGAATTTGGCGCTGTCTGAATTGTTTATTCAGATGATAAAAAGGGTTGTGTCACGTTCATTGATTTTGGAAGATAGTGAAATTCCAGAAACGTTGACTTGGCAGACTATACAGCTGATCAATAACACTGGAAAATTGGTTGCCCCTGAAATCCCTGTCACGGTAACATCAGAGCAATTGGCCTCTGGTACGGTCTCGGCCGAAATTCCTGGTGGGATCTATCAATCTGATGCTTTTACGGTTGCTCTAAATATTGGTGCGAATGCGGGCGATATTAGCCCGATGAAGTGGCCCGCGGATGTGAATGTGCAGATCGGTGATGCGGGAACAAATGTAATTTCACTGGCGCATTATATGTTTGTTCTGGCATTGTTATTATTGATGCTAGACGTGATTGCGTCGGCGCGCGTCGCTGGACGATTGGTGCTTGTAATCTCATGTTTGTGTGTTTCATCACCTGAGGGTCTACGCGCTGAGACTGAATTAAGCGCCGCTTCTGAAATAACCTTTGCGCATGTAGTGACAGGTGACCCGCGTTTGGATCAAATCGCGCGGTCTGGACTCTTTGGGCTATCAGATGCCTTGTTCTTCCGCACCTCTGTCGAACCGAGCTTACCCGTAGGTGTCGATGTTGAATTTGATGAACTCGCCTTTTACCCATTTATATATTGGCCAATTCCAGAGACAGAAGTTTTACTTACCCCAAATGCGATTGCTCGGGTGAACCGCTATATGCGCCAGGGGGGTGTTGTTGTGTTTGACAGCCGGGATGCAGGAACAGGAAATAAACAAACATATCTACGCAATTTGCTGCGCCAGCTTGATATTCCACCTCTGGACCCGCTGCCCAAGGATCATGTTATAAACCGGACATTTTATTTAACCCAGGACGCACCTGGTCGATACCCTGATGGTCAAGTTTGGGTTCAGGCTGCGGTAAACAATGCACCATCAGATCCCGCATTACCATTTAGGAAACTGAATGATGGTGTGACGCCAGTGATTATTGGATCAAACGATTGGGCTGCTGCCTGGGCCATAAACCAGCAGGGGGATCCGATGTATCCAATAGGTCGGGGGCGTGCTGGTGAACGTCAACGCGAAATGGCGATACGATTTGGAATTAATCTTGTGATGTATGTGCTGACTGGAAATTATAAGTCGGATCAGGTGCATGTTCCTGCCTTGCTTGATCGATTGGGACAGTGATGCAGTCAGTTATTTTTTCATATTTGATCCCACTTCCACTACTTGTTGCTCTGGCGATTTTGGCCGTTATTTTGGTTGTGTATGCCCGCTACCTAGGATTGCTGGGTTGGCCATTTAGATTGGTCGCGGCGGTATTTGTCTTGCTCGCTCTTGCGAACCCAAGTTTGCGTTCAGAAGAACGGCAGCGACTGAATGACATCGTTCTTGTTATTGTTGATGAAACCAGTTCGCACCAATTATCAGGACGCACAACCCAAGCAGAGATAGCGTTAGAGAGATTGCAGGATCGGGTTGCAAATGAAGATCGTGATATCGAAATACGGCGTGTCCAAGATGGCGATAAAAATTCGGGAACTCTTATTTTTTCTGCAATTTCGCAGGCGCTTTCGGACATCCCGGCCAATAGGCTAAGTGGTATATTTATTATTTCTGACGGTCAGATACACGAAGATTTCGCAGGCCTGTCGTTGGATGTTCCAGTCCATCACATCGTGATCGGGCAAAAGAACACCTTTGATCGAAAACTAAGTGTTTTGAATGCCCCCGCTTTTGGGATCATCGGAGAAAATGTCCCGATGGTTTTACGCGTTGACGATTTAGGCGGGGATCAGACTGAGGAAAATCAAAAAACGCGCGTTTACGCCCGTGTGGGGTCTGGTCGTATCATTGAATTCAACGTCCCAATTGGTCAGGATACCGAATTGCGCGTGAATGTTGGGAATGCGGGGCAGAATATTACCGAATTTTGGGTCGATCCAATTGAGGGTGAGTTAACCGACCAAAATAACCGCAGTGTTGTTGTGGTAAATGGGGTGCGCGATCGTTTGCGCGTCTTGTTAGTTTCGGGCGCACCGCACCCTGGGGGACGTGTGTGGCGGAATTTGTTGAAATCAGATAGCTCGGTCGATTTGGTACACTTCACCATTTTGCGCCCCCCCTCAAAACAAGATGGGGTTCCCGTATCTGAATTATCGTTGATCGCTTTTCCAACGCGTGAATTATTTATGGAAAAAATTGATGATTTTGATTTGATTATTTTTGATCGCTACAAACGGCGTGGTATCCTCCCTATCTCCTATCTGGAAAATATCGTGCGATACGTGCGTGATGGTGGCGCAATCTTAGTTGCAGCTGGGCCTGATTTTGCATCTGCAAATTCGATTTACCGATCCCCATTGCAGGAAATATTACCGGCATCTCCAACTGCACGTGTGATCGAAAAAAAATACGTGCCAAGCGTGACAGATTTGGGTGAACGCCATCCTGTCACCCGTGGATTGCCGACACAAGATGAGTGGGGGGCATGGTTGCGGCAAATTGAGGTGGTCCCTGAGCGTGGTCAAACCTTGATGTCTGGCGCGGACGATCGCGCTCTGTTGACGCTGGATCGTGTTGGAACGGGACGTGTTGCGCTGTTGGCATCAGATCAGACATGGCTTTGGTATCGCGGTTACGAAGCCGGCGGTCCACAACAAGAGCTATTAAAACGTTTGGCCCATTGGCTAATGAAAGAACCCGAACTTGAGGAAGAAAGCATTTCAATTTCGATTGAAGGCGAAAAAATTCTCGTAAAACAGTATTCATTATCCGAAGTTTTAGAACCCGCAAACATGCGCACACCAGATGGGACGGTCTCTGCGATCAATATGGAAATGTACAAACCGGGCGAATTTATCGGATCATTCACATCTAGTGCGCAAGGTATTTTTGAAATGCGTTCAAATGGGGTGCTGAAGGTATTTGCAAAAGGCGCGGCAAATCCAATCGAATTTTTCGACCCACGCCCATCTTTAGATGTACTTGATCCGTTGGTTGCGCTTTCGAAGGGTGGACAGGTTTGGGCAATTGATGGTCTGCCGATCATACGTGAAGTTCGGCGTGGGCGAGTTGCGGCGGGACGTAGCTGGCTGGGGATTGTGAATAATAACGCCTTTGAAACACTGGATGTACGTCAATCCGCCCTATTTCCCGCTTGGTTATATTTATTAATGGCGGTTGGTTTTGCTGTATTGGGATGGTTGCGTGAAGGGCGATTTGAACGACTTTAATTTTTGGGTGTCACTTGTCTTTTAGTTAAATTGGTTATATTTATTTACCAATAAAGCGAGGTTGCACCATGGAAATGCCAACACCAGATCAGTTCACGTTATCCCGTAAGGCGGAAATTGTTGCACGCTTGCGTGCTGCTTTGCCAAGTGATGTGGTTATCGATGATCCAGCAGAAACGAAGGCATATGAATGTGACGCGCTGTCCGCCTATCGTTGTCCGCCATTGGCAGTTGTCTTGCCGCACACAACACAGGAAGTGTCGATTGCCCTAAAGATTTGCAATGAAATGAACGTTCCTGTGGTGCCACGCGGGGCAGGTACATCGCTTGCAGGTGGCGCATTGCCCACTGCAGATAGTGTGATTGTTGGGGTCGCACGCATGAACGAGGTTTTGGAATGTGATTACAAAAACCGTGTTGTTCGGGTTCAAACAGGACGAACCAATCTTAGTGTGACAGGTGCGGTCGAAGAAGAAGATTTCTTCTATGCGCCCGATCCATCAAGTCAACTGGCATGTGCAATTGCAGGTAACATTGCGATGAATTCAGGCGGTGCACATTGTTTGAAATATGGCGTTACATCGAATAATCTGATGGGCGTAAAATTGGTTACGATGCAAGGTGATATCCTTGATATCGGGGGAAGCCATTTGGATGCCGACGGTCTGGATTTATTAGGTGTTATTTGTGGTTCTGAAGGGCAACTTGGTATTGTAACCGAGGCCACATTGCGCATTCTTCACAAACCCGAAGGTGCGCTGCCTGTTTTAATGGGTTTCGATAGTAATGAAGTTGCGGGCGCATGTGTATCTGACATTATTCGTGCAGGTGTTTTGCCCGTCGCGATTGAATTTATGGACCGTCCATGCATCCGTGCAACCGAAGCGTTTGCAGGAGCGGGCTATCCCGATTGCGAAGCGCTTTTGATTGTAGAAGTTGAAGGCAGCGATTTAGAAATTGAAGAACAGTTGGACAAAATTCTAGAGATTGCCAAAACACACAATCCTGTTGAATTACGCCGTGCCAGCGATGCTGCAGAGGCAGGGCGTATTTGGTTGGGCCGCAAATCTGCGTTTGGGGCGATGGGGCAAATCAATGATTATATGTGCCTTGATGGAACAATCCCTGTTTCACAGTTGCCCTATGTCTTGCGCCGTATTTCAGAATTAAGTGCGGAATTTGGCCTGGATGTGGGCAACGTTTTTCACGCAGGTGACGGGAATATGCATCCACTGATCCTTTATAATGCGAATAAAGAGGGTGACTTGGAAAAGTGTGAAGCGTTCGGTGCCGAAATCCTAAAACTATGTGTCGAAGTGGGGGGCTGCCTAACGGGTGAACACGGTGTGGGGATCGAAAAGCGTGATTTGATGTCCGTACAGTTCAGCGCGCTGGATCTAGAAGCGCAAATGAAAATTAAGGATGTGTTTGATCCAAAATGGCTACTAAATGCGGCCAAGGTCTTTCCTCTGGACGTGACGCAATCCCGAAGAGATGGTCACGCTCAATGACCCAAATATTTAGCTTCAAGCAAGAACAAGACCTTGCCGGTTTTGTTCAAGAGCGTGTGAACCCCATTTTCATCACAGGTGGGCAAACGCGCGGCGTCAATCTGGAATGTGATCGCGTTGATATGACGGGTCTAAGCGGCATTGTTGATTACGAACCAGGTGCGCTTACGATGATTGCCAAAGCGGGAACATCGTTGGAACATATCGAACAGGTCCTGACGGCAGAAGGACAACAATTGGCATTTGAACCAACCATCCTAAACCACGCCCTTGGACTATCAGGCGTGTCCACGATTGGTGGTGTGTTTGCCACAAATGCCAGTGGGTCACGCCGAATTCAGGCAGGTGCCGCGCGCGATTTTTTGTTGGGTGTGCGCTACGTGGATGGCCTGGGCAATGTGATAAAAAATGGTGGCCGAGTTATGAAGAATGTGACTGGCTATGATATTGTTAAACTGATGGCAGGTAGTTGGGGTACATTGGGATTAATGACTGAGGTGTCATTTAAAGTATTGCCAATGCCAGTGACGCAATCGACCCTTATTATTTCCAATATTGATGCGGATGCTGGGGTGGATGTGATGACAGGATCGCTGAACACGGCATTTGATGTAAACGGTGTTGCATATGATATCGCCGCGCGCTGCGCCTATATCCGTGTGGAGGGGTTTGAGAAATCTGTAGAATACAGGTCAAAATCCCTAAAAGACAGCCTGAGTACGCAGTACGAAATCAATGTTTGCGCAGATGTAGACAGCGCTGATATTTGGTCAAAAATCAGAAATCTATCTCCAATTTCCGATCAGTCAGGCGATTTATGGAAAATTTCCGTACGTCCTACGGATGGGCCAAAGATTGTGAAAAGTCTGGGATTAACATGTGGTGTCATGGACTGGTCTGGTGGTTTGATTTGGGCGAAATTGGATGCGAACAGAACGGCAGGTGATGTTTTGGGCCACATTCCGGGTCATGCGGTTAACCTATCTGCTAAGGCCGGTGCGAAGTTTTCCAATTCCAACGCAGCGCTGGCGGATCTGCAAAGCGCTATCCAAGCAAAATTTGATCCCAAGGGTGTCTTTAACCCGGGATTGATGGGGTAAGTATGCAAACGTTTTTTTCTGACGACCAATTACATGATATCGATTTCCAGCGTTCAAATGAAATCTTGCGGGCCTGCGTGCATTGCGGGTTTTGTACCGCGACATGTCCAACCTATCAGGTTTTGGGTGATGAATTGGACAGTCCACGTGGGCGTATTTATCTGATCAAAGATATGTTGGAAAATAATCGTGTGCCTGACAGAAAAACGGTTCAGCATATTGATCGGTGTTTATCATGCCTGTCGTGTATGACGACCTGCCCATCTGGGGTGCATTACATGCACTTGGTTGACCACGCCCGTGCCTATATCGAGGCAAACTACAAACGCCCCATGGGCGAGCGGTTGTTGCGATCAGTATTGGCAAAAATTTTGCCGTATCCTACGCGATTTCGTTTGGCTCTTTTGGGTGCGAAAATGGCGCGGCCATTTGTGCGATTTGTGCCTGATGCACGGTTGCGCGCGATGATTAAGATGGCGCCCAAGCAGATCCCAGCCGTTAGTCGAAATGACGATCCACAAGTGTTTCCCCCAAAAACTGCAATAAAGAAACGTGTGGCACTTATGACCGGGTGTGCACAGCGCGCGCTGAACACCGATATCAATGATGCCACGATCCGTGTGCTGCAACGATTTGGGTGTGAAGTTGTTATTGCAGATGGGCAGGGGTGCTGTGGAGCTTTGACCCATCATATGGGAAAGGTGAACGAGTCACACGCCTCAGCTGCGAAAAATATAGCTGCATGGCATGGCGAAATCGAAAACGGTGGACTGGATGCAATCGTAGTAAATACCAGCGGGTGCGGCACCACAGTTAAGGATTACGGGCATATGTTTCGTGACACACCGCTTGCTGATAAGGCAGCAAAGGTGTCAGAAATCGCCAAGGATATTTCCGAGGTATTGGTTGACCTAGATATCCCTGAACAGGGGCAGGCCGACCTGCGTGTGGCCTATCATGCGGCCTGTTCTTTGCAGCATGGTCAGAAGATAAAGGATCATCCCAAAGCGCTTTTGCGCAAAATGGGATTTGAGGTTGTTGAGCCTAAGGATGCACATTTATGTTGCGGATCGGCTGGTACGTATAACCTGATGCAGCCCGAAATCTCAGGTCAATTAAAGGCAAACAAGTTGCGCAATTTGATAGCTAAGTCGCCAGATGTCATCGCGGCGGGCAATATTGGGTGTATGATGCAACTTGGATCAGATACCAAGGTACCCGTTTTACACACAGTTGAATTGATCGATTGGGCAACTGGCGGTCCTAAACCAACGGCATTAAATGTCGGCACAAAACCCCAAAAGCCAGAAATTCCTATCCTTAGATAGTTGACCTTGGACACATTCTCGCCTCAACTCTGTGCTAAGCCTGTTGGCTTAGTCAGGAGAAATCGTTGTGCGATTCTTAGTAAGTGGTATTTTTTGGCTCTTTAGCAGCTTTTTTGTAGTTGCAGAGGGCAATTTAGATTTATTGAATTCAATGGACCGGGGCCGTGAATGGGGGGCAGTGGGACGTTTATCATTGGATAATGGAAATGGATTCTGCACAGCCACTTTAATCTCAGAAGACGTCGTATTGACCGCTGGTCACTGCGTGTATGATAAAAACACGGGCGTTTTGGCAAATCTGACATCGTTTGAATTTCAGGCAAGCTGGCGTAACGGTCGCGCAGAAAATTATCGTGGCATTCGTGAAATTGCTGTCCATTCACAATACCAGTTCGCAAAAGAGGCAAGCATTGATCGCATTCAGTTTGATGTTGCACTTTTGCGTTTGGAAACACCCATTCGAAATCCAAATGTCACACCAATGCTGCTTGCTCAACTTCCCAAGGTGGGAAGTGATATTGGGGTTGTTTCTTATGCCAAAGGCCGCATGGAGGCCCCATCTGTACAAAGCCGATGTGTTGCAGCAGCGCAGCAAAATAATGTCTTGGTTATGACGTGTGATGTGGATTTTGGGGCGTCTGGTTCGCCCGTATTCGCAACTACAAATGCTGGCGTTGGGATTGTCTCGGTCGTTTCGGCAATGGCTGATATGGACGGGCGTCCCGTTTCACTTGGGGCGTTTGTCAATCCAGTCGTAACTGATTTGTTGGCCAAATTATCGCCCACTGATGAATTACGATCTGATACGGGTCGACGCAGAAACACGGGTGCAAAATTCCAGCGTCCATAACCCTTGAAAGTAATCTGCGACCTTCCCAAGTATAAATCACAGGCGCCATCAAATGGGTCTGTTGATTTAAATACCTGCGCCAATTGGGCAGGGCATTGAAATGGTTTCGCTCAAAGGAGGACACCCATGCGACATTTTGATTTTTCACCCCTATATCGTGCAACTGTCGGTTTTGATCAGATCGCTGAAATGATGGATCGCGTATTGACCAGCGATAATACTGGGCCAAGTTATCCGCCATATAATATCGAAAAAACCGCTGATGATGCCTATCGCATTTCGGTTGCCGTTGCTGGATTTTCTGAAGCCGATCTAAACGTTGAAGTAAAAGAGAATGCTCTGATCGTTTCGGCACAAAAGCCAGAGGCAAATGAAACAGCCACGTACCTGCATCGCGGGATTGCCACACGTGCGTTTGAACGACGCTTCCAATTAGCGGATCACGTACGCGTACATGGGGCGAGTTATGCAGACGGTATGCTGCACATCGATTTAGTGCGCGAACTGCCAGAAGCGTATAAACCGCGGCGAATTGAAATTACCTCAGCAACCGCTCCTGAAATCATGGATGCAAAAGTAAACTAAGCCTTACTGGTCGGTTGCCGTAATTGCCGCAACCATTGGTCCAACTGACCAACCAACGCCCGAACGCCCAAGTTCGGGCGCATATAATTTCGAAACATTCCCATCAAAATACAGGGCATTTTGAACGTCCAAAACGTCTTGGAAAAATGTGGTGAATTGGTAAAAATTTACCCTTTGGTTTGAAATTACGAAATATGCGGTTTGACCATCTGCCGATACACCCACGCCGTTTCTTATGTATTTCGATGTGCTACCTTTTAGGAGGCGGGGATGGAATACGTTGTCGTGCAATAAAAGCGGACCAGATTGGGTGGCATAAGCACAGTTTGGTTTTTGTGCAATATAATCGCGTGTTTCAAATACGTGATATTTCGTGTCAGTAATACAGAATATGCCATTTGGGAGCATGCCGAAATTTCCCGGTCCGGCGTTTGAAACGACACGCATTTCTTCTTGGTAATGTTCCACATAATGGCCCACTGGGCGCAAATCCGAATGAAACATTCCCGCGTTCATCGCAAAGATAACCTTGGTACCCTTGCTGGATAAATCATCGACCAAATTTACAAATTGTCCATATGGTTGATCGTTATCATCGTATAAGAAAAGCGCAATCTGATCCTGATTTATGTTCACCTGACACGTGCTAAATGATAGGCCATTAAATGCATGGTCAGCACAATTCACGGCAAAAACAGGGGTCGCAAAAAATAACAGGCACAGTGCCCTGATCATGTTTCGTCCAGGTCACGTAATACGTCATCTTGCGAAAACAATCGACGTGTTTCGTCCATGCGATCAAAGGTTTCATCTAATCGGAATCTTAGATCAGGTGTGAACTTTAACGATAGATTTTTTGAAATTGCGCGGCGCAATTCCGGTTTGTTTTTCGCAAGCAGTGCAATGACGTCTCGTCCACCTTGGCCACCCAGCGGACAGACATAGGCGGTTGCGATTTTCAAATCGGGTGAGGTCGTGACTTCGCCTACCGTGATCGAGATGCGGCTTAGATCGGGATCATGAATGTCCCCACGTGCCAAAACGTCAGATAACGAACGACGAATAAGTTCGCCGACACGTAGTTGCCGCTGTGAGGGGCCAGGCCCGTCATGAAATTTGTTTTTTCCCATAATTCTTCTCTACGCCGATAGGTTGGCTTTGCCAAGGGGCGCCTAGCGCGTTATGTCACAGATTGAAAGAGAGGAATTCACGATGACACAACAACCTGCGATCGCAATCTTGGGTGCATCTGGCCGCATGGGTCAAATGCTGGCGCAAACCATCTTGGCCAGTGATAAGGCAAAATTGGTGGCAGCAGCAGACCGGGTGGGCAGCGATTGGCTGGGTCAAGACTTAGGTGTGATGTCAGGCGGCACTGCCAATGGTATCATCGTGTCAGATGATGTGAAGGCTGTGTTTGAACAGGCGGATGTGGTGATTGATTTCACCCTGCCGCATGCAACTGTGCAGCATGCTAAAATCGCGGCTGAAACAGGCACTGCCTTGGTCATTGGTACAACAGGAATGAATGGTGACGAACTGTCCGTGATTGCGCGGGCAGGGCAATCGACGGCGATTGTGCGCGCAGGAAACATGTCACTGGGTGTTAATCTGCTAACCCAATTGACACAAAAGGTTGCCGCAGCGCTTGGTGAGGAGTTCGATATCGAAGTTGTTGAATATCATCATAACCAAAAGGTGGATGCGCCATCGGGAACCGCGCTGATGTTGGGTGAGGCCGCCGCCGAAGGGCGAGGTGTGTCCCTAAATGATGTTAAGGATTCTGGTCGCGATGGTATTACAGGTGCGCGAAAATCTGGCGACATCGGGTTTGTCGCAATTCGCGGTGGGGATATTGTGGGGGAACATGATGTTTTGTTTGCAGGGCCTGGTGAACGCATTGTGTTGCGTCATGTGGCAACAGACCGTGCCTTGTTCGCGCGGGGCGCTGTTCGCGCCGCGATTTGGGCATCTGCGCAATCCGCGGGTGAATATTCGATGCTGGACGTGCTTGGTCTTTAAACCGTTATTTCGCCTTATACGGCTCCATTCCTGCGCGTGCCAGTGCGTCTGCGCGTTCATTTTCGGGGTGCCCAGCGTGCCCCTTAACCCATTCCCATGTTACGTTATGGCGGGACCGCGCTGTATCTAATCGCTGCCATAGTTCAACGTTTTTAACGGGTTTCTTGGCGGCAGTTTTCCACCCGTTTCGTTTCCACCCGTGGATCCATGTGCTGACGCCGTCTTTCACATATGAACTGTCAGTTACCACTGTAATCGTGCTTGCCCGCTCTAATGTTTCTAGTGCGCTAATCGCGGCCATTAATTCCATTTGATTGTTTGTTGTTTCGCTTGCCCCACCTGAAAGTTCGCGCTCTTTCACCACTTCGTTGGCATTGATCGCCTGAAGAACCACACCCCAGCCACCAGGGCCCGGATTTCCAGAACATGCACCGTCTGTAAACGCCTTAAGCTTAAGCACGGGCAAATACTCCGATCCATGCACTCATCGATCCATCCAAACCGGGTGCTTCGCCCGTGGTGTGGTCGATCCAATCGAAACCTGCCTCGGTCAGCCATCTGCGCAATTCGGTTTCGCTGACGTAGGTGTACAATCGCTGCAAGTTATCCCGATGACGCCCACTGCCCAATTTCATGGCAATATAAACGTAACCACCTTCTCGTAGTGCTGCATGAATGTTTTGCAGGAACTTTGGAATATCTTCACGTCTGGCATGCAGCAGGGAAAAGCTTGCCCATATTCCGTCATAAATGTTCTGCGCATTGAACTGATCAAATGTTGCTTGCCAGGCGGTGACACCTGGTTGTTTTTGTGCATATGCCACCATTTTTTCAGACGCATCGAAGGCATCCGCACTGTGGCCTTGTTTTGCTAAATATGCAGCTGAGGTCCCTGGTCCGCATCCATAATCCAAAACCCGCGCCGCCCGGGGTAAGTATGCGCCAAAGCGTGCAAGGTCATGCGGTACGCCTTTGGTTAGGGTTGCGTATTCGTCGGTTTTTTCATCATAGATCGCGATTGTCTGCGGATCGATTGTCATGCGGGCTCTCTTAAAACACGCGGAACTTTGAAATTCACATTCTCTTGTGCGGTTTCAACTATTTCAACATCGATCTCGCCTTTGGCGCGAAATGCATCAATGACCTCGTTTACCAAAACCTCGGGTGCAGATGCGCCCGCTGTGATGCCAATATTTTGCATATCGCCAAGGGCGTTCCAGTCTATATCGTCGGCGCGTTGAACCAGTTGTGCGTATTTGCAACCCGCCTTTGCCCCGACTTCGACCAAACGCTTAGAATTTGAAGAATTTGGCGCACCCACAACAAGCAGTGCGTCAACCTTACCAGCGATCGCCTTAACTGCCATTTGTCGATTAGTGGTGGCGTAACAGATATCTTCTTTGTGTGGTCCGACAATTTTTGGGAACCGTCTGTGCAGCGCTGCCACAATATCTGCTGTATCATCAATCGACAGAGTGGTTTGTGTCACATAGGCGAGGAAATCGGGGTCACGAACAACCAATTGGTCAACATCATCGACTGTTTCAACCAATAACACTTCTCCTGCTGGGAGCTGTCCCATTGTGCCAATCGTTTCGGGGTGACCTTTATGTCCGATCATCACCATTTGTAGTCCGTTACTACTGTGGCGTTCGGCCTCGATATGAACTTTGCTAACTAAGGGGCATGTTGCATCTACAAAGATCATGTTGCGATTTTCTGCTTCTGCAGGGACCGATTTGGGGACACCGTGTGCTGAGAATATTACAGGTCGATCATTTGGACATTCATCGAGTTCTTCAACGAATACTGCGCCTTTGTCGCGCAAGTTATCGACCACGAATTTATTATGAACAATTTCGTGTCTGACGTAGACTGGCGCCCCCCATTTTTCCAACGCCATTTCCACAATCTTAATCGCGCGATCTACTCCCGCGCAAAATCCCCGTGGAGCAGCAAGAAAGATTTTTCGTGTCATGTCGAATGCACTCTTGTTTGTAAACTTTACTTATCACCTTGGTATTGAATGATCGCAGAAACGTAAACAAAAAAGTCTAAGTGCACGAGTGGGTTTTGATGGTTGGTGATATTGCGTTCTGGGTATTTGCTACGCAGAATTTGACAGGCAGGTAGCATAAAAAAACCCGGCTAAGCCGGGTTTTGCAATTAGTTTGGTTCGTAAGTGGGATGTTCATCACCCTCTCGGGTGGGGCGACCTACAACGTCTTTCAACCCTTCTAGCTCGATAAAATTATCAGCCTGTCTACGCAATTCATCCGCGATCATCGGGGGTTGAGAGCGGATAGTTGATACAACGGATACCCGAACACCTTGACGCTGCAAGGCTTCGACCATTGGTTTGAAATCACCGTCGCCGGAAAAGAGCACAATGTGATCAACATGCGGAGCCAACTCCATGGCGTTCACAGTTAATTCAATGTCCATGTTACCCTTAACTTTGCGTCGGCCTTGGCTATCTGTGTATTCCTTGGCCGTTTTGGTAACCATGTGGAAACCATTATAATTCAGCCAATCAACCAATGGTCTGATAGGTGAATATTCTTCATTATCTAGCAGTGCTGTATAATAGAAGGCGCGCAATAACTTGCCGCGACGCATAAATTCGGTGCGAAGCAGTTTGTAGTCGATGTCGAAGCCTAATGATTTTGCAGCTGCGTAAAGGTTTGAGCCGTCGATGAACAGCGCAAGCCGCTCTTCCTTGTAAAACATTTAATGTCCCTTCAAATATAATCAGCCCTAATTTCCGTGAGTAGTGGCGGGCATCTGTCAAAGATGTCGCAAGTTGACTTAAAAATCATGTGGTAGCAAGTATAAGTTATGTCCATTATGTATTCAAAACTAAACCAAATGGATTGCCAAAGTTGCATTGTGGCTATTGGAAGCAACCAGAGATTGAACAACTCATCCTTGAGTGACCTTCTTATTGAAGGTGTTTCGCGCATTGCAAAGGAGGTTGGGACCATCAAAGCAGTGAGTCGATTCTTTGAAACACCTGCATTCCCAGCAGGTTCGGGTCCAAATTTTGTGAACGCAGTATTATGTGTAGACGCGGCACGACCTGCCGACGAAATTTTAAAGCAGCTGCATACGATCGAACATGAAATGGGGCGTGTGCGCAAAAAGCGCTGGGGGCAGCGTACCATTGATATTGATTTGATAGCAGTTGACAGCGAAATTGTCCCAAATCCTGAGACGTATAAGAAGTGGCAATTATTGCCAATTGCGCAACAAACTGAAATTGCACCAGATCGATTGATCTTGCCGCATCCGCGGATGCAGGATCGCGCGTTTGTATTGGGGCCATTGATGGATATCTGGCCCGATTGGATCCATCCGGTAATTCATCAATCTGCAAGTCAGATGTTTGCTGATTTAAATGTTAGTGATCAATCCGCGCTCTCGCCTTTGTAATATGGGCTTGTAATTCTGTCGTTCCAGCCGTATGAAATATTTTCTACTCGTCACATCAGGAGAATCTCATGGCACGCGTTACTG
>OAPM01000005.1_pt1 | contig 17050 bp, 20 predicted proteins | sample 1470761 | NCBI WGS metagenome assembly OAPM01 (sample SAMEA3275546, study PRJEB22092) | marine metagenome | biome: ENVO:00000447; feature: ENVO:00002042; material: ENVO.00002110 | collected 2014-06-21T11:05:00+00 | depth 0 m | reverse complement strand
GCTGTCCCGAGTGTCTTATCATTAGAATGTGAAGATTCTATATGGGTTCCACAGATATTCACTCGCAGTGGGCAAACGACGAACTGAGTCACTTCTTTGATCGTACAAATCAGAAATCACCAGCATCATTCCCTGAATCAAAGGTCTTGGAATCGAAGACACATCTGAGCCGACAACATATCTGACAATCACTTGATTCACTACTCCAGCGGCCGCAAACCAGCCGGCTGTCGACTGAATTCGAGCTGGTTCAGAAATCAAGTCTGAAAGATATTGGTCAGAGTCAAGAGTGACTTCAGAACCGATTTCGTCAACGTATTTGACAGACGTGATTGAAGCAACTGGACCGCGTGAAAGATATATCAAGTTGGACAAGTTGTTCCACGAGTTTTTCGGGAACTTGTCGAAGTATTCGTCAATCGTTGTAGTGACGAGAATTCTTCTTGTGTATTCTTCACACATCTGACGTGAAGCCGTAATCAATGCAGATATCAATGTGTCATCTTCCCCGTGATCGACACGAAGAAAATTCTTTGCTTCATCTAATGTGATTGGCTCAGTCGTTGCTTGAGTTACGATGTCAAATGCCATTTCTTATCGAGTTTCCTTTTTCGTTGTTTTCTTGACTGCTTTCTTCGCGCGTTTCTTCGCTGGTTCAGCGATTGCTTCACAGAATCCAGCATTCAAGAAATCTCTTGCCATCTCTGAAGGGATTTCCACCTCCGCAAACTTGCGGAAGTGGAACCCATTTCCAGAGACAGATTTCAAAAATCTGACTTTCATTTTTATGCTTGTACCAAGTGCTTCACGGCACGAGAATCCAATACACAAGAGTCCTTTCTGGCATAGCTTACGAAGCCGACTTCGAGCTCATCCATATAGCGCTCATTCAAGCGAACCATTTGAATGCCACCAGCAGAACGAACAACGAACTTGCTGAAGTCTGCCGCCAAGAGTGTTTTCTTGCCAGTTGCGATGCTTGACTCCATATCGTTGTTATAGTAGATGTTGTATCCGAACAACTTGTCTGGTTGACCCGCTGCCATACTTGGAACGAAAATCGGGAAGTCGTTGTTTGAGCCAAGACCCAAAGCACGAATTGCAGAAATTACGTTGTTGTGAGCCATCAAACCGAAGCTCTCTTTGTTGCGATAAGCTGGGTCGATTGAGTAAATCAAATCCAAGATATCGTCTGCGCTGATTGCCGTCGCTGAGGCTGCCGTTTTTCCAGCAACAGAACCAGCGATGATTCCTTGAGGTTGAGATGAACCAGTTCCGTTTGTGAACGCGCTGTTTGTAGCTCGTGCGATACGCTCACCCATAGCTTCAACCAAGAAAGCGTTCAAGTCAAACGCGTTGTCTTGCAACAACTGCATTGAAACACGAACTTGAGACGCGTAGTTGTAAGCGCTCAATTGCTTGTTCGCGAATGTAACGTCTTGAACGGTAACTGCCGCCGCCTCAGAGATGAGGTTTGCGTCAGTAGCAGTGTCGTTCACGGTTGGGTAATCCAACAACGCGCCACCAGCTGTGTTCAATTTCTTAGCGAGACGCTCAACTTCACCAGTGAATTCAACAGCAACGTCCAATTCGTTTGAGAAGTCTTGAGGCACCAAAAAGCCACCAAGAGAGTCAGTTCCAGCCACTTGCGTAGACGTACCACGAAGCTCGACCATCATATTGCGCTCTTCTGCGTTTAGTGCGCCCATACCATTGCGAAGGTATTTTTCGAATGCACCTTTGCGAGTAGCTTTTGGAGCTTTAGCTTCACGAGCTTCTGTTTTGGCTGCCAATTCTTTTTTCATTTCAGCAGTGCGCTCGATCACGTCAATCTCTGACTTGATGACTTGAGCGTCAGCTTCCATTTTGTCAAATTTCGCTCTTTCTTCTGCGTTTAGAGAGCGACCTTCTGCCTGCGCGAAATCAACGATTTCAGTCGCCTGCTTGATCAATTCTGCGCGTTTTCCGCGCAACTCGATGTTCTTCATTTTCTAAAAATTTAGAGTTTTCAATTTATAAACATAAATATCGGAATCCTTTTCTTCAGTTTTCACATCAACAGAAGCGTCTTTTTCAGACGTGTCGATTGATGCTTCTTCTTTAGTTTCAGACTCCAAATCTCGTTGCTTGAGTTCGCTTGTTGCGTCCGGGTAGGCCGGCTGAGCAACTGGTGAAACGTCCAGCAAACGTGATACTTTTTCGATGATTCGATACGTTTTTCCGTCGCGTTCTTCCCAGCGATCACGATCGATCAAGAAAGCGAATGAGCTTTGATTGATGTCGCCTCTTTTCATCAGCTCAATCAAGTCGTTCGCGTATGTTGTATTCGGAAGGTCCACTTCATAGAACAGACCTCTGTCGTCAGTTGATATTCTGAGAGTGCCAGAAGAGACACGTCCCAACAAATAATTTTCGTCGTGATTCAGATACGCGCGAACGTCGTTCTCAAGAACTTCGTCAAATGCACCTTTCTGAATTTGCTCGTAAAAACCACCCATCCATTCAGAGTCTGAATCGTACACGGCGGCATAGCCTCGAATCGTTTGTCCTTCGTAAGAAGCTGACTCAAGATTGAACTCACGCTCTTCACGAATCACAGATGACTTTCTGACTTTCGTGTCAAACTTCTCGAGTGTGCTGAATCTGTGAGCAACATTGAGAGCTGGTTTTCTTTCGATGTACGCGTCACTCTCTGAGTCGAATTTGTAGATTCGAATCAAGGCGGCCGGGTTATCTTCCGTGCCATTAACCGTGAAACCAGAATCAGCTTCAATCTGTCCGTTGCGCTCGATTTTTATGGTTCGTCCTTGTGCGGAGCCACCAGAAGACGACCAGCGCACGAAGTCACCCACACTGAGTGAATCTGCTTCTGCTCGATTTTCAAGCTCTGAGGCGCTCTCTGAAGCGCTCTCTGAGTCTTCTGACTTTCCGAATGTGATTACTATTTCTTCCTCAGTCTCAACAACTGATTTGATGTGTCGTTTGTTATCTTCCATTTTTTCAATCGTTGATTTCGCCCAGCGAAGCATTGAATCGCCACCCCACGCATCGTACATAATAGAACCACAAATCTCTTTTTCATCTTCGTCAAAATACTTGCCTTGATCGTACACTTTAGCACGAGACAAGAATGAAAAAGTTCTGACGAGAGTGTCTTCTGAGAGTGCTTCTCTTTTCGCGAGTTGATTGGCTCTTTGCCAGCCCACTTGAGTTCCACACTTCGTGCCGTGTTTCTCGCGATGCTCAAGAGCGCGTTTCGCGTTATTCGTTGCGCTTTGTGGGTAATTACTGAACGCCATCTTCTTCTTGTTGTACAGCTGAACCAACTTCTGTCATATTCAATGGCTGAAGATATGCGTCACCGCCTTCGATCGGTGCGAGATTCTCAAAACGTCGAACGTCGTTGGCTGATATCCAGCCCCATTGACGTCCTTTTGTGTACGCTTCGTAGCGAGATTTGATGTCGCCTCGAAGAAGCCCTTCCATATTGAAGCGAATGTAGTATCTGTCATCAATGAAGAGCTTTCTGTTGATTTCAGATTCCCATCTTTTAACCCAAGGCAGAATCGTGTTTCTCTGAAACTGGATTCCTTGTTCTTCGATGTTTGCTCTCGTCGATGAGTTCTCAATACTTCCTAAATACGCGAGAGGGATTCTGAAGAACCGCGCAATGTCAACGACGCTGAACTGACGAGTTTCCAAGAACTGAGATTCAGAAGGCGAGATTGACATCTTTTCGACTTTCATTCCTTCTTCGAGAATCGCGGTTTTGTGAGCGTTATCGAGGCCAGAATTTCTCTGATGCCAAGAGCGAATCATTCTCTGATATGCTTCATCAGATAATCGACCCGGGTGAGTTAGAACAGCGCTGATGTTCGCTCCATTTCCGAAGAACGAGCCACCAAATCTGTCGGCTGCCAGACCCAAACCAATTGACTCTCGAGCTGATTCGATGACAGACTTTCCTTGAATTCCATCAAAGCCAAGACCGACGATGTGAATCACTTCAGAATCGTCGAACGTCTCTTTCTCATCGATCGTGTAGAATTTCTCCTCTTTGTACACTTTAATCTTGACGCGATCTGGGTGGACCGGAATCAATCTTACGGCTTGCCCAGACGCGTCGCGCTTGATGATGATGAAGGCATTTCCGTGAAGACAGAGATGAGCTTGACACACTTCTCGAAGTGTGAAGTCAGTCATCATCAAGTTGGGCGCGTGAATGAGTTTGTTGACCGGGTGGTCTTTTGCATCTCTGACAACGTCGTTTTCTGTTGTTTTTACTTCCCAAGGTAGAGAAGCGATTGTCTCAGATATTACTCGAACAGCGCCAAAGACTGCGCTCAATTGCATCGCTGTTGATTCAGTGACTTGAATTCCGGTCTGAGATTCATTTCCAGAAAACAACCACTCAGCTGGATTGCTCAACGAAGTCGATGGTCTGTTTGGATTGCTTCTGAGAGAACTCAGAACTCTCGAGAACAAGTTTTGATTTTGCGCCACGCGTCTGTTCAGTTTGTTGAAATTTCACTTCAAAACTAAGTATCAACGCAACAACAAAAAAGACTCAGCGCATAAAGCACTGAGTCCACAACAAAACCAACACGTTTAACGCCCGCCGGCTGAATGATTATTTTTTTCTCGTCTTTAGATAGTCAGAAAATTTGATTGCAGTCGCGCCGTCTGAAATACTTCTGTTGTTCACTTCTTTCTCGAACTTTGTCAGAGCGTCAATCATATCTTCTGCCACGATGATTCTTCTACAAACTTGATCGGCTGTGAAAATTGCAAATCTTCCCATTGTTGTTTTTATGAGTTTTTGTTTTTCCATTCCAAAGCTCGTTCGAGTGTCACTCTTATCGCTGTCAATTTTCCAACGATGTTCTGATTGTGCGCTTGAGTCATTTTGCGTGTGTTGATTGCGATGAGTTCTTCAAGACGCTCGATTGTCAATTCTCTTAAATCCATTTGTTGTTGTTTTGTGAGAGCGACTCTCGTCGCTCTCTTGTTGTTGTCTTAGTAAATCGGAGTAATTGACTCTCCGTTCGCTTTGATGTGGTCTTCTATCTTCTTCAGAGTTTTGCAGATGTTGACGTGTACCTCTAAATCTAATACTTTGTAGAGTTCTTCGTCGATGCCTTCGTACAAGTATCCGTCGTAAAGACCGCAAACTGAATTGCCTAAATCTGTGAAGTACATCTTGTGAGCCATTAGATTGTCAACGGTAGCTCTTACGTTCTGCAAGTCTTCTGCTGTGAAGATTTCGTGTCTGTTGAATTGTTGGTAGTCCATTTTGTTGTTGTTTTTGTTGTTATTACTGGTGTAAATATACAGCTAAATTTTAAACTCACAACAATTCACAAGAAAAATTTAATTTTTTTTTTGGATTAGTATTCAGACTCATCTCGATATCTGACTTGAAGAGTCATAAAATATCCGGCGACTCTGCCGTGTCTGTAATACTTCAGAGCTTCGAGATAGCTCAGACATTCAAACTCGAGAAGACCATTGTTGTAGACTTGAAACACTTGTTCCTCTCTCTCTTCTGGTATATTACAAAATGAGTGCATCATTGCAAGTGTTGAAATTGTTCAATCAACGCGATCGCTTGAGTGAGCAAAATGTGTTCTTGAGAAGCGACCATTCGCTCTGAATCTGAACACCAGTCTCCAAGCAAGTCTTCAAGTGAGTTCTGTCTTCCTATTTTGAGCGTTTCGATAATCTGTTGTAGTTCGTGTGAGTTCATTTTTGTTGTTGTTTATAGTTGTTTAATAGAGAGCGACTCTCGTCGCTCTCTGTGTTGATTTACATATCTGTCCAAATCTCGAATCTTTTGTCAGTCTTGATGTAGTTTCTTCCTTCTTCTGATTTGATAACTCTCTTGCCTTCGCCGAATACATTCTTCAAGAACTTCACGTTGAACTCGTTGTCAATTTTTACGATTTGAACTGGTACGAATCCGCCAGCGTGAATGCAAGATGAAACTGAAAACTCGTCAAACATCCAGTTCTGTCCGAACTTACGAAGACGGTAGAACCTTTTTGAAAGAAACTCTTCGTCGCCGTATGTCTTCATCTCTTCAACTTTGAAAATCATATCTTCTTCAGTTACAAACTTGAGCTTTCTTTCGATGCTCTCTTGAGCGTACATCTGAGAGAAGAATTCTTTGTACTCTTCAACTGATGAAGACTGAAGTGTCAAATCGTAGTCTGCTTTGAATACATTACCGAAAAGAGTTTCGATTGTGTTCTTGTCATCGATCTTCTGAATCATTGCGTCGATGTTCAAGATTGCTGAGTTGATTGTTGCTGTTGTCATTTTGTTGTTTGTTTTGTTGTTATTACTGGTGTAAATGTACGGCTAAATTTTAAACTCACAAGAATTCACAAGAGAAATTTCTATTTATTTTGACAATTGAGTATTTGTACTGAGTATAAAATCCTAAAAGTCGACATAATTGTCTCAAATATGCAGTTCTTTTCTTTCGTGCGTGTGCTTTAGCACACAATCGAAGAAAAAAACAAAGAGACAACAACAGCAAAAGTTTTTTCTCCTTCTATATATAGAGCAAGGGAAAAAAACAATTCACAAGAAAATCACAAGAAACGAATCTCGCTTTCTTCATATACAGACACACCACTCTGGTCAGATTTCTCGATTGTCATCTTCTCTCCAATCGCCATAATCAAAGCGACGACTCCATCAATTTTGTCTCCAGCTTTCGATTTCGAGAACTTGACATTCTCAGCGTCATCTTTTTTGACGACGACATTTGAGACCATCCATCTGAGCATTGCGTTTCCTCCGTGATGAAGCTGTTGTTTCTTGACCATCACTTCAGCGTTCTTGATCGGTGCCGTCATTGAGATGAAACCCTGACCAAACGGGTCTGTCTCGATGCCTTGTTCTGAGAGTTGATTGATGAGCGTGTTTGAGTTCCATCTATCGTAAGCGATGGACTGAATGTCGAAAATCTCAGCACACTCGAAAATCTTTTTCTTGATGACATCGTAGTCAGTAGAGTTTCCATCAGTGACGATGAGTTCACCTCTTGAGACGAAGTTGTCGTATGAGCCACCAGTTTGATTTCTTCTTCGCTCAACAGCGCTCTCTGAAACAAAGAAGAAAGGAAGAATCTTCAGCACGTCATCGAATGGGAAAATCAACACAAAGGCACAGACATCTTCCACTTGAGCTAAGTCGAGCCCACCATAACAAGGTCGACCTCTGAGTTGCTCGATGTCAACTTCACCGGCTGAGTCCATCCATTCTGCATCTGTAATCCAGCCGGAGAGAGAACTGACCCATTGATTCAGATGAAGCTGTCTGAAAGAAATCTCTGAAGAAGGCAACAACTTTGCTTCTTTCGCCATCTTCTGAAAGTATTGTTTCGTGATGCTGATTTCAAAGTTTGGATTCGCTTTGCGCCAAGTCTCTTCTTTTTGAATGTCGTCATCTGGGTCTGCTTCATATATCAGAGGCAAGAAAGTGTCGTCATCAATTACTTTGTCGCGCACTTTCTTTCCGTAGGAATAAAGCTCGTAACAAATAGAGTTGGGGTCGAACATTCCAGCTGTCGTGATTGTCATCATCACTGGTTCACGTCTTGCACCCATCGACGTCGCCATCACGTCCCACAACTCGCGATTCTTCGCGGTGTGAAGCTCATCATATATGACCATCGATGAGTTGGTACCGTGAAGCGTTCCAGCTTCGGCAGCCACAGCTTTCAAGAATGAGTTTGAATCGTTCAGAACAATTGAGTTCTGGTATATTCTACACGATCGGGAAAGAACAGCGCTGTTCTTGATCATTTGTTTGCAGACATCGAAGACGATTTTCGCTTGTTCACGAGATGAGGCACAACAATAAATCTCAGCGCCTTTCTCACCACCGACGAACAACTCAGCGAGAGCGAGAGCCGCCGACAGATTTGACTTTCCGTTCTTTCTCGGAATTTGAACATAAGCTGTTCGATATTGACGAGTGCCGTCTTCGTTGAGAGTTCCGTACAACTCACGAATGAAATCTTTCTGCCACTCTTCCAAGAGAAAGGGCTTTCCAGCGAGGTCGCCTTTAACGTGTGTACATACTCGCTCAATGAATTTGATTCTGACGTTTGCTTTGTTGCTGTCTTTCATTTTCTAATCGTTTAATAAATCTTCCAGAGATTCAATTTTTTCTGGTGCGTTGAGCTTCGCTCGTGATGAAGCTGTGAGTCCAAATTCTGGCAACATCTTCTTCAATCTGTCCCAGCTTTGTTGCATCAGTGCCAACTCTGGTCGAGGTCGATGCATCTCATCACCTTGAGCTGTCGTCGTTGAGTAAGTTGGACCCAGTTCTCTGATGACAGCTCTCGAGGCACAATAATCTTCCCAAGCGTCGCTCAACATCTGAAGAGCGAGAGCGTCGAGTTCAGCGACGACACCCAAATCATCGAGATGCTTCACGAGCCAATCGAATGTTTCTTTCGAGTCGCTGAAATATGGTTGTTCTGGTCGACCAGACACTTCCAATCTGTTTTCGTGTCTGTCTTTTCTATATGTGTCCGACGCTTTCAACATTGCTGTCGGTTTCGGTTTTCTTCCCGCCATTTTGCTTTTGTTCTTTCTAACTTTTCCCCTCTCAATTTTGACACGGTGCAAAAAGTGTGATGTCAGTGATGTTGGTAGGTTCTGTTATTTACATTTTATACCCCCCTATCTCTCTTTGTGTGTGCCTCTCTTCCCGATTTTCTGTTGTGACAAGGGTGACACATACTTTGAAGATTATCCCAAGAGAGAGAATCTCCACCTTCTTTTATGCTCAATTTATGATCGACAACGCGCGCCACAGAACCGCACTCAACACAGAGCGGGTTCTCTTTGATGAACATATTTCTCAGACGTCGCCATTGACTTGTCTGATAGAACTTGTTTCTTTCTTTTCTGTCTCGTGATGCGACGTTCTCTCCAGTCAACCACGGCCGTTGTCTTCTTCTTGGATTATTTGGCACGTTTTCTCTTTATTTTGTTGTATGCTTTTTGAACAGCGTCAGCACTGATGCCCAACTTCTCGCCAGCCTCTTTGTGATTGTTCGTGTGCTTCACTGCGTAAAGTATCAGACGCTCTCTGTTTCTCTGTAAGTTCAAGTCCATTGTTGTTGTATTAGTCGCCACATAAATGGCTGCACATCATCATCTTTTTGTAGCTTCTTGATTGTCTCAATCAACTCTTGCATTGGTGTTTTCATTTCTCTTTGATGTTAAATCCCATCATTAAGGGCTTATTTTACACTTTGTGATGTTTTTATCTTACACTTTGTCACACTATTACCTTACTTATGTGACAGCCTTGTAAGGTTATACCCTTACTTTTTTCATTAATCGCCACAACAATAAATGTCGCACGAATCTAAATAGGTGTTGTCTGGATTGCCTTTGGTTAGTGTTCCAGTTTCAAACTTTGATTCGCTCACACAAGACGACAACAGCGTCAGAGCGATGAGAATCTTCTTCATAGATAGTAAATGAATTTTAATTGATAGCCTTCTGCCTTCTTTATGTTTGGATACTTCTCACAGAGAAAGTCCCATTTTCTTGTCTTGTGTCTGTGCCACATCGTCACTGGGTGAATTCGTTCACCATCTTCTGTGATGTAGAAGTCAGCCTTCAGTTTGTCAATGAGCTGATAGTTGCCAGCTCGATAGATTGTTCCGTTGTTTCCAACGCTCGTGTCTGAGTAGCTGATGATCGCTTTGAGATTCTTATATCTTGTCTTCAGAAAGTTGTGAAGCAGTGAGAGCGTGATTGTCTCAGAGAACTTCGGCATCTCATCACTCAGCCACATTCTATCAAACTCAACGACTTCATCTTTGCTGAACTCACCATTGAGAGCTGGTCTGATTCCATAACCTATTTGAAGAACGCCACTGACTTTGTCGTTGTAGTAGACGAGCATATTCAGAAACGCGTTCTTTGTTGGCTTCTTTGAGTAGTGATGTCGACTCACTAAATAGTCAGCCTCGCTCTTCTCACACATCAGAATCTTGATGTTCTTCTTCTTGCATTCGTAGCCAACGACGTAGTCAGTCCAATCTTTCACTGGTGTTTTCTTAAGTCTTCCCATCGTTGAGATAGTTTTCAAATTCTTCCAAGTCATCATCAAGGTCGTTCACATACAACGGAGTGAACTCTCCAACGTAAGAGCCCCAGACATTGAACTGAAGATGTTCAAGAGCGTCAATCGTCTCCATATCTTCTGTCAGTACAAGATGCTCCAACATCAGCGTCTTCGAGTACACAACACGACCATCGTCTGTTGAGCCCATTATCGCGTCATTGAACCCGTCTGCAAATAGTGTTTTCCCTTCTTCAATCATTTCTTTTTCTTTACTTGATTATATGCGTCAATCAGTGGCTTCTTGTAGTATTTCGTGTAATCGAGACGCCAGTTCTCTTTGAACTCATCAGTGAACCCAAAATGAAGATAAAAGTGGTCTCTCATTGTGCGCTCTGTTATCTGATACTCTTCATCAAGACGAGGCATTCTCTTTCTTCTCAGACGATACTCTTTTTGATACTTCTTATCACAAGCGAGACACTGAGCGCGAAGTCCATCTTTTCCGTTGACTATTCTTCCGAAGTCGTCGACAGATTTAATCTCTTGACATTTTTTACATTTTCTAAGACTCGCCATCTCTCAGTCTTTCAATCTTTTCTTTTTCAATTCTTTTTTCAATCGCTGTTCGTCTATACTTCTGAATATGAGTGACAGCTCCTTGAGAGTTCTTCACAAATCGAATCGCGTGACCGATCAAAGCGGTGTTATTCACTTCTCGAATCAAATCAATCATTGAATGAACTCTGATGGGCTTCTTTTCCATCACTTCCATATCTACTATAATTTGAGCAATCTTGTTTCTTGTCTTCAAGTCAATCATTTGATGAGTGTCATTCTTGTCAGTTCAACAAAAGCGTTTTCTCTTGCAGTTCGTCCGCCATTAAAATCTTTATGAGTGAACGTGACTTCTTTCTTGAAGCCAGAGATGAACTCACCTTCTTCGTTCGTCATTTTGATGCTGACGATGTTGTCGCTTTCTGTAAGATAAAGCAAAATAACGAATGGCGCTTTGAATGCTCTTGAAGCATCTCGACCAGCTTCAATTTTGCTGTAACTAATCAGAAGAGAGCCCATCTTCTTCAGAGCGTCAAGAGACAGAAAACGAACTTTCACTTCACACACTCTGTGAATCTTGTTGTTCTTCATCAGTACGCCATCAAGACGCGCGTAGTTCTCAGTCATTGCGAAGTCGAGTTCGTAGTGTTCTGATAAGTATTCAAACATTCGTCTCTCGATTGCTTTCACTTTGTTCTGGTCTCGTCTCATATCTCTAAATCTGTGTTGACGTTAGTGTCGTAGTAAGCAATATATTTTGGACGCTTGCCAACGTACATAATCAAATGTTCATCTTCAAGCTGAGACAGCACTTTCACAGCGTCTTTCTTTTTGCAGTCTTCTGTGTCTCTGATGAAAATCAAGGCGTCGCCTTTTGACTTGCCTATGATTTTATCAGTGATTCGTTTCTTGTCTTCTGGTGTGAACACTCGTGTTCTGTTATAGAACTCGTCAGTCTCAATCTCAGAGAACTGAACCTCATCGAGAGCATTGATTGACATCTCGAGAGCTGGCGGTTCTGCGTTTCTCGTATACTCTGGCGTGATTTCGGTCACGTCTCTGTTGCGCTCTGACTTCTTCGCTGAGAATGTCGTTTCTGCTTTCTGCACGAGATACGCGCCAAGATGACCTTTCGCGTTTCTGTCATTCTTGTTTTCGTGAAGAACAATTGTGATGTGACACTTGTATTGAGCGCTCCATTTGAGTAGTGACGAAGCGATCATTGTCGCTTCTTCTTCATCGTTCACACCCTTTGACGCCAAGTCGGCAATGCCGTCAATAATCAAGAGCCCAATGTTGTCGATTGACTGAATGAGAAACTCGACAAATTTGAGACGCTCTTTGTTTGAATCCAGCGCTCTGAATTTGAAGTATCTGAGACGTGCGTCGTTGACATTTGTCGGAAGATGCGCTTGTTGCAAGATGCGTTTCTTGACTCTGTGCGCGTGATAGTCGCCTTGTTCTGTGTCGACATAAACCACGAGCTTGTCATCGAGATGTCCTCTGAATGTTGTTGCAAGTTTTTGATTTGACAATCCGGCTGAAGCAAGAGCGCTGATGAAATACGACTTGCGAGATTTCGCTTTCCCTTGAATGAGTGAGAAGTTCCCAATCGTGCCGAAGATGTAGTCTTTTCCGTTGAGATGTATGTCAATACATTTCTCTGGCTTCTCGATGATTTGCGTTGAATCGACTTCCATCGCTTCAAGTCGTTTCTGCATCTCATCAATCTCTTCTTCAGTGCTTTCTTCAATGTCGAAAAAAGAGTCATCATCTTGATCGTGTACGTCGTATTTTTTTCCATATCCAAGTCGTGAAATTTCTCTTGATGCTTCGTGAAAATCTCCATTGTGATTTATGACAGCATAGCACTGAAATGAATCATAAGGCTGTTCCGCTTGAAACGCTGTCGACGTTGAAAACGGCCAGAAAAGTCCGCTGTCTTTGAAGATGACGCCAGATGTTTTCGAATCAGTATTTCCCGGGCGCAAGAGATAAATGTACTTTGAAGACTCGCCAACGATAGTCCACTGATTCTGAAGCAAGATGTCAAGAGCTGTGTGTGAGTTTCTGAATTCCCCCCACGGAGTATGTTCGTCGCTCTGGTGATCGCCTTGAATTCTAACTTCGTCAACAACAATCGGAGTCACTTCGTCCATCAGACGCGCAACTCTGAAAAGAATGTCACGTTCTTCAATCGTAATTCTTTTGACGTTCGTGATTTTCCCTTGAATCTTATATCCTTGAGATGGGAACGCAAGAATCTGACCACCACGACCGCGCGTTTCGAACGTCACTTCGCCCTTCTTGTTTCGAGCGAGTTTCTGATTGCCTTCGATTTCGTCACATTTGAAAATCCAGTGATACCCACCCGATCGAGTGTTCTGAATAATCATCTTTTTCTTCAGACCAGAACACTCTTCTTCGAGTTGCTCACAGAAGCGCTCGTATTCATTAGACGTGAAATGTTTTGAGTCGATGTCGAGACATTGAACGCCATCGAAGCCCATCACCAGACCAATTGATTTTGTGTTGTTGAATAGTCGATTCGCTTCTTTCAGCCCCATTGGCTCTTCAGCGTATTGTTGCCAGTTCTTTATTGATGGGCGTTTCTCTCCGTCAATTATTGGGATTGGGCTGAACCCGCTGGCGATGTATTTCATCGCGATTTCTTTCGTTGTCATTGTTGTTGTTATCTAATGAGAGACCAGTTGTCAACATTTCTCTCGTATTTGTTTGGTGACAAAGTCACACTTCTTCTGTCTCTCAGCTCTTCGAACTCGAAGATGAACCAACGTCTGTTGTGTACATCATAGCAAACTATGAAATCGACGTCTATATATTTGTTGAAGTCTTTCACGATTCTCGCGTACCCTCTGTCCAAACTGGTTCCACTCTTCACTTGTATTGTGACAAATGTTCCATCTTTGAAAGCTATCAAATCAACAGCTGAGTGAGTAACTAAAGGGAACCCAACATTCCAGTCTCGTTTGATGAGTTCGGCGGCACATCTCAGTTCAGTGAGAGCGCCATACTTGTGAGCGTCGTGAATCATATTCTCGAGATTTTCTCAAGATAATCATCATAGCTCTTAGCGATGAAGTAGACGCCACCAGCTTCAGTGATTTCTTTCTCGATTTCTTTTTGATCAGCGCTCTGTCTGTCGCGCCCAATTTTCACTTCGATACCAATGAAGCGCCCGTTGATGATTCCAATGATGTCTGGAATGCCTTTTCTCTGAACGCCCTTTCTGTACACTTGACGCTTGACGTCGTAGATTGCTCCGTTGTTGATTCTGTAACCAACGCCCTCTCTGACCCAGTAGAGGTCAAAAATTATCGTCTTCGTCAGCTCGTTCGCTGTTGCATCTTTGAACGCTTTCTTCACGAGAGCGAACGCGGGAAGGTCTGGGTGTTTCTTTGCGTTCAGCTCGTTTGCAAGTTTCGAAAGCTCTTTCAGATTCTTAGGTATCCAGTTGCTCATTTTTTGTGTTCTTCATCAGTCATTTCAACAGAGCGCTCAATCATTCGCGCAATGTGTGATTTGTCTTGAGCCTCGAAGTATCTCTTCGCAAGTGCCCAACATCTTGAATCAAAGTTCTCTGACCTCTTTTTCATATTTGTTCAATTTAGCAAAGAATTTCATATAACAAGCGAAAGTCTCTTCTATTTCTGATTGAAGCTCTTCTCGCGTCACTCGAACAATATGAAGAGGCTTCTCTTTGTTTCTCGGGTCGTATGAAACGAAATCAAGAAACTGAAGAGAATCAATGACGATGAAATAGTGAAGAACTTGGTACTTGTACTCAGTCGGAACTCTGTTCTGACGAATGTACTCAATGTGCTTCTTCGATGAAGGACATTTGATTTCAACTGCACCGATCGCGAGAGTCTTGAACGGGTCAAAAATCAACGCGTCAGGAGAAACAGCTAACCAATAATAATTGTCGTGAACACAGAAGCCAACTTCTTCAGCTTCAAATTCACTCACTTCGTTGTAAGCCTTCAGAGCTTCTGGTTCAAATAGAATGCCGTGTTCCATCGCTTTAGATGTGAACGTCTCTTCTCGTTGTCCAGTCATTCGTTCAGCAATAAGTTCGTCAACGAAAGTGAGATTGTTTGACTTGAATATGTTCTTCGCTCGTGAGCCGGTGATGACACCAAGTCGAGCTTCGAACCATTCTTGTGAGCGTTGTTGTAGATTTAGAATTTTCATTTTACTTGTGTTTAGAAAAGTGAGATTTGATTTTGAGCAACATCTTTGAACGCGTCAGCGTTGAACATTATCACATCAGTTGAGTCAGTGCTTTTCACGCCAATGTACTTAAACGAATAAGAAGGACGCTCGATGATTTTTCTGCCAGAACTATCCTTCGGCGGGATTCTTTTGTGACCAGCTGTCGTCGTCCAATTCTCATCTCTTTCGAGAGCAATCCCAAGAGCTGGGTTCATCGTTCTGATGAACATCTGATGACCTTCAGCATAATAGAGAGCGCTGATGTAGTTGACAATCTTCTTTCCAAGACCGAGACCTTGAAAATCGGGAAGAACTACGATTCGCGAGATGCGTCTCGTCTTTGCGTCGCCAACTCCGGGAAAGGGAAGAATCGCAACAAACCCGATCGGTTTGTCATTCCAGAGAAACAGATAACACTGGGCTGCCTTGTTCAAGTCTTCGCTCAGATAGTGATGATGTTTGAATATTTGCCAAGTTTCATATCGACAGCGAAATATCTGAAGTTGGATTTCTGGTCGTTGCCTTCGAGATGACGCTCTCTCGAGTCGCCCTTTGAGAGGTGAATAAGTCCAGTCCGGCTGAAGCCATTCCATTATATCAAAATGACACGACGCGAGAATGATTCTCTTGTTGTTTCTTCTGATGTATTTCTGAAGAGCGTTCGACATCGCTTTCGCGACATCTCTATCAACAACAGACGTGAACTCATCAATCAAGATGACGTCGTTTTCAGACGCTCTGCCGACTTTATAAGCTAAGTCCGCGCGATACTGCTCGCCGTTAGATAAAAGCTGGTAGGGACGAAGCCAAGTGGGTACAGACGCCAATCCCATAGCACTGAGAAGAAACGTCGCTTCTTTCGGTGTCAACCAATCAAAGTTCGAGATGAGTGGCTTCTCATCGTCAAACTTTGATTCTGTCAAATCTCCGAACTCTTTGAGAAGCGTTGTCTTGCCGGTTCCAGAACCACCATAAATCACACCGATGTTCCAGTCAAATGATTTGCACTCGCTGAAGTTGATCGGGATTTTCACGATTGTTTCTTCAGTGTTCTGAATGTCGAACGATTCGAAAACGTATTCTGTGAACTCGTCGTTGACAATCTTGTTTTTTCTCTCAATGTATTTCATCTCAATCTTGTTCGATTCCGTGTTCGTCTAAATCTGTATGCATCACGTCAATGATTGTGTTGTTGAATCTTTGAAGTGTCATCATCAACGCTTCATCAACTGGGACGTGAGACTCGACAAGCGAGATGAAGAAGTTCCATTTTTGTGTTCCTTTCGCGATCATAATCAATAGAGTTCTGGAAATTGTTGTCTGTGATATTTCTGAAAGAGATATTCTCCGTCAGTGCCCAGCTCAGAGCGAAGTCGATTGATTTCACTCTTCACTCTTGACCATCTGTTGTAGACTCTCGAGTCTTCTGTTCTTTGATAGAACCAATCGAAGCTCTTCAGAAGCTCGTTCAGTCGTTGTTTCTTTTCTGTTGTTGTCATTGTTTGATTTTTTAGAATTGCAACCATCTTCTTCTTCTCTCATACTTGCGAATCAGAAGAGCGTTGTTTGTTAATACTCTGGTAGTGGCTTCAGTCCATTCAGTTGCTGAAGCTGAAATCATAATGTTCAGAGAATCCCATCTCAGCTCATTGATATATTTATAAATATATAGCTTGTGCTTTCTCTTACGAATGTATTTCTTGAGTGCTTTCATCTATTTCAAAAAGTTTGTTGTTCTTTACAAAGTTGACTTTGTACAATGCAAACGCATATACCGTTGATGATGCTTTTAGTAAAGCTGAAGCTTTTGCTATTAAAGATGGAAAATTTATTGGTGTAGGTACCAATTCGGAGATTACGATCAAATACAACTCAAAAACTACTTTAGATGTTCAAGGAAAAACTATAGTTCCTGGGCTTATAGATGCGCATTGTCATTTCTACAGAATGGGATTACAACAACAAAAGGTGGCTTTAGAAGGCACAAAAAGCTATGATGAGATTTTGGAGAGGTTGGTCGCTTTTCAAAAAGAAAAAAATGTTCCTTTTATAACAGGGCGTGGCTGGGATCAAAATGATTGGGAAGTAAAGGAATTTCCAACTAAAGAAAAATTAGATAAATTATTTCCCAAAACTCCTGTTGCTATCAGAAGAATTG
>OAPM01000004.1_pt1 | contig 19099 bp, 17 predicted proteins | sample 1470761 | NCBI WGS metagenome assembly OAPM01 (sample SAMEA3275546, study PRJEB22092) | marine metagenome | biome: ENVO:00000447; feature: ENVO:00002042; material: ENVO.00002110 | collected 2014-06-21T11:05:00+00 | depth 0 m | reverse complement strand
GGCGTTCCGGGGAACAACTGGAATCACTAATTTTGGCTCGGGTGCTGTCATGTCATTTAAACACTACATGTGTCTAATTTAATTTACAACTGTCCCGTTTTGTGTTTCACTAAAAACACCTGACGATCTGGTGCCAAGAATACAATGGTAACACTAAGCCTCTTTCGATTTGAAAAGCCCCACCATAAGTTGTGGGCCTTTTTGATGATGGGCCTTGCAAGGCCTCTCCTAAACCTGATTCCAAATTTGGTTTTTTGGAAGCTATTGGGATCTGGCACAGGTGAGGGATTCACCCCCAAACCAAATTGGGGCGTCTACGCGATCTTATGTGTGTGGCAAGAGCCAACAAGCGTTGAAAAAATACTAGAAGAATCCCGTGTATTTAAAAAATACCACGAGATGGCCGCCGAGAGTGTCACCATACATCTAGAACCCTGTGCAACACGGGGCGAATGGTCCGGGAAAACACCGTTTACGGCAAAAAACAATCGGGATACTGGTCCCGTTGCCGTGCTGACACGTGCAACATTACGGTGGAGTGCAATGTTAAGGTTTTGGCAGCAATCCCCAGCGATCAGCACCACGATTGGTTTGAATAAAGATGTGTTGTTCAAAATAGGCCTTGGTGAAGTCCCCTTAAGACAGCAACTGACATTTTCAATTTGGCCCGACTTAAAGCAAATGAGTGAATTCGCCCACCAATCTGACCCACACCGCAGCGCCATTCAAAAAGTTCGCCAAGGCGACTGGTTTAAAGAAGAGCTATACGCGCGATTTAACATCACAGCAATTGACGGACATTGGTCGGCATTTGACCCAGTATCCAAGAAAGAAAACACCAATGAATAGTGCATTTCCTTTTTCAGCTATTGTTGGCCAAGACGATATGAAACTGGCCCTAACCCTAACTGCTATTGATCCAAAAATCGGTGGCGTGCTCGCCTTTGGCGATCGTGGAACGGGTAAATCAACCGCGATACGATCACTTGCTGATTTGCTGCCAAATATTGACGTTGTCCAAGGCTGTCCTGTGAATTCTGAGCAGTTAGATCAAGTACCCGACTGGGTGAAAACAACACACGAAACAATCGGCTCTATTAAGACACCCGTTGTTGATTTACCTCTGGGTGTTAGCGCGGATCGCGTGACAGGCGCTCTGGATATCGAACGTGCATTGGTAGATGGGGCCAAAGAATTCCAACCTGGCTTATTGGCCAAAGCCAATCGTGGGTATCTGTACATTGATGAAGTCAACTTGCTAGAGGATCATATTGTTGATCTTTTATTGGATGTTGCCCAATCGGGCACCAACACGGTCGAGAAAGAAGGGCTTTCAATAACCCACCCGTCACGTTTCATCTTAATAGGATCAGGCAACCCAGAAGAGGGTGAATTACGCCCCCAACTTTTGGATAGGTTTGGCCTTGCGGTTGAGGTGCGCACACCACAAACAATTATGGATCGGGTTGACGTGATAAAGCGCCGCGACGCGTTCGATCGTGACCCTAACGCCTATTGTAAAGAATGGCAGTCCGAAAATGCAAAAATACGGCGCAATATCTTGGACGGGCGCGAACGATTAACAAGCGTAACAACAAGCGATGAAATGTTGGAAATTTGCGCAGAAATCTGTGTCGCAATGGGAAGCGATGGGCTGCGCGGGGAATTAACCCTGCTAAAGACCGCACGCGCCTATGCAGCACTAAAGGGAGATAAGATGGTTTGCAACGACCACATCAAACGCATTGCACCTATGGCGCTAAGCCATCGTCTGCGGCGCGATCCATTGGATGACACAGGATCGACTGTGCGTGTCGAACGAACACTAGATGCTGTTTTGGGATGAGATGTCTGAACAAAAGACATATCTAGCGAATTTGGCACTGCATCTATGCCAAATGGACCCAAAAACATTTGGCGGCATTGTTTTCAAAACACACGCAGGATCGCACATGGATAAAGTGCGAAAGGCGCTGAGTGAAACGGCGCTTGGATCATCAATTATCCACCCCGACATGAACAATTCTGATCTGGTTGGAGGCATTGACCCCATAGAGAGTTTAACTGCGGGTAAGCTTATCCATAAATCGGGTGTGTTAGATCGTCAGGGTTGGAAAATACTGGTGATGGCAGATCGCCTAACACGCCAATCTGCAGCCTTGATCGCGCAAAATATCGATACAAATCCAACTGGCCCATATTGTATTTTTGATGAAAGTGAACGATCCGATGAAAACCAGCTGGGCGCATTGAATGAGCGCATGGCCTTTTCATTTGATTTAAATGACCTGCGACACAATCAGTTTTCTGTGGATATCGCCCCATTTGAGCATTTCAATCCAACTCTTCCAACGCTGTCGAGTGATCAACAAACAATGATCGTTGCAGCCGCGCAGCAGTTTGGCATATATTCGATGCGCCCCGTTGAGATGGTTCAGCGCGCCGCACAGTTTTTATGCCTATTGGATGCGCGTAAAGAAGTGTCACAAGATGATATAGATACTGCAGCCCAACTGATCTATGCGCATCGCGTCACTGCCATGCCCACGGAAGAAGACGAACCAGCACAAACAAACGAACCGTCTGAACCGAATAATTCCTCCAGTACCGATCAGCAAAACGATACCTTCGAGTTGCCAGACGACTTGGTGATTGAGGCCGTCAAAGCGATATTGCCAACAGATGTATTAAATCAGATTAAGACAAAGAATAATTCAAAATTGAGGTCCTGCGGGGCCGGCTTTGGTCTTGTGCAAAAATCAGCACTGCGTGGACGCCCTTTGCCTGCAATTAGCGGACGGCCGAACGATCAAGCGAGAATAGATGTATTATCAACTTTACGCACTGCTGCGCCATGGCAAAAACTGCGTAAATCACGATTATCAAGAGACGCAAACATCGTCATCTTTCCAAGCGATCTGTACATTCAAAAGTTCCAAAATCGTTCTGAACGTGTGGTGATTTTTTCAGTCGATGCGTCCGGATCAGCGGCGATGAGCCGATTGGGCGAGGCGAAAGGGGCGGTTGAATTAATGCTAGCCCAAGCGTATTCTAAACGGGACTATGTGGCGCTGATCGGATTTCGAGATGGACGCGCCGATATATTGCTCCCACCCACTAGGTCATTGGTTCAAGCAAAGAAAAACTTAGCCGCTCTTGCTGCGGGTGGGGGTACTCCACTGGCAACAGGTATGAATAGCGCGCTAAATCTCGCATCGCTTATTCGAAGAAGTGGTAAGCTGCCAAGCATGGCATTTTTAACAGATGGGAAAGGTAACATTGATTTAGAAGGCCAGCCTGGGCGACAAAAAGCAATGAGCGATGCTGAACAAGTTGCAGAGTTGGGTCGCACACTAAATGTACCAGCGATCTTTATAGATTGTGGTCGACGCGGGAACCCGGACTTAGCGAATATTGCACATAAAATGGGGGGGGAATATTTATACCTCCCTCGTGCAAATGCACAGGCAATCTCTGATCTAGCGCAGTCGCATTTGGGATAATCATGAACGACAGTATTCCAGACTGGTGGCCCAATAAATCTGCTTCACGATTTCTAAGTGTGCGCGATTACAAATGGCACTTTCAATTAATCGGCGCAGGAAAACCAACCGTGTTATTGATCCATGGCACTGGTGCATCAACCCACAGTTGGGCGCCTATTATCCAATATTTAGGTGATCATTGTCAGATTTTGGTACTTGATTTACCTGGTCACGGATTCTCGGGTATTCCACGCTTTGGCCGTAGCACTCTGGATGCCATTACCGATGGTGTTACCCAGTTGTTAACCGATTTGAATCTGACACCATCCCATATTGTCGGACATTCTGCAGGTGCTGCAATTGCCGTTCAGCTTGCCGCGCGCACAATGATCAGCACTCCTGTGACATGCATCAATGCAGCCTTTGGAAATTTTTCTGGAATGGCGGGAATAATGTTTCCTTACATCGCCAAATTGGCAGCGATTGCCCCTTTTTCGTCCAGCTTCATCGCACAGATGGCACAGGATACAAACCGTGTCGGGAACCTGATGGATAGCACAGGTTCAAAGTTATCTGCTGATCAACTACGAGGGTACCAGTTCCTATTTCAACGAAAACAACATGTCCAAGGAACATTGCAGTTGATGGCAGATTGGAACTTGGACAGCTTTTTGTCGAAACTCACACTGGTTCAAAATCAAATTCAGTTTGTAACCGGAAAAAACGATCTAACTGTTCCGCCTTCCGTTTCGCAGGATTGGGCAAAACGAATACAAACAGCTACGATACTAGAATATGAAGGGTATGGGCACTTAATACATGAAGAAGCCCCCGAGATTATAGCGCCACTAATCACTCGGAGACTTTGAAAGCTATTTAATTGGCTTAGTTGCCCAGTGTCTCTAGGTATGCGATGACATTTACGCGGTCTTTTTCTTTTTTCAGACCCGCAAACGACATTTTTGTCCCCTTAAGATATTTTTTTGGTTTTGTAAGGAATCCGTCCAATGTCTCGGCATCCCAAACCAAACCTGATCCAGCCATTGCCTTAGAGTATTTATAACCCTCAACACTGCCTGCTGCGCGACCAACAACACCGTACATGCTGGGGCCAGTCTTATTTTTGCCCTCTTCAATCGCATGACATGCTTTGCATTTTTTAAATACTTTTTCACCCTTGGCCGCATCACCGGCTGAATGGCTTCCACTAAAAGCGCTGCTTGCAACAATGCATAGCGCTGCAGCGATCTTTGCAGTTTTTAACATGGTATTCTCCTTATTCGATGCAATAGAGCTAGTTCGTGCACACCAAAGTCAAGAGAGCACGCTTATGCAACTGCATGCGAAATCGCGCATTGCTTCCACAGTACAGTCAGCGCATGAATTAGGTGATCAATGTCGGCATCCGTGTGCAGCGGTGATGGTGTAAATCGCAAACGTTCAGTACCCTTTGGAACTGTTGGATAATTTATAGGTTGAACATAGATCCCATAGTCCTGCATCAAAATGTCTGCCAATTGACGGCACTTGACAGGATCCTTGATCATGACAGGGATAATATGTGATGGATTTTCCAGGTGCGGTATTCCAGCTTTATCCAAACCAGCACGTAATTTAGCAACCTGACGACGCTGTTTCGCACGTTCCATTTCCGATACTTTTAGATGGGCGATAGACGCGCACGCGCCTGCGGCAACTGCAGGAGGGAGCGCCGTTGTGAAAATGAAACCGCTGGCAAATGATCGAATGAAATCACACAATTCATTTGACCCTGTAATATACCCGCCCATGACACCATACGCCTTGCCAAGTGTGCCCTCGATCAGGGTAATACGATCCGCCAAACCGCGCTCTTCTGATACACCGCCACCGCGTGGACCATACAAACCCACTGCATGCACTTCGTCCAAATACGTCATAGCACCGTGTTTTTCGGCAACTTCTATTATCTCTTCCATTGGACAGATATCGCCATCCATCGAATACACGGACTCAAACGCCACGATTTTTGGGCGCGACGGGTCAATTGATGCTAGTTTTCTATCCAAATCTTCGGGATCATTATGCTTCCAAATCATTTTTTCCGCGCGCGAATGGCGGACCCCTTCGATCATGCTTGCGTGGTTCAGTGCATCCGACAAAATAACCGCATTGGGCAATCTGGATCCCAAAGTGCTAAGCGCAGCCCAATTTGACACATATCCCGACGTGAACAAAAGCGCGTTTTCCTTGCCATGCAGATCAGCAAGTTCGCGTTCTAGCAATAAATGATGATGGTTGGTTCCCGATATGTTGCGAGTCCCGCCTGCTCCACAGCCACAGCTATCAATCACAACTTTCATGGCGTTTCGCACAACAGGATGCTGTCCCATGCCCAAATAATCATTTGAACACCATACAGTCACTTCCTCTGGGGCATTTGGATCATAGCTTTTAGCTCTGGGAAAAGATCCACATTGACGTTCTAATTCGGCAAAAATCCGATAGTTTCCATCGCCTTTTAAACGATCTAACTGTTCGCTGAATAACGCATCATAATCCATGGTAGTCCTTTCGACAGATGTCTTGTCTGTTCTTGTTATCGGGAAGCATCCAACGCCATAGGCGGGCGTCAGGAACCGGTAAAACCATCACCCAATGCTCGACTAATGCCATCGCGGTCATCGTCGCAAGCAACGTGAAACCGATGATATCAGAAGCATCAGAGACTGCATAAATTCGTTCAATCCAACAGGCTAACGCGAACGTCAAAAGCGTGACGGATACAGGGAAAAACCAATTTAATGCTGCAATTTTGAAATAGCTTTTTAAGTGTTCAAGAGCCTGGGGAACAAATTCCAAATTTATCCGAGGCACCCCAAAAAATAGATTCAGTTTTGCGAAAACCCGTGCGGCATAAAGAACAATAAACGTCCACATGCCAAACGTATTTTCAGTTGCCCAAGACAACTTAAGAACCACAAGCAGCGAAACTAACAGTAAAATTTCATGATATGCTAGGGTTCCCCATGCGCGAATGAACCGTTCAAATGGTAATAGCACCCTTGGGCATTCCGTCGTATTTGGTCCGGTGATAACACCCGTCAGAAATGCAAATTCTATCCACCCCCAAATACCAAGGGCTGACAAGAAAGCAAAATAAACAGATGCTACGTCATTTGTAAAAGACGTGAACGATAGGCCAAAAAATCCAAACAAAAAGAGTGGAGAAACAGCCAAGGTTATCTTGGTCCTAAATCCCGTGCTATAGCGATCACATAGGCGCACAGCCAGCAGTATTGCACCAGTGAAAAACCACCAGCTAAATACCGCAACCAAGCACGCTATGACGATCGGATTGCCCATTAGTACGCAGGTTCCATTCTTGTTGTTGCAGGTACAGCATGTTTTTTCGCCGGAATTGTGAAAAGACCTGCAAATGCAAAACCTGCACGGATGCTGGCACCCACCTGCGCGAACTTACGCCCCTGTTTCTTGGCTTCTGCCAAATCAGCGTTTGCCTTTTGCAACCGTTTCAGTCCAGCTTCCCAACGTGGGTTATCAATATCCAGCGTGATTGGAAAAATCTGTTCGCTGAGCTTGGAAGTCTTCGTAAACACTTCATGTGCGTACCAATCCGTATCCACGCCCAATGCCTTGTGAAAGGCGGGACGCTGATGATCGCGGATATACATAGTCGCATAGACCGCAGTTAAGAAGAACTTAATCCACCAGACATTAAGACCCTTGGTGAGTTTGGGGTCGCTCTTCATCAATAACGCAAAGGCTTCGCCATGAGCGAATTCATCATTACACCATTCTTCAAACCATTTAAAAATTGGATGAAACCGGTACTGTGGGTTTTGTTCTAGATGGCGGAAAATTGTGATATACCGCGCATAGCCAATTTTTTCGGACAGATATGTTGCATAATAAATGAATTTAGGACGGAAGTAGGTGTACTTTTTCTTCTGCGTAAGAAACCCCAGGTTCACGGCCACACCCGCTTCGCGCAAGGCATCGTTTATGAAACCAGCATGACGCGCTTCGTCGCGCGCCATCAATTGGAACAACTGCGTGATTTCTTCGTTTGATCCGCGACGCTTCATTTCCTTGTACAAAACACAGCCAGAAAATTCAGCGGTGCAAGAACTGATTAAAAAATCAATGAATTCTTTCTTTAGCTGCGGGTCCATCCCGTTCCAGTCAACTTCGTCCCAGTCAGCATTCTTTTTAAAGTGCCCTTTGTTTGGATCACTGACCATGCGGTCAATCAATGGATCCCATTCGTCGCGAATATGCGACACATCGATTGCGTCCAATTCATCGAAGTCGGTCGTGTAGAAACGCGGAGTCAGCAGTGTGTCTTGCATCGCGATTTCTGTCGCCATGTCACTGTCGAATGTTTCTTGGATCGCTAGGGCTTCTTCTGCGGTTGTTGCGTCTGCTGAATGCATGTTCATAATGTCATCTCCTCTGAGAATGAAAATTCACATAGCTCCATAACTTCCAGATCACCTGTGGCCTTGGTCCACAGGCGTTCGACGGTACTGGCGCGCAATATGATCGCGTCGCGCTCCTCGGTAACAATCTCACCGAAAGGTGCCATTATTTCAGGTCCTTGAACTTGGACTTCATCACCTGGATGAATCACGGCACCATTGTTAAAGCGCACATGCGCGTGCAAACTTTCAAACTTGTGACTGATCTCAACAGTACAAGGTGCATGTTCCTTGGTTCGAGTGAAAAATCCCATCTCAATTTCCTTTCGTTGCTTTGGCTAGAAGCTTGGCAAACGCACGGGCATTATCCGCGCCAAATCCCATCAAATCCGCTTGCCATTCGGTTTGAGGGTCAAAAACAGACAGGCGATTATTTTCGCGCCATCTAATAATCACTGGTGGATCTTGTGGCGCTCCGATCTTTGCACGTTCACGTTCGATGACACGCGCGACGCCGGAAACAAATCCACCTTGTTCCCCATCCCAATCCACCAGCATTTGACCGTTATCATCAAACACTTTTACTGCGCCAGTTTGGTCAGTCTTAATTGATATTGGCGCTTCTGCTACGATTTCAGCGTTGGGCGGGATCGCAGATTTTTGCATACCAGAAAACTGGAACGCACTGACCGCGATTAATACAAGTACGACCATCGCGAACATTGCCCGCAAGGCGTTCGTTAGTACCGTGTCTTCTTTTTTGTGTGAGATATGAATATCGCTCATCTTACAATTTCCTCACACCAATGCGCCTAATTCGGGCGCATCAGATCGTTCCTTATTTTCAACCTCGACAATTCGCGATTTGGCTGCTCTTGCCAAAATTTGCGCCACGGATTGAACATCAGGAATGGATCTTAGGGTTGGTTCAGGTTTGCGGATTTTCCATGAACGCACATGCGGCCACAGAACCAAGTACGAAAACTTAGGGTTCCCTTTTGTTTCCAATGCGATATTGCCGCAACCGGCTTTACTGGCAGAAACCGCCGCATTTTCAATCTGTGTATAGGGAAGGTTTAATGTCACATTTAATGCTGCGCCGATGCGCATCGCGACGCGACGGTTTGTAATTGTGTAAACCGTCGCGCGCGCTTGGATAAATCCAACGAGCATTAAGAGTAAAACAACGATCAGAGTCATAATAACAAATGGCAGGGTCATGATGATCGCACGTTCAAATGAAAAAACATCAATCACCGTGATAAAGCGCCAGGCCGTTAACACGGCGAAATAGGCAACAACCCACCACAGGTTTAACGAGTCGACCGTCAATTGAAACCAATTTGGACGTCCCTGCCACAAGATGACTTCGCCCCGTGGTGGTAACTCGGGCAAACCGTTGATTGGTTCAGCTGCAAAATCATCATGTGACATATACGTATCCTCCTTAGTTTATAGTTGCGGCTCTAAGCGTGCAGCAGAGGCATAAAGCGTTCCGCCTGCGTAATACGCAGAGATCTTTTCCTCTTCGAGCATGGTGACTTGGTTTTCAGAGCCTAACGTTGGAACATCATTAAAATGTTCGGCAAAGATCGATTTGATAACAACGCGGTTTGAATGAATGCGTGCCATCGTCATAGGCACCAAACGTGTTCCCAAACCAAGAGCTGGATCCAAATCGATTTCAAGGTAACGGACCAGTTGTTCTGGCTCATCCACCCACATATCGTTTATCATACCAACAATTTTACCGTCACCTGCAACAACGGGTAATCCCCGCGGGTCACGGCCAGCAGCAACAAAGAATTTTTCACTGCGTGACATTGGAATGATTTTCGGATGGCCATGTGCATCCAATTCTGCAACATCACGACGTGCCGCCCAAGATGCTGGACCAACGCCGTCTTTCATCGGATCACCGGTCGGTTCAAATGGATAACCATTCGCTTTATTAGTCTGTCGCAAAGCGACATCACGACGTTCACCATCGTTATTGGGGAATGTAACCTCACCACGACCATGCGATAGCTTGAACGTTTTGGGATCTGGTAATGGAAATGGACCTTGGTTCGCAGCTTGCGTTCCATCGTCATTTTCCATCGGGTATCCTTCGCGCATATTTTCGCGTTGGATGTAGAAAATTAACAACGCAAAAAAGATCCAGAAGAGCCACAGCGCAGCGCTTGCTAAATCAAAGTTTCCAATTAATGCCGTCGTCATTTTTTTTCCTTTCTCAGGTGTTCCAATCACATAGGAAAATCAGCGAGCTTTATGCCCGGATTTCCGTGATCAGATTTTGATTGGGTGCGCTGCGCCATTCGCACCAGTGGGACAAGTATCGCAAGTGTGACGATCAACACTGCGATCTCGAGGTGATAAACAAATGAATAACCAGTGGCCGGAATTGCCAAGGTTTCTCCTAAATCACCACGCATAGCGAGCGTGCTGATCCAGTCTCGTAAAGTGCCGCCAAGGGCAATCGCCAACCCAGCTGAAGTGGCTTGGGCCGCGCCCCATGCACCTAATGCAAGTCCATGTGATGTGTTTTCATTTTCGCCAAGTTGCATAGCGGCAATCAGGGTGGAAACTGCAAATAGTCCGGATCCTAACCCGATTAAATATGCGCCTACGAAAAAGAGTATCGTTGATTCAACCGGTGCCGAAACAATGACAGCTGGGAACGCCAATAAACCCACAAAGATACTATTAGACATTAGTCGATAGGCCGTTAAACCAGCTTTTAATCGGCGCGCAGCATATGCCAGGCCAATCAATGCACCGAATGCCCATGCCGCGGTTAGCCAAGTGGTCTGACCAACAGCTAGCCCCAGGATTTCCCCGCCGTATGGCTCTAACAGAACATCCTGCATGTTGAAGGCTAGCGTCCCAAGAAAAACAACCAAAATCAACCGTGCGCTTGTTCCTTCGGCCATAAACGCTGCCCATGTCTTTGCAAAACTTGGGCGCGGGGCTGCGCGCTGTTCTTTGGACATTGGACTAACATGCTCTTGTTTCCAAAGAGCAATCAAATTTAGTAATAAGCCCGCCAAAGCTGCACCTTGGATCACTCTGATCAAAGTCAGATTTGAAAAATCTGTCAAAAGCCATCCAATCAATAGCGCTGACAGCCCCATACCCAACAAATACATCACATAAAGCAGCGCGACGACACGTGGCCGCGTCTCCTCGGTTGCACGATCACTTGCCAATGCGAGACCCGCGGTTTGTGTCATATGCAGCCCAAGGCCCGTCATCAAAAACGCCAAGGCTGCTAACACTTCACCAGCCCAACTTGGTCCAACTGTTTGATCACCGGATAACACAAGAAGCGCGAATGGCATGACCGCAAGTCCACCCATCTGCCAAAGTGACCCAAACCAAATGAATGGAACGCGTTTCCAACCAATCGCAGAGCGATAGGTATCGGATCGAAAACCAATCAAAGCACGGAAAGGTGCAATCAAAACTGGCAGTGCAATCATGATCGCAACAATCATCGCCGGTACGCTAAGTTCGACAATCATGACGCGATTAAGCGTGCCCAACAACATAACACTGGCCAACCCCACAGACACCTGAAACAAGGACAAACGCAACAATTGCCCAATCGGTAAATCCCGACTGGCCGCATCTGCAAACGGCAGCATCTGACGCGTAAGTTTTGTTAAAGGGTGTGGTGTGCGTTGTGTCATTTATGAACCCCCAACGCATGTGAGATATAAAAGCCCGATGTAACGCGCCCCAAGTCTGATAGTATGGTTTCCGCACCCAACGCGCGCGCTAGCGCGTTTGGCGAATGTGGAACCATCGTTGGTGATTTGTCCCCACGAGGCGCAAGTTTGCCTGCGTACCACATCATCATCAAAAGAGGTGTTTTGGGCGCTATTGTAAATATGACATCCTGCGATGTACGCCGTAATAAGTTATCCAACACTTGGGTCAGGTCACGCTGAGAATAATAAATTAGGCTATCCATAGCGAGCACATAGTCAAAGCTGCCCAGCGCAGTATTATTCATATCCCCTGCTACAAATTCAATTTGATTATGAAGGGATGAAGGGATCCGCCGCTGTGCGATCTCAATCAATGACGGACTGATATCAATTGCGGTGACTTTTGCGCCCCGCTCAGCAAGCGCTTGACTTACTTGACCAACACCACAGCCGGCATCCAGAACCCGCGCACCATCCAGGTTATTTGGAAGCTGTGACAACAATTTCGCACGCATCTGGTCACGACCAGCACGAACAGTCTGACGAATGCGAGAAACAGGAGCGTCAGAGGTTAATCGCTCCCATGTTTGTGTCGCGGTTTTGTCAAAGTATGTTTCTACGCGTGAAAGAGTTTGATTATAGCTCATCAATCAAACCCCAGTAATTCGAAAATATCACGATCCTCTAGCGGTGCTGGCGCCAAAGGCTCGGTACCATTCCAAAGAGTTTCTGCCAGTTTGATGTATTCTGCCTGAACAATGGCCACATCCTCGTCCATGTCCATTTCAAACAGTGTTTTCTTTTTCAATCGGGACCGACGGATCACATCAACATCTGGCATGTGGGCAATCCGGTTAAACCCGACTGTTTCACAATATCGATCAACTTCATCCGTTGCTTTTGATCTGTTCGCCACACATCCAGCAAGGCGTACTTTGTAGTTATTTGATTTGGCCTGAACAGCGGCAATAATCCGGTTCATCGCATAAATACTGTCAAAATCATTCGCCGTGACAATCAGCGCGCGATCTGCATGTTGCAAAGGTGCGGCAAAACCACCACAAACAACATCCCCAAGTACATCAAAAATAACGACATCTGTTTCATCCAGAAGATGATGTTGTTTCAATAATTTAACGGTTTGCCCCACGACGTAGCCACCGCACCCGGTGCCCGCAGGTGGGCCTCCAGCCTCAACACATTTGACGCCGTTGAAACCCTCAAAAACAAAGTCTTCGGGACGCAGTTCTTCTGCGTGAAAATCAACTTCTTTCAGGATATCAATAACCGTTGGAACCAATGACCCTGTGAGCGTAAAGGTACTGTCATGTTTAGGGTCGCACCCAATTTGCAGCACCCGTTTTCCCAACTTAGAAAATGCGGCTGACAAATTGGAACTAGTCGTAGACTTGCCAATTCCACCTTTACCATAAACGGAAAAGACCTTGGCCCCTTCTATCTTCATTTCCGGATCTTGGTGAACTTGGACCGAGCCCTCACCATCCAAACCGCTCAGACGCGGGATTGTTTTATCTAGTGGCGCCATGGCTTATGCCCCTTTTTTGTGGGTTCTGAGTAATCATTGTGCTGCAATCCCTTCCATACGATCTTCAAGAGCATCTGCTGCATTTTGAAGAGCTTCGATTGTTTCAGGATCGGGTGACCAATATTGACGGTCAGTCGCCTCAAGCAGGCGATTTGCCATCCGTGAACTTGCGGTTGGATTTAATGCCGCAAGACGTTCGCGCATGTCATCATCCAAAACGAATGTTTCACTAATGCGCTGATAGACCCACGGGTCTACCTGACCTGTGGTAGCTGACCAGCCCAGCGTATTAGTGACGTGTGCCTCTAGTTGACGCACACCTTCTGCACCATGTTCCAATAGTGCTTCGTAAAACTTGGGGTTCAGCGACCGTGACCGCGTTTCAAGCGCAACCTGATCTGCTAGGGTGCGGACTTTTCCTGCACCTTTCGTATGATCCGAGATATATACGGCAACTTCGCCTTCATCGCGCGCACGATTTACAGCGCGTGTTATGCCACCTAAGGTATCGAAGTAGTGATCAACTGTGGTGATCCCAAGTTCCACACTTTCCAAATTTTGATAAGCTAATTCAACTTTAGATAGCATATCCTTTAATAGTTTTTGGTTATGAATTGGTTTTCCATTGCGCCCGTATGCAAAACTTTTGCGGGCTTCATATGCATCTGCCAGTTCATCTTCTGATTCAAAAACAGAGCTATCCACCATCTGGTTCACATTAGAACCATAGGCCCCTTCCGCGTTTGAAAAAATCCGGAGTGCGGCAGTTTCAATGTCTTCGCCTGTCTTTTCTATATGTGCAAGAACATTAGCGCGTACGAAATTCTGCGCAGGATCCTCTTCTGCCGTTGCAGCTTTGTAAGCAGCTTCTGCCAACATCCGCGTTTGCAGCGGTAAAAGATCTCTGAAAATACCAGACAATGTCATGATCACATCAATCCGCGGACGGCCTAATTCAGAAATGGGTATAAGGTCTGCACCTGACAAACGCCCAAAACTGTCAAAACGTGGCTTGGCACCGATCAATGCAAGTGCCTGAGCAATTTGGGCACCGTCAGATTTGATATTGTCAGACCCCCATAAAACAAGAGCAACTGTTTTTGGCAAACTCGTATGTTTGTCTAATAACATCTGCGCCTGATCTGCACCCTGACGACATGCGAACGCAGTCGGCATGCGGAAGGGATCAAAGGCATGAATGTTGCGGCCAGTTGGCAAAATATCGGTAGACCGCACAATGTCGCCACCCGCAACAGGTGGTGTAAATCCGCCATCAAGCGCATTCAAAATGGCGGTGACTTCCTGATTATGGGCTAATTTTTCAAACAAATCTGCTTTGTTTTCAGGCGCCAAATTTTCAACGACATCAACGTAGGCTTGGCGTTGATCACTGGACAATGAACGTCCAACAACATGCAAGCCTTCTGGAACCAGTGCATCTTCTGTTTCCAACAGTTTAATCCAAAGATTGTCTAGATTAGTTTCCGCAAAATCAACTGAATCGGCCTGTTCATGGATCAACGTTTCCAATTCATTCCGAAGGGGATCATCCGATGACATTTCGCGCCACCTGACCAAGCTATCCTTCAGGTCCAATAAACCTTTATAAAGCCCCGCAGCCGCAACGGGCGGCGTAAGATGCGTGATCGTGATTGCATTACTACGACGTTTTGCAAGACTGGCTTCAGATGGGTTATTACAGGCGTATAGGTACACATTTGGCAAATCACCGATAAGACGATCAGGCCAATCGGCACCATTCACACCCACCTGTTTGCCCGGCATAAATTCCAGCGCACCATGCATACCAAAATGCAGCACGACATCCGCATCAAAATCGCGTTTTAGCCATTGATAGAAAGTTGAAAAAGCATGTGTCGGCGCAAAGCCACCTTCAAACAACAGGCGCATTGGATCGCCTTCGTATCCAAACGTTGGTTGCACCCCAACAAAAACATTTCCAAACTGCTTGCCTAAAACTAAAACAGAGCTTCCATCGGATTGCACTTTGCCCGGTGCAGGCCCCCACTGGTCCTCTACATCAGAAAGCCATGGTGTATTTTTCACAATCCAATCAGCGCTGACCCGCGTGTGCACATTAGCATCTTGACCAAAGGAAGAAGCATTCCCCTGCAATACCATTTGACGCAATTCATCAACAGTTGCGGGCACCTCTAGCTCATAACCAGAAGACGCCATCGCATTCATCGTATTATGAAGCGAACTAAACACATCCAAATACGCCGCAGTACCTGCCGCACCTGCATTTGGGGGAAATCCAAATAAAACGACGGCAACTTTGCGCGTAGATCGTTCTGATTTCTTCAACAGTAGCAATTTGCGGGTTCGATCAACAAGCGCTTCAATCCGTTCATAACACGGCGCCATCGCGCGTTTTTCCTGCGCAACACATTTAAAATGGCATCCATCACAGCTGCCATCCTCGCCATGACGTCCTGCAAAAACCGTTGGATTGGTAGCACCATCCAATTCCGGCAAGGCAATCAACATCGTTGTTTCAATAGGGCCTAAACCACCACGTGAATTTGACCATTGGGATAGGGTTTGGAATTCAAGCGGATGCGCGGCGATATATGGAATATCCAAGTTTTTCAGCGTTTCAACCGCAGCATCTGTATTGTTATAGGCCGGCCCACCGACCAACGAAAATCCAGACAATGACACCATCGCATCAATATTTGCAATGCCATGTTCATGGAAAAATGCGTCAATTGCAGGTCGACCATCTAAGCCGCCAGCGAACGCAGGCACGACCTGAATATTCTTCTTTTCGAACTCTCGAATGACAGCATCGTAATGTGCGGTATCACCACTTAGCACGTAAGAGCGCATCAACAACAAACCAACGCGCCCAACTGGATTATCGATGGTTGGCAGCGCATCTGGCTCAACAGTGATGCGTTCATGCAGGTCGGGATGGTATAAACCAACGTCTGGATATTCAATCGGTGATGGAACAGTTCCACCGCGCCATTCAGTGATGCCAGAATATCGCGAGATCAAGAAGCGTAGCATCGCTTCGATATTCTCATCAGTACCACCCAACCAATATTGCATGCATAAGAACCACGCACGCAAATCCTGTGCTTTACCAGGGATGTATTTTAGAATCTTGGGCAGGCGGCGCAGCATCCGCATCTTTTTTTCGCCCGTCTCAGTTGACGGTTTTGACGACCCACGCAGGCGTTTTAGCAAGGCCATTGTCCCACTTTCGGGGGTCTGCATATCAAGAGAGCCCATGCGCGTTTGTTTCACCAAAGCTGCATCGCATATGATCCCAACAACAGCATCACATTGGTCACGACGCGCCTCGATAACTGGGAGCAGCGGCTTTACATGCTCTTCCAGAAATAACAGGTTTGCGACTATTAAATCTGCCTTCTCGATCGCGTTTTTTGCTTTTGCAAATTCTTCTGGATGATCCGACCAAGTTGCAGCCGCAAAAATATCGACTTCCAACCCTGGAAAATCGACGTTCATATTCGCCAGCGCCCTTTCGCATGGGCGCGCATTGTGCGAATCCAATGTCACAATCGCGATGCGATATGGTGTGATATGAACTGGATTATCGCGCATAATGGGCCTTGGCCTCATATAGCGTTTCTATTGAAATCTGCGCTACGCCGCGATCTGTGGCGTATTGTTCAGTATTTCGGCGCGCCTTACCGCGCACAAAAAATGGAATTTTGCGCAACTCTTTTTCAGCGTCACTTAACCAAACAATATGCTCACCATCAGTCGTCGCATTAGCCGGTGCAGCCTGTTCCACGAGCTCTTGATTTGGAGAATGTGCAGCATGGTGGCTGGGGCCTGCATTGTCAGAAAATTCAAAATCTTCGCGGAACATTGTTAGAAGATGTTCTTCTAATCCCATGACAAGGGGATGGACCCAGGTATCAAATATCACATTGGCGCCCTCTGCGCCCATTTGCGGTGAATACCGTGCTGGAAAATCCTGAACATGAACTGGTGCAGAAATAACCGCGCAAGGAATACCTAACCGCTTTCCGATATGGCGCTCCATTTGGGTACCAAGGATGAGTTCGGGCGAGAGGTCTGCAATAGCAGATTCCACCTCGAGATAATCTTCGGTAATCAGTGCATTCAAACCAAGTTCTTTGGCCATGGCGCGCACGGGTCGTGCCATTTCGCGATTGTAACAGCCAATGCCAACGACATCGAAACCAATTTCTTCTTTCGCGATCCGAGCAGCGGTCATGACATGCGATCCATCACCAAAGACGAACACGCGTTTTCCCGTCAAATAAGTGCTATCCACTGAGGCAGAGTACCAGGGCAGACGAGAGTCCAATGGACGTTCGCCGCGCGCGCGGCCGATAAGTTCCAACACCTCATCCACAAATTCATTAGTAGCAGAAACCCCAATCGGAATTGTCTTGGTAAAGGGTAATCCCAGCGTACGCTCCATATGACGGCATGCGGTTTCACCTGTTTCAGGATACATAAGTACGTTAAAATGCGCCCGACCAAGGTGCGCAATATCATTGGGCGTTGCATGCATAGGGGCGCACACATTCACTTGAACACCAAGCTCATTTAACAATTTGGTGATTTCAACAATATCGTCACGATGTCTGAAACCCAGAGCCGTTGGACCGATCAAATTACACGTAATTTCCGACGAACGTTCGATGGGGTGCGCAAGTTTGCGAACAATTTGATAGAATGTCTCATCAGCACCGAAATTTTCTTTACGCTGATAACTGGGCAGCTCTAAGGCGACAACAGGAACCGGCAAACCAAGCGCCTCAGCCAAACCGCCGGGATCATCCTGAATCAATTCAGCAGTACAGGACGCACCAACCAACAATAAATCTGGCTTAAACCGCTCATAAGCCTCAAGGCAGGCATCCTTAAATAAGGTTGCCGTATCCGACCCCAAGTCGCGCGCCTGAAACGTTGTGTAAGTTACAGGTGGCCTATGGTTGCGGCGTTCAATCATTGTAAATAACAAATCCGCGTAGGTATCACCCTGCGGAGCATGCAGAACCAAATGAACTTTTTTCATACCCGTGGCGACACGGATGGCACCAACATGCGGCGGGCCTTCATATGTCCAAACTGACAACTTCACGACGCGCCCCCAACTTTTAATAAATCAGAACGCACAATGGGCCGGGCAAACAATCCAGCAAGATCAGCGGCCTGTTCATAAAAATGGATTGGGCTAAAGACCAATTCGATCGCCCATTTCGTTGAGAGGCCTTGCGCTTCAAGCGGATTGGCCAAGCCAAGACCACACACCGTCAAATCGGGATTACAAGCAGATACCCTATCAAGTTGTTTTTCAACATCTTGGCCTTCGGAAATCACAGCGTCATGTTCGATCAATTTTAAATCTTCGCCGACTAAAGCGCGGTGAATGTAAGGGCTTCCAACTTCGGTTAATGACATTCCACATTCGTCCCGAAGAAAGCGCGCCAGTGGCACCTCAAGTTGGCTGTCCGGGAAAAAGAATATACTGCGGCCAGAGAGGGTTTCAGAAACCTGAGCGATTGCCCGTTCTGCACGCGCCTTGGGACCCGATGTGGCAGCGTCGAATTTTTCCTGAGCAACCTCAAACCGCTGGGCAATAGCGGACAGCCATTCGGTTGTTCCATTTGCGCCAAACGGAAAAGGAGCATGAATTGGTTTTGCGCCGCGACGAAGCATTTCATCATAGGCGGCACCCAAGAAGGGCTGCGCACAAATAAAATGCGTATTTTCTCCGACGCCAGCAAATGTCCCTGCAGTTTGCTGAGGCAAGACAAGCACGTCTTCGATACCCATGTCACGCAACAACCGCAACATCTGGTCCTGCACAACATCGGGCAATGCACCCAGTACAGCAAGTTGCGTTTTTTCATCTGATGGCAGATCGCGAATCACTGCCTCTAGGCAGGCATCTTCACC
>OAPM01000003.1_pt1 | contig 19308 bp, 25 predicted proteins | sample 1470761 | NCBI WGS metagenome assembly OAPM01 (sample SAMEA3275546, study PRJEB22092) | marine metagenome | biome: ENVO:00000447; feature: ENVO:00002042; material: ENVO.00002110 | collected 2014-06-21T11:05:00+00 | depth 0 m | reverse complement strand
CGCGGCTTGCCCGCCAGTGTACGTATTGAGCAACGGCAATGTCGCCACCTCGCTGTATGTCACCATGAAGGTGTATGCACCGTGGTCTGTAACCTTTGCGATGTATTCACGTATAAGGTCGCGACAATCACTCAGCGTCGCGTTGTCGGCAGGTTGCAATGCTGCTGGCGACGTCCATTGTGAATCTGTGCGCGTTTTCAAGCCCTTCGGGTTGACGTACACTTTGCGAACAATCACAGCGCCTGGCGTGTCTGGCACTTGTCCCTGCGCGTCCATGAATGTACCCTGTCCGTCGTTCGCGGTCGTGTAGTACATTTCTTTGGTTTCTGTGTTGATCACAGCTGACCAATCGCCTTGGAAGTTTGCACGCGCTTGCGTGTTGTACGAATACATGATGTTTGTTGGACGCGTCGAAGATTGTCCTTCTGTCACGTCAATTGGTCCGCGTAATGGGTCGCCATTGTCAACTGCTTCTGTTGTTATGCCTACAGCGTTGCGACCAATCTTGCGCAAGGTCAACTCCATTTCGCATGGCGTGCTGTACAATGCCCAGTTTAGTGCGCTGTAATACTCGCCTGTGTCGCGATCGTAATAACGTGAGAACGGCTTGCCTGGCGTTGCGCTAGATCCACGCAGCACAATGTTGCCGCGCTCTACTTTGCGCGAGCGGTAATGAGACGCCAAAACCTCCTCTACGCATAGTTCATTGACTGGGCGTTCTGTTGCGCTTGCCTGATTGACCCAATTGTCTGATAAATTCCATGACGTTGCTGAGGTTGCAACTTGAATGCTGCCCATACCAATGCCAAGACCTCCAATGTGCGTTGTGCCCAAGTCAATTTTGCCGCGTCCAAATGTCGTCGTGGCTTGCCAAGTAAAGTCAGGCACAACCTTGTTTGCGTCGTTGCTGTAGGCAGTAAAAAACATGCGCACGAACTGACTCGTGAGTGCAGCCGTAGCCGTTGCGTCGTACACGCCAAAACTGTCGTATGCTTTTACTACAGGCGTGATTGAGATACCTGTTTTTTGCGTTGGCGGTGGTGGAAGGGTAAGAGTGCCTTCGACGTAACGCGAACCGTCCAACGTCATGTCGTAGAAAAACGCTCCCTGCCTGTCTTGATCATGATAGTAATATGACTTTTGCGCAGAGCCATAACCATTTAGAGGAAAGTTAAATGGCGAATAATCCTGATCACTAAACTGCGCATCCATAGTGCCATAACTGTGAACCCGTCCACCTGGGTGCGGTACAATATCATTGCTGTAGTATATCGCATCGGCTGCGGTGTCAAACTTGATTTCAAAGTCTAACACAATGCGCCCCAATATCTCGTCGTCAGCTTTCGTTATAGCGCTATTTTCTACATACGCTTCAAACTGCACGTAATACCCTTCATCGTCACTAGCATCTGACGCACTTTCAAAGGGTATGGTTGTTTGTGACTGTGTTGTACCGCTATCAAAATAGTAAGCGGCAATAATGTGGTAGCCGTTGTTTGTATCTCGTGTAAGGTTGACTTCGTTGATTTGTGGCGTAAAGCTTCGCACCCATTCGTTGCCCTTTTGACGTATGTTATTAGCTGATTCTACCTGAAAATCAGATGTACCTACAATTGTTGCTGTGGGATACACTCCGCCATAGGTCAAACGATAACCTGTAATGGCTTCATCGCTGAGGTAGGCAGGAATAAACGACCAAGTGTCGCCATAGTAGTACAAACGCAGTTGCAAAGTCAAACAGATACTTTGCAGCAAATCGTAACAACTGATAAAGACGTTGCCTCCGGCTTGCCCTTGTCGAAATGCGTGTGTTTGAATGCGCATGCGTCGCGCATTTTGCAAGCTTGTGCCTCCAGGGTGAGACCTAAGAGCCATGATGTAATCGTCGGTGGAATAGACGTCGTCCGCCATTTCCAAACGCACCTCGCTCCCTGAATTTTGATCATCTAGATAACTCCACGTTGTCCACTTTTCCTGAATGTTAGTCAGAATGTCGTCAAAGATGATTTGATCACCTGTGTACTGCGTGCCGTCGTCGTTGTAGTCAACGTTTTTAAGCAGGGATAACCCGTCAGTCGCAACAATGCGCAACGACTGTTGTGGCGTGCTCTCTACTAGGTCCACCTGTTCGCATAGAATAGTGCCCACCCAAATGCGTTCACTGGCGCGCAATACCTCTAGCAACCAGTCGCCATCCTGTGCGCTCAACAGGTTGGTGATAAGCGTCGACAACGTTGCGTCACCTGACGGCCATAACGTCTCAACCTCGCAACGCGAATGCACGATGCCTGGCAACAACAACGTGTCGTCAGTGTTCTCGTAAATCAGCTTTACGCCCTGCGGTCCAACGTCAAATTCTTTAATGCTGTCCGTGCCTGACGTATTCTCAATGATGCGGACTTCGTATTCCTCGCCATTGATGCTCTGCGCGGTGCTGGATGCGTATAGGTAGCTGCTCATGCGTAACGGTTGCGGCTCGTGCCTGTGCGAGCGTTTGACAAGTAGATGTCGTTGCCTTGGATGCGTCCAAACACCTCTACCTGGTTGCCGCCCATCATGTCTCTTAATTTACTCAGTGGCGCCACAACCTCGGGGTCGATTGCCGCATTTCTGTTATCGCCAATCATTGCCATGGTCGGACCGTATGCCACACCGCCATTTGCTAGTGCGGGAACGCCAATGCGTTGTGTCAATCCGCTTGCAATACCTAGTCCAATAGCGCCAGCAAGATTGCCTGTAGCCAAAGCCTTGGCCGCAGCTTGACGCAAGTACGAGGCTATGATATCCACGGTCACTTGCCGCAAAAAGTCCGCAAAATTGCGTGCGCTGCGTGCGGCTGCTTCAAATGCACCTGCAATGGTTTGAGCCATGCTCGTTGTCGTTTCCGCGATTTTGTCACTAGCGACCTCAACATTTTCAAGCATACTAAAAAACTCGCCCATAGACATCTTTGCCCGATGCGCGCTAACAGTCACGTTTTCTAGCTTGCTGAACAGCTGACCCAAAGTCGTGACGGTATTTTGGCTGCTTTTGTTGTAGTCGTCTGTTGTTTCGGTAGCACCTGACATGACTGTACCATACGAGTCTAAATCGCGCAAAAGGTCATTCACGCTTAAACCAACGTTTCCAAATTGATTTTCAAAATCAATAAGCTCATTGGTCATGCGTTCTACATCCTGTTCACCAGCACGTATTTGTGCGTTCAACAATCTTAGGTCTTCTGCCGCAAAACCGCCCATGTTGATCTGCTCCTGAAAATCAATTATGCCGTCTAGATTTTCATCATATTCTGCAATGAGTTTATTGCGTTTGCGCTCAAACTCCAAAACCTCGCGCTGTCGTCTCGCAATTGCTTTTAGTTGATCCTCTTGCGCCTCTTGTATTGCAAGCTGTCGCGCCTGGGCTTTAATACTTGCAGTGTAACGATTTGTCGCCTCAGTCAACAAGTCCACTGTTGTTGTCGCGGACTTTAGGTGTCCGTAGTACTTAGGGCTAATAACCTGCAATTGGTTTAACAATTCGGTCTTACGCTCCATTGAAGTGTTTTCCCTACCAAATTCTGCAACTAGAACGCGAGCGTTTGTAATTGCTGCAGCTGCGTTGTCATTAGCTTTCCTTTGAGCATCGCCAAGTCTATCAGAAATAGTTACTACTTCTTTGCGCAAAGTCGCGAACGTGGTAATTAATGCGGTCAAAGCAGCAATGGCAAGGCCAATTCCGCCACCACCAATTAATGCAGTTATCGCCTGGAATTGTGTGACAATCTGCGGTAGAAATGTCAAAACAGGTCCAAACGTGGCGGCTAACAAGCCAAAGTTTACAATTAGGGCTTTAATATTTGGGTCTAATTTTGTCAGGCGTTGCGAAAATTCCGTGACAATATCCAATGCTCTTGAGAGTTTAGGCATTATTGTTTCCACCAGAGCTGCTGCGGCAATTTTTAAATTGTCCATTGCAGTGGATAACTTACCTGCTGCTGTTTGGCTTAAACGCTCCATGGCTCCCTGTGCAAACCCTCCTTGTTCTGCAAAGCCTTTTAGTACATCATTAAACTGCTGTACGCTGACTGCGCCAGCACCAAGTTTGTCAGCTGGCAACCCCGTAGCATCTGCAAGTGCGGTAAAAATTGGAATGCCTCGCTCAGCAAGTTGGTTAAGGTTTTCCAACTCCACCTTGCCCTTGGCATTAACCTTAGCAAAGATGGCCGCAATTTCCTCAATGCTGTTACCGCTAGTTGCTGCGATGTCACCAAGAAATTGCAATTGCTCATTTACTTCCGAAACTCTAGTGCCACTTGCAATTAACTGTCGTGCACTATTTGCTACGGCGTCAATTTGAAACGGAGTTTTTGCTGTGAACTCATTTAGTTGTTTCATCATTGAGGCGGCCTGATCCACGCCACCCGTTAGGCTAACAAAAGATGTTTCTAGCGTTTCTAGGTCGGCAGCACTCTTTACGGCAGCTGCTCCGATTGCCACAATTGGCAGCGTTAAACTGCGCGTCATGCTTTCACCAAGGCGCGTAAAGTTGCCAGTCATCGAGCGCATGTTGCGCTGCACACGTCCAAGCGATTTGTTGAGGTCGCGCGTATCTGCGCCAATGCGCACTATGAGATCACCGAGTTTAGCCATCTTTATTTGTTGCGAATGCTTTTAACTGATTCCAGCCGTGCTGGGGGTTTTTCTTTTCTTGCTTCTCCCAAGGGAATGTGGCAAGGTCTTTTGGCTTTAGGCTTGCGCCTTTTTTGGTGTGTACGTTAAGCAGCAACGCGGTCTGCCATCGGGTACGCTCCCAGGCATCACGCTGTTGCGTTTCCTGTCGCTTGTACCGACCGCGCACCGCGTTGCCGAACTGTCTAAATGTGAAGTCGTATAGAGCGTCAGGGGTCAGGCCCAATAAGCCCAACCCCAACGACTCTATTTCGTCCCATTCAAGTGGCTTGTCGTCGTCGTCACCTCGGTTTTTTTTTCACCGCCTGGTGACATCGACTCTTCAATCACCTTCATCACATTTGCCAAGTCCGCAACGTCAATCATACCAAGAAAATCATCCACTGACATTTCAAACTTCATGCCCTGCTTGCGGCATCCTTCTTTTACGAAGTAGTACAACAGCTCAGGCATCTTAGTGACGTCCTCGCTGTCTAGCGTGGCCACCTTGTGACCTGTTTCGTTCTCAAAGTTTCGCCACGCACGCATGCTTGCGCGCACAGGGAAGGTCTGGTTGTCAAGGGTGATTGTCATGTATTACGAGTGGTCTTGGAATGTAATTGCGCTTACGCACTCAAGGGTGGCTGTGTAGGACGCGTTGTCCTCTGTACCTGCGCTCAATTCAAGTGAGGTGATGTACGCTTCGAACACGATTTCCTTGTCGCCAGCGACCTCCTCGTCACCAGTAAAGTCGTACGAGCACACTTTAACGTCTTGCTTATTGCCAGCCAAAAAGTCCACCATCAACTCGTCGTACCCGTTGGTAGCGTCACCAGCGTAAAACGCAGTAAAGTTGACGGTCAATGTTTTCAAGCCTGGCAACAAGGCGCGGTAGCCGCCGTTGTTCTTGCTTGTTGTGTCGCGTGTCTCTGTCGACACTGATACGCTCAGATCAGTTACGTGGTCTGCGACGACGACGGGCGTGCCGTCTGTCTCAAACATCACGGTGTACTGTGAGCCGTTAAAAATTCCTGTAGTGGCCATGATTATTCGTTGTTATTAGGTTTTCTGCGGTCTGCAATGATGAGGTTAATGAGCACGTCGAGGTATCCAAATACTTGGTTGTCCTTGTCGCTAGGCGTTGCGTTGACGATGATTTTAATAAAGGCCAAAAGCCCCAATGTCAACTCGCCCCAATTTTCTGCAATGAATGTAAGTGGGTCCATTATCGTTTGATTCTAAAGGTGTAGTCCTGCACTGCAATATAAGTATTGCGGTCAGCACTCACCTCAGTTATTTCGTTAGTGTATTGTATAGATTGCACGGTAATGTCGCCAGCAGATGCGTCGGTTACTGTGACGCCCTTGCGATCAAGTGCAGCTCGCACCTTGTCTGCTAAGTTGTTGCACATTTCATAGGTGCTGCCTACGCTAAAGATTTCGCATTGTGCCTCGTCAATTGGCGTGCCGTCTTTCGTGTCGCTTGGTGTGTTGCTTACTACGCTGTACACGATGTAAGCCATTGCGGCGCCTTCCTTTGCAAGCTCAGGGTAAATGCGACCGCTTACTAATCCCATGACAGGAGCGTCGTTGGTAAGCAGATTGTATAAAGCTAGTCCTACTTTCATCGCATGTACTTTTCGTATTCGCGTTTTAACAAGCGATTGCGCAATGCCTCCATGCGGCTTTGTGTGGCGCGTTTACTGCGGTCAAATACGCCTGTGTTAGGTGTGGTCTTTTTGACGCCAAAGCTGTCACCGCCTTCCACAATGTGCGCAAACCATCCATCGCTGTACTTGCGCGTCTTGCGTCGTCCGATGGTGTTTGTACGTGGACCTGCAATCACTTTTGTGCTGCGCTTTTCAGGTTGCCAAATGCCAATGCTTCGACGCAACTGGCCACGCTTGACTAAAATGTCTGAGCTGTCTTTGCGCTGCACCAAGATGTCGCGTGCGAAGTCTTTTACGTTTGCCTTAGCGGATGCGGTGTACACATTCCCAACGCGCTCATTGATGGCAAGCAGGTTGTTGTAATCCTTCTCGCTCCATTGTGCCAGCTTGTCGAGCTTTTTTAGCACTTGTTCCATGCCTTCTACCTTCACCGTCGCCATCACTCAGAAATTACGCGTTCTGTAACCAGGTGAATCATGTCCTTGCGCCCTACCTCTTGCACTGCAAGGATGTTGTAGTAATCGGTGCCATGCTTAACGCGATACTTTGGCGTAACTCTGCGTGTGAACGTTGATGAACGCACGCGCCAAGTGACGCGGTTTATAGCGGTTTCCTGATCTGCAATAATGCTACTGCGCGCCGCCTTGTTGTCCATGGCTGCCCACACAGTCACGAAGGTCTGCCACGCGTTCTGGGTCGTTTCGCCGTACGCGTTAATTGTAGGTGACGCGTTTGGCGCTTCAATGGTGATGCGACGATCTAGAAAGCCTATGTTCATTGCCGCATGTCAATAATGCGCTCGCTGTTAAGCAAGCTGTGAACACTGAGTGGTACTGTGTTGACCGATGCACCCGTAACGACTGCGCGACGATTCTCAAACCAGTGCGCAACAAGCAACTTAGTAGCTACCTGAATAGACGCAGACTCAGCAGCGCCACAGTTGCATTCGATTGTGACTGGACTTGCGTTGTACTCTTCCAAGTCGGGTGTGTCGTGAAAGTAGATGCGCGTTGTGTTGTCGGTCAACTTCTGCACATACCACTTCGACGTATCTAAGGTTTGTTCTGCGCCAGCTCTGTCATAGTATTTGACTGCTGTGACGCGCGTAACTGGACCAAAAGCCAAAGACGCAGAACGCCAACGTGACAAATAGAACTTTGTTGCGCCATCAGCTGTAAAGTGGCGGTTTGTGTAGTCGCTAATATGCGCGACAGCTGCGTCAAGCAATGCCGTAATCGTGTCGTCCTCGTCGGACCCATCAACGCGCAAAAAAAGCTTCATATCAGCAAGTGATACGACGTCAGTTCCAGAGGTGTATGATGGTTTGATGATGATCATGGCAAGGAAAAAAAAGGAAGCCCAGCCCAATTGCCAGGCTTCCAAGTTTAGTTGTTATCAGCTAAAGTCATTGACCACTGCCAATGCACCTGCTTGGCGCACAGCTGTGTCGTAGAACTTGTTTACGTGCAAAGCAATCTGCGCTGTCCCTGCGTTGCTGTATGGGTCGACCAACAAGTCGATACCACCAAAGAACGCGAGCAACATACCAGCAGCGTAATCACCAAACAACAAAGTGCCCACGGTTGGGGCGCCAGCTGTGTCAGCGAGGTTAGGCGTAAAGTACGTTGTAAAGCCGTCAAGCTGATTGTTCTCGACCACGGCGCGAATTGAGGAAACTGCGGCTTCGCCCTTAACAATTGACATTGCAGAAGGTGAGCCAATCCATGCGCAACGTGCGAGGTCGCCACCAGCAGCCAAGACGGCTTTTTCCGCTTCTGTGATGTCTGCGTAATTCAAAGCACCCGCAACAGCGTTAGTAGAGCCAGCACCTGCAACAGCAGCAGCGAACACTGCCTTGTCAATGGTTTCGTTGATACCTGCTGACAACTCGCGAGAGATGAGAGCGTCAACAGCTGCGCCACCTTGCAACATCAACTGCTTTGACCACAAGGTCTTAGCCGCGACGCGGTTTGGCGTCAGTGTCACATCATCCATTTCCAAACCTGAATCCGCATCAGCACTAACTTCTGTTTCGGCTGTACCTGCTGCCTTGGCGCTTACGCGTGGGAATTGCAAGTTTGCGGTTGCATTGTTGATGGTTGTCACACCGATGCGTTCTGCCATAGTAGGTGTACGCAGGGCGTCAATTGCACCTGGGACAGCGGTAGCCACAAAGCCTGAGCCGTCACCTGAACCAGCCTGGAAATCGTCAGCATCGCCAGCACGGAACAAAGCCGAACCAGGAATACCAATTTGACCAGACATGTTCAAGCCGCGTGACTGCATTTCGCGTCCAGCTTCCTGTGCCCATTCAGCTTCTGCACCTTCCAATGCTTTGCCCAGTGCAACGGCATTGACGGCACGGCTCAAGCTGAAAGACTTGTTTACGCGGTTAATTTCTTTGGCTTCAGACACTGCACTGCCACCCATTTGTGCTTGGCGCGAAATCATGTCTTCGTGGGCCTGACGACGTGCAATCTTGCCGTCGAGACGCTCAACCTCGCGCTTGCAAAGGTCAGCTTCTTCTTGTTCGTTGTTGGTCCAGTCGCGGTTTTCAGTTTCTGCGACATTCACCAACTCTTCAAAGCGATCAGCGTGCTTGGCACGAGTCGCCTTCATCTCATTGAGATTCATTTGTTGTGGAATTTGAGGTTCGTTATTCTCTGTATCTGTATCGGCGACCGCATCCGCGATCACTTCGTCAATTTCAAGCTGTTGGTCACGCGCTTGCACCGTGGCGGCTGCGTATGCTGGGTAAGTCACAGGTGACACATCCAACAGTTGCCGCACTTTGTCTACGCTGCGCACCGTGCGCTCTTCGTTCCATGACTGCTTGTCAATGGTAAAAGCAAACGACGACTGTGAGATGTCACCGCGCTTAACGCTTTCGTAGAAGTCCCGTGCGTATTGCTGGTCACCCAGCTTCACTTTGTATTTCAATCCACGCTCGTCTGTTGACAGCTCAAGCGTGCCGTTGCCTGTACGTCCCAAGATAAGATTTGGGTCGTGGTTAATGAGTGCGCGCACGTCGTTGTCCATGACGTCATCGAATGCGCCTGGACGGATGACCTCGCGGAATGCGCCAAGGTCTGTTTCGCTGTTAAATACAGCTGCGTAGCCTTCTAGCGTCATTTCGTCGCCGTCAGCGTCGCGCACCTCAATGGTGCCCATCGTCCGCTTCTCGGCGTCTTTATGCTGATTGTTGTCCTCCATCGGTTGATACTTTCTCGCTGTACTCGCCTAGGCGGTCCAATGCGATTTGGTTAATCTGAATTGTATGTTGGTCACCGCCGTCTACGGGGTTCATTTGCTCTTTGCCGCGCACCTCGTTAATGCTCATTACACCGCTTTGCAGCATCTGCTGGTAAAAGTTGGTGCGGGCAGCCAAGTCACCGCGATACAGGTCGTTCATGTTAAACTTACTGTAGACGTCTGGACGCTCAAAGCTCTGAATCAACTTGCGGTCGATTTCTTGCTCGATGCGCTTGGCCCACGGCGCAATTGTGTGACGTGCGAACTGCAAATTCTGCTGCTCTACGTTGTTGAACGTCGTTTGGCTCGGAAGTTGGACCAGCGACGTCGGTACGCTGTATATGCGGCAAATTTCCTCCGCTTGAAACTTGCGCGTCTCAATAAACTGCGCTTCATCGGGCGTAATTGTAATGCGTTGGTACTTAAAACCGAACGGCAACAGCTTGGTACCTGCGTTCATTGCGCTTTGGTTCCAGCTGTTTTGAATAACGTCCATTTGTTCCTTGCGCAAAGGCTGATCTGACGCCAAAACGCCTGTCATTTGCCCCTTCTGCCCAAAATACTCGCTGCCAAAGTCCTGTGCGGCCTTGGCCAAGCCCATATTTTCGCGATGCAAGCGAATAGGACTCATTTTGTTCATGCAGCTAATTTCTAGCATGTTGTCCTGAGTCACTGCGCCGTAGTCGCGGATGACAAATACGCGTTCTCCCTCAACTTCCTTTACGTCAACGTCGTAGTAGCTTACTGGGACCAGGCGCTCTGCATAACCTCGTACGTTTCGCTCAATAATGGCGTAACCGCATCCGTACATTAGTGCGCTGGCCATCACGTTTTCCCAAAAATCAAACGCGTTTTGGTGTTCGTTAGGCGCTGACGTGATCAGCTCGTAGGATGGGTGTTGGTTGGCCACCTCGATGTTGCGCCCGTCACGCACGTAGATTTCGAGGTCAAGGCTGCTAATCGTGCTTGCAATTTTGTTAATGCAAGCGTAGACAGTGCTAATGGCCAGTGCGCTTTGTTCAGTGACATTGACTCCGCTGCGCACGATGGGGTTGATGCCCATTTCGGCCTCAATGGTCTGGCTGTTGTACTTACCTACTCGGTAACGAAACAAGGCGCTAAGGCGTTCGGTTAGTGTGGCCATACGTTGCGGGTTATCTTATAATATACGACGTATTTCTTACAAATCAAAGATTTCGAGCATGATGTCGTCTTCGCCTAGCGTGTGACAATATTCGTTCATGGCTATGATACTTGCAATCACGCCGTCCACCTTTTTGTTCTCCTGGCGTTCCTTGGTTACACGCTTGTTTTCGTTGACGTCAGTGTACACCACTGCGCATCCCATCTGCCAGCGTAGACAACGGTTGCCGCCATGAATGATTTGACCGCGCATTGCTGCCATCTCGAACTCCTTTGTAGGTCCGTTCATGGTCGTAATGTTCTGCGCCATTGGTGCCATCGCAATGTTGTCTGCTTCTAACTCGCTCACGATGTACGTGCTAAACCTAGGGTCGTATCCAATCGACCTAACGTCGTATTTGGCGCACTGATCAGCGATGTATTCTTTGACAATGCGGTAATCGGTCACGTTGCCTGGCGTTATCGTAATGTCGCCTTCGCGCTCGTAGGCTATGTAGTCAACACCTGCGCTTAGTTTCTTGGTGTGCGCCTTTTCTGAATTGACAAATTGATGCACAACAAGATAAAAACAGTCATTGCTATCGTCACGGAACAGCAACGAGAATGCTGTGAGGTCTTGAGTAGATGCAAGGTCAAGGCCGCCGTAGCATGGCAAAGTAGGTAACAAGTCATACGGGATAGGTTTGCTGCCCTTCATCCAGATGTCGTCTGGAATCCACGCGGTTTCTGCTGACGTCCAAATGTTCAAGTGCAATCGCAAAAAGCTGTTGACCATAGATGGGTTCGCCTTTGCGTTTTGTACTGCTTGGTCAAAGTAGCTTTTGTGGCAAATGCTGCCATATCCAGGATTAGCCTTGCGCCATGTCTCTTCCTGTGTCCAGTCGTCGTCTACGTCGGCGCAGTACAGTACAGGCAAAAACGTGGGGTCGTCAATTATGCCGTCTCGCACCTTCTCGGCGTACTCATGCACCTCGTAGCATATTGACGCGCGATCGTGGCCAGCTGTAGTAAGTGCCATTACCAGTGGTTGACGACGCGCGCCCGTCGAGGTGGTCAGTACGTCCCACAACTCGCGATTCGGTTGTGTGTGCAGCTCGTCAAAAATAACCGCATGACAGTTCAAGCCGTGCTTCGTGTATGCCTCGGCGCTAATTGACTTGTACCAGGACGACTTGTATTTAATGACGTTGCGCAGCACTCGCGCCCGTTGCGTCAAGTGCCGATTGTTGCCAATCATGTCGCGCGCTATATCAAAGACAATATTCGCTTGGCCACGATCTCCAGCAGCGGAAATAATTTCTGCGCCAGGTTCGCCATCAGCGAACAACATATAGAGAGCAATAGCAGCCGACAAATTAGACTTGCCGTTTTTACGAGGTATCTCAACATAGCACGTCCTGTACCGACGTAATCCGTTGGCATCTTTCCACCCAAATAACGGTCGTATGATGTCGTCTTTTTGCCAGTCCTCCAACAAAAAAGGTTTGCCACCCAGCTCGCCTTTGACGTGCGTGCAGAACTTCTCGATGAAGTCCACTGCTTTCCCTGCCGCCGCCTCATCAAACCAATACTTATCCAAAGAACTCTGCATTCTCGTCTGCTGCTGGCTTGCCCTCCCCAATCCAGTTTTCCAATCGTGTGATGATAATCTGCTTGCGGTGGCGTGCCTCTTTCAGTTGTTGCCACTCTGGGCGCATGCGGCTGTACACGTCGCCACTCTTTCCAGTCACTTGATAACATGTGCCGTTCGTGTTGCAGTACGATTGCAACTCTGTCTCTTCACAAATCACGCACGCCAAGGTGTAAAGCAGTTGGCACTGCCCTGGTGTTAGATCTGTGCGCTGCTCGTATTGGTTTAGCAGCTCGTTGTACTTCTTGCTTTGGTTTGCTGTCATGTCCCTTTCGGTTTTTACCTCCCGCGATGCGCGTCTGACGGCGGCTGGGATGTATGTGTGTGTGTTAATCATTTTTGCGATGGGCTACCCCCCTGTCATTCGTAGGTGATGTACACAAGCTCGTCGTAGTAGTCGCCCCACGTCCACGTCACGTCGTCGTACCAGCCTTCTCCTTGGCACTCTTGCGCTGGTGGCACGGCTTGCACATGGCTTGGAATGGACCATGCCAGAAGTTGCCGCCTTGCGTCACTGGCCTGATGTGGTCCACCACCGTGGCCGTCCACCCGCACTTGACACAAATAGGGTTGTGTGCTAGGAATGTCTTGCGTAGTTGCTTCCATCGGTACGTCCAGTATCGTTTGTCTTGCTTGCGTTTAGCATAGGGTTGTGCCGATGACTTTGAGTGTAAAGCTCGACGACTCTTTCGGTTTATGTGCGCCACGTCTGTATAGGTCTTTGGTTATTTGGAACAGTTGCTCATCCCTCATGCTCGTGCCTGAATCCATCGGCGCTTCATACATGAATACCTGTCCCTTCTCATTTGTATATGCGTAGTGTCTCACGGATGCGAGCCGGTATTTTCTCACGTTCTCGGCGATCTCTCTTAATTCTTCTGGCGAGTATGGTTGCAACGTGGCCTTCGTAGTATTCGATGTAAGTTTCATATTGTTCAATTGTGGGTTTATAAGGTTTCTTTGATAGTCGGAACAATTGGTCGGCGTGTCCCTCGCCGTAGTACGCATCTAGTGCCTTGCCAAACTTCCACTGCTCACCGCTGTTTGCAATGTTGCATGCGTAGCACTGTGGTCTGCAATTGTCGTGGCGCCAGCGCGTCGCAAAGTGTCGTCGGCTAACGAAGTGACCGTTCTGTATCTTAAACCACGGTAACACCTTGCCGCATGTCCAACACGTGCAGTTGCCATCGTCATCTGCGTGTGTCAAGCGTATGTACCACGAGAACGCGCGGTCAAGCTTCTCTTTTAGTCCTCTCTTGCTTGGTTTCGGTCCTGGCTTCTTTCGAGGCTTCTTTTTCGTGTTGTTTCTGTTCTTTGGTTTCGGTGTAGTCCGTCGTGTCATTAGGGTATGGGATGTATTTGCGATCAAGGATTTGTCTTGAGGTCTTGAGCTTGCCTTCTTTATCAAGGTCGGCAATAAGTCGCTTCACGTCAAGGGATGCGGTCAACACCTCTTTGCGTTCCTTGTGTTCTTGCTCTCGCATAGTAACGGTGTGCTCCATCTCGTACTTGCGAATGCAGTCCAGCAAAGTGTTCGTGGTAAAGTTGCCGTAGAGCTGATAACGTCCTTGGCGTATGTGCTTAAACGCCGTTAAAATTTCCTCGACTTTCAGTGACGGGAACAACTCGCAGATGTCATCCACTGCGTCTTGCAGGTCTGTTTGTGTTTGGAACGTTCGTGTCGCGCTTACGTGGCGTACAAGACGTTCCAGCTCTGCCAATAGCAATACGCGCAATTCAAGCTTGTTTGTCTTGTTTGCTAGGCACATGCTAAATCCTTGCTTGTATGCAAGCTCTGGCGTCATACCGAGCATGCTTTTACGGCTATTCTCCAGCAGCCCATTTAAGTGCTTGCTCTGCGTCGAGCTTAACTCTGTTTTTTGCGAAGTCTTCGCGGACGGGGTAGAAAGTTCTCCAGGCATTACTAATTGATTGATCTACGATTTTACGGGCTTGCTCAATATCCTCGTTACACAGCTTCTGCAATTTGTTCATGGCTTTCTGTTGAGCGTATGGGGTGTAAGTGCCTTTCACGAATGCTTTACGCTCTCGTTTCCACACATTCCACAACTCAATCATTTCATCTCCATCTATTGCATACACCAGTGTGTTTTTATTGTGTTCTTTATTGTTCTTTTCTTTATTCTTTATACCTCGCCACTGTGGCGATGATACCTCGCCATCATGTCTATGGTTACTCGCCACTGAGTCCAGGACATCTTGCCATGGTGTCGACTTGGCTACCCTTCGCACTCCCTTTTTTGTGAGTGTGATCAGGCCCATGCTTTCCAGCTTTGCAAAGGCTCGGGATACCTGGCGTTGAGATACCCCGAGTTCTTCGCTTGCTTGCTGGTTGGTCTTGTAGTAACCATTGCCATTGTTGCTTGTAAAGCTGTCAATTTCAGCCCACAGGCAACGCTCCGCAGCTGTCAGGTCTGACGTCTCCCATATGTGTACGGGTATCCAAATACCACGGAATTGGCGTTCAGTCATGTTCGACGCATTTTACGTTTAACCCTTGGTGGCATATCATAACGTTTTAATTGACGTATTGCGCTTTCAATTTTTATTCCTCGCCACTCTGCTAAATGCGTTGCAATTACGTCGTAATTGTATCCTTTGTCATACAAAATTTTGCAGCGGTCAATGTCATCGGCACTCATTTCTGACTCTGGCGTTGGTGTTTCCTTCCTGCTTCTAATCGCCTTCAACTCCTGACCAATCATAGTATCATATTTGCTCACCACATGATCATACAATAAATCGTGACACCTTATTGCCGCTTCATATGCAAACGATTCATGTGCATCTTGCGCGCTAAGGGTGGCAATGTGATTTGCCAGATTCATGGCTTCACGAATAGCTGCAACGTCTGCGCTATTTATTTCCATCTTCATGTTCAAGCGATAACCCATCACGCAAAGGGGTCTTCGCCGTTCAACAATGCGTCGAGGTTTACGCGCAGCTCTGCAATGGCGTTTACGACATCTTCGTTCTGCTCGCCTGGCATCGGCACCATGCTGTACGTTGTGTCCATGCCTTCGCCTTTGCGCGTAATCTTCAAGTCGTAGTTGGCGGGATGGCCAAAGTCATCGTCACGCGTCAAGGCGTCCAGGCTTTCTTGGAGTGTTTTCTGCGTAATCTCCCACACCTGCGTCGTGCGTTCCTCGTAGTTCCACACTGCGCACGCGATGAATACGCGCGGCTTTGTGCCTTCGCCGTAATCGGCTTCAGGGCGTGGATCACCAAGCTTCCACCGCACTGGCTTTTTGTCGCTCGTCCATTGTACGTGACCGACCAAAGGTTTGTCACAGATGATGCGCACTCGGTTTTGCTTGCCCTTAAGGGGCTTAAAGTATGAACCTGCTTGGGGTTCGTTGAAGTTGTCTGGTAGCCAGCTCATGTTATAAGGTTTGTTTGCGTTCAATTAGATTTTTCATAGCCATCCGGAACAACGCGCTTGTGCTTATTCCTAGTTTGTGCGCAAGGCTTTGCGCTTCGTCTCGCAGCTCTTCTTGCATGCGGACGTTTAGTCTTACAGGGTACTTCTCCATGTAGGCATTCATGTTATTTGCAGTTTGTCTGAGGCTACATACCCCATTTGCTCAATGCGGTCAATACGCGATTTCCACGTTTCTGTGTTGCGGAACCACCAGCGCATTTCGTAGTTGTCGTCCTCCTTCATTACGAAGTCCTGGAACAACGTAAATCCGAGCTTGCGCATGTCATCGCGTTTAAACTCACGCCCGTGATCGGGCAATAGAAAGCAATGACCTTGGCCCATGTCGTTTACGCCGCGCTTCCAGCGTCGTGGGTCATTTGGGTGCTGTCTGTCCATGGTTGTGCATTTGCCAACGGTACGCAGGTACTGTTGTGTTTGTGATAAAGCGCATCCAAGCATTGTAGCAGCTCGGCTTGTTTGTCGGCATCACAGTGTGACTGATGCCATTGGGTTTAAGGGTGTTGTTCATCGTAAAAGGTTTACAAATCCGTTTAGTTCAATCCATACGTCGCCACGCTTCTGGCCACGAATCTTCCAATAGTACACGCCGTCAGGAACATAGTACAGGCCGTCACTAACGCTGTGACCAAAGATGCCCACGGTGTTGTTGCCTAGCCATTGTGCGCCAGGTACGTCCGATTCCCATACCACCTCACCCCAGCGGTTGAATACTTGCATTTCCCACCACAACCAACAGTCGCCGTCGGTGTATGCGCGAAACACATCGTTCTTGCCGTCGTTGTTAGGCGTGAATGCGTTAGGCACAAATATGGCGTCGTCCTCGCACGGGTCAGGAACGTAGACGGGCGGGTTGTATGGCCAAGGTGGCGACTCGCAATACGGGCCAAGTGACCACACGAGAATGTTGTCTGATGGGTCGACGTCTGGGTATGGCTCGTTCGTCAATCCCGACTCGCCTGTGATGGTCTCGCTGTCGTTAATTTGGTAAATGGTCATCACCACGCATTCGTCGTAAAACGCGCCCTCCTCAATTGCGTTAATCCAACACAATGCTGTACCTGAGCCAAAAAACGGCACTTCGGTTAGAAAGAAGTTAATCGTGTCGCCTGACTGCAAAATGTCGTCATCGCCTTGGCCAATGTCGAAGCCGGGAAAGTCAAGCGGGAATATAAGCAGCGCCCATTCCATGCCTTGCACGCATTCAAATGGACTAACGGCAAGTGGCGGATCAAAGGTCAAACCGAGTAAGAACTCACCAATGCTGTCTGCTTGCGTCAGACACTGGCCATTCTTAACCACAATGGTCATTTCTGTAGTCAATGGGTTGTAGCCGTACAACTCCATGTCACACTGCGCCCAAACGGGGGCAATTAGAAACAAGGGAAGGATGTGTAGCAATCGCATGACACAAACGTATGCCACAACGGCATCCAAACGGCATCCAATCACAGGGTACTTATAAACATCGTGATGTCAAAAAGGGCCACCCGTAGGCAGCCCTTCCTGAACTATGAAACAATTATCTAAACCCTGTTGCGCTCTAAGAGGCTCACACTTAAAGGTATGATACTAATGCCACACAAGCAAACTGCCTCCCATGAAATTCCATGCGTGGCGATGTCGTAGCACGCCGTGGTCGCAATCATGCCGCCAATAGTGCGCTTGGCTGACCAGCGCCGCAGGTTGCCTTTCGTCTTAAATACTTCAGTCACGTCAAAGCGTGCAAGTATCTTAAGCAGTTCAGGTGTAATTCCAGATGACATTTGCGGGCTTTTCCCAGTCTATATCTGCGTGTATGAAGTCTTCTCCGACGCCTAGCCTGTCAATGCCTACTTCGAGCAGTGCAGTGAGAATAAGAAAGCGGTCGCGTGACGTAGCGGCTACGATGTCGGCTGCGACGCCTTTACAATGCGAGCTGGCCGCGTTGCTTCCTACAGCGTACGAATGTTCCTCGGTGCGGTATCCTGAAGTGATCACAAACGGAATACCTGCGCGTGAACGTGCCTCGTCAAGCATGTCGAGGAACTCTTGGTCCATGTAGTGGCCGCTACCTGGCTCGTCAGGACTGTCGAACTCAGAGTAGTTAAACCACTTCATACGTCTTGGCGTTCTTTGCGTGCCTTTAGCGCGCGTTCGACATTCCACCAGACTAGTGTTAGGCCAGCAATAATGGCAATGGCGTCGTTAATGTAGCCTATCATTACGCTGCCCACGTAGGTAACGTTTAGTGCGTTTTGTAGATGTGTCCTCAGTTCCTGCATCACGGATTGTTAAGTACAAACCATCCATTGTCGGCCATGTATTTTTCGTCGCGTACTGTGACGCTATCGGGCAATATCATACCAAACTGGATGTAATCAAGTTGGTGTATAGTAGATGAAAGTGCAAACCTCTCTTCGGGCGTCAGCTCAGGGAACATTGCCACAAGGCGTTCCAGTGTGCAATTGGGATGGATATTAATAACTGCGCGAGTGTCGATAAAAAGTGCAGCGCGCGTTCGGTCGTCAGGATGCGTGAGAATACCAAAATAAGTGTTGTTTGCTTCGTCCTCATTTTGTAGGAATACAGGGCGCTCTAAGTTGTACAGCTCGCGCGTGATGATTTGAGCGCGTTCTAAGCTGTTCAGTTGGCCTTCGGGTAGCACGGTGATATATTCCATTAGTACACGTCGTAATAGTCGTTAATATTGGTGCTAATCTCGCCGTGGTCGTGTGCTGATGAGTTCGACCACATTACCCACTCTTGTACAAAGCCGCTCATGAGCTGAGTCGTATTTGTAGAGAGGCCCCCCAATCGTAATGCGCGGCTGTTGTTGTTTGGTCGTGCGCTTGATCCAGGCGTGTTTGTCTGGCTACCTGCAACGTTGTTGTAAAGCACGTGAATGTCGCCTTGCTCAAATTGTGCAGACATTAGGTACTGCGTATCAGCCGCAACCGTCGCCACTTGGTCTTCATACGGTAAGCTGCCATCGTCGTAGCGATAGCCCATGCGCAGGTGTACAACGGCCTCTTGCATTTGAAAGAAAAAGTTCTGCTGACCGCTACCACCCCATTGACTTGCTGCTGACTGTCGTGAAGTTACGTTGTCAAATTGCACGACGCCAGCAAGGTTAACTTCGTGGTTTGGGTTTGGAGCAAACGCGGATGTGTCTAAGTAATCGCCGTCAAAGTAAACAGCGGGTTTGCTGTTGACGTACAGCGTAAAACCACTTGAGAAAATTTTAGGCTGTAGTGTTTGACTTGCTTGCGTTGCGTTGCGTCCATTTCCGCTTTGGTCGTACCATGTTTGCACAAATCCATCACCCGATCCGCAAAACGTGCTCAATGCACCGACATCTAAGTCACCAGCAGCGGTAAAACCAATGTCCTGTGATGCCGCTGTCGGCGATGTGCGTCGCACGTTGATGGCTGCGCCTGTGTAGCTTGAGTTGAGTTTGCGCAATGAATACGCGGCTTGCCCGCCAGTGTACGTATTGAGCAACGGCAATGTCGCCACCTCGCTG
>OAPM01000002.1_pt1 | contig 20173 bp, 18 predicted proteins | sample 1470761 | NCBI WGS metagenome assembly OAPM01 (sample SAMEA3275546, study PRJEB22092) | marine metagenome | biome: ENVO:00000447; feature: ENVO:00002042; material: ENVO.00002110 | collected 2014-06-21T11:05:00+00 | depth 0 m | reverse complement strand
GGACCAAGCACAACTGGGGTTTGATTTTTAATGGCTAAAATGCGTAAAAAATCTGACCTTCCCAGCAAAGTATGCGCCTGCTGTGGTCTTCCATTTACATGGCGAAAAAAATGGGAAAAAACATGGGATCAGGTGCGTTTTTGTTCACAAAGATGCAGGTCACAGAAAAATTCCAATGCTTTTCATGAAAAAACTGAAAAACCTTCTCGATAATTGGTTAGCAAAGTTTACCAATCATGTTGCTGATAGGAAACTTCGGTTCTATATAGGACACACACTTACTTCAGAATTGGGAGAACGCCATGTCGGAACGCATCGAGCTAAATGGTTTGAACGTCGCAGTTGAACTTCAACATTTTATCGAAACACAGGCGCTTCCGGGGACAGGCGTTGATCCTAGTGCATTTTGGTCAGGTTTGGCCGATATCGTAACAAAACTGGGTCCAAAAAATGCAGCCTTGCTGAAAAAACGGGATGATTTGCAGGCGCAGATTGATGCATGGCACATTGAACGTCGTGGCGCGGAACACAAACCTGCGCAATACGAACAGTTTTTGCGCGATATTGGATATTTGGTTGAAGAAGGCGAGGCATTTCAAATTGATACTGCGAATGTCGATCCAGAAATTGCACTGACACCGGGGCCACAATTGGTGGTGCCCATCACAAATGCGCGCTTTGCGCTGAATGCGGTGAATGCGCGTTGGGGCAGCCTTTATGATTGCTTCTACGGAACAGATGCAATGGGCACCTTGCCGCCTGCGGGTGGTTATGATCGTGGGCATGGTGCGCGTGTTGTTGCACGTTCGCGTGTGTTTCTGGATGAAACATTCCCCATTCAGGGCACAAGCCATGCAGATGTGCGCCGCTATTATGTACACGAAGGTCAGCTGTTGGTGGATGACATGCCGTTGGTGCAACCTGAAAAATTCGTGGGCTATACTGGCAATGCCAAAGCACCCGATACAGTTTTGTTGAAAAACAATGGCCTGCATGTTAAGTTGATTTTTGATCGTGCACACGCGATTGGCGCACGTGATCAGGCAGGATTGGCCGATGTGGTGATGGAAAGCGCGCTTTCCGTGATCATGGACTTGGAGGATTCTGTGGCATGCGTGGATGCTGCTGATAAGGTTGAGGCCTATGCAAATTGGCTAGGGTTGATGAAGGGTGACTTGTCATCAACCTTCATGAAGGGCGGCACCAAGATGACGCGCGTGTTGAGCGCCGATCAGGAATTCACCCTGCCAAATGGTGATGCAACCATGACCCTAAAAGGGCGCGCGGTTTTGTGGATCAGAAACGTTGGCCATTTGATGACAACACCTGCTGTTTTAGATGCTGATGGTGGCGAAATTTTTGAAGGATTGCTGGATGCATTGGTATCGGTCGCAATTGCAATGCATGATTTGCAAAACGACACAGGCAATTCCGCACATGGATCCGTTTATGTTGTTAAACCGAAAATGCACGGCCCAGAGGAGGTCGCATTTACCAATGAAATCTTTAACCATGTTGAGGATATCCTAGGCCTGCCGCGCCACACTGTCAAAATTGGCATCATGGATGAAGAGCGTCGCACGACTGTGAACCTAAAAGAGTGCATTCGCGCCGCAAAATCACGGGTTGCCTTTATCAACACGGGCTTTCTGGATCGCACTGGGGACGAAATCCACACAAGTATGGAGGCAGGCCCATTTAGCCGCAAAGATTTTATCAAACGCAAAGCATGGATCGGGGCCTATGAAAACTTGAATGTCGATGTCGGTTTAGAATGTGGTTTGCAGGGGCGTGCACAAATCGGCAAGGGCATGTGGGCAATGCCCGATGCGATGGCCGCGATGATTGAACAAAAGATTGATCATCCCAAATCCGGTGCAAACTGTGCTTGGGTACCCAGCCCAACGGCTGCGACGCTGCATGCCTTGCACTATCACAAAATTGACGTGATCGCCGTGCAGGACAAAATCAAGACAGGCGGTCGCCGTGCGCATGTGAATGCCGTGTTGGATATTCCATTAGCTGCGTTCAAAAAATGGAGCGAGGCGCAAATCATGCGCGAGGTTGAAAACAACGCCCAAGGTATTTTGGGATATGTCGTGCGTTGGATTGATCAGGGGATTGGATGTTCCAAAGTTCCAGATATTAACAACATCGGCTTGATGGAAGACCGCGCAACCTGTCGTATTTCCGCGCAGCACATCGCAAACTGGCTGCACCATGACATCGTGTCCCATGATCAGGTGATGAGCGCGATGAAAAAAATGGCTGCAGTGGTGGATGAACAAAACGCAGGCGATGCTGCGTATCGCCCTATGGCGCCAAGTTTTGACAGCATCGCATTTCAGGCGGCCTGTGATTTGGTGTTTGAGGGACGTGTTCAGCCATCGGGCTACACCGAACCAGTTCTGCACCAACGCCGTCTTGAGTTAAAGGCACAGGGCGCATAAACTTTTCGCACGCGCACCATTGTCATTCTTTTCTGCCCGTTATTATATCAGGGCAGAAAAGAGGAATCTCATGAAACGTCCTGTCGTTGGTGTTGTTGGAAATCAGTATATGATCAATGATCAGTACCCGGTGCACGCAGCCGGTCGCATGACCACATGGGCGGTGTCCCATGTGTCAGACTGTTCACCACTGATCGTGCCAACAGATCCCGAAATCACCTCGGTTCAGGAATTGATTGAAATTTGTGATGGGTTTGTGTTTACGGGTGGGCGTCCAAATGTGCACCCAGACGAATACGGCGAAGTTGCAACACAAGCGCATGGTGATTTTGATCGTGGGCGTGACGCGATTGCCTTGGGTATCATTCGGGCCTGCGTGGAACGTGGGCAGCCGATCTTTGGGATATGTCGCGGTTTCCAAGAAGTGGCTGTTGCAATGGGGTCAACCCTGCACCCAGAAATCCGCGATTTGCCCGGACGTGACAACCATCGCATGCCCCCCGATGGCACGATGGAGGAAAAATTTGCACTGCGTCATGTTGTGAAGGTCAGCGAAAATGGACCCTTTCACAATGTGTTTGGCGCGACCGATGTGTTGACAAATACGCTACATGGTCAGGGGATTGATCGCGCCGGTGATCGCATCGTCATTGATGGCCACGCCCCTGATGGCACGCCCGAGGCGATTTATGTCAAGGACGCGCCTGGGTTCACATTGTCGGTACAGTGGCATCCAGAATGGAATGCGGATCAGGATCCTGTATCACGCCCACTGTTTCAGGCATTTGGTCAGGCGGCCTATGCGTATGCCAAGGCACGTTCTGCCTAATCCAACCGCATCAGGTGGCGGATCAGCGTGACGCCACGCACAACATGCTCTTCCTTTTCAACTGCGACCCATCCCCGTTTTTCAAAAAACGGTTGTGCAATTAGGCTGGCGTGTACCGTTTTCGGGGGTGCGGAGACTGTGTTTAATAAACGATTGTAAAGTGCCCCTGCGACCCCCTGGCGATGCCAATCGGGATGCACGAACGCCATCGAAATGTGCTGATCTGCGGTCATGCTTATGAACCCAATCACCTTGCCTTGGGCCTCGGCAATAACGCAGGTTTCATCTGACAAATAGGTCAGTGGATCGGGGATTTTCGGGGCCCAAGCATTTCGTTGCTCTTTTGTATACTTTTCGTTTGTGCCGCGCTGAACTGCATAAAAATACACTTCGGCGCAGGCACGTGCGTCATCGTTGTAAAGGCGAATTGAAAAAGTCATGTCACCTTTTTGCGGGTTTTGTATTTTGGGTCATCCCATAGGTTCAAATTGATAACATCACACAATGTGCGCGCAGCATCGCGCACCTGATCACAATCAATATACAGCGGCGTAAATCCAAAACGCATTAAATCGGGCGCACGGAAATCCCCAATGATTTTGCGATCAATCATCGCCTGCATTGCAGCGTAACCATGTTCAAAGTGATAGGACACTTGCGAACCGCGCGCCTTTGGGTCGCTGGGCGAGGCAAGCTTTAACGCAGGGCAGCCTGCACTAACTTCTGCAACAAAGGCCTCGCTTAATTCGATCGAACGTGCCCTGACATCCGCAATATCCACCTGATCCCAAACGTCCAATGCCGCATCCAATGCGACAAGACCCAAAATAGGTGGGGTGCCCACACGCAAACGATCAATGCCATCGCCCGCACGGTAATTCAGTTCGAAATCAAAGGGCGATGCATGTCCCAACCATCCCGACAAAGCAGGGCGAATATCCTCTAGCAAATCTGGTCGAACATAAATAAATGCCGGCGCACCTGGTCCACCGTTTAAATACTTATAGGTGCAGCCAATCGCGAAATCGACATTCGCGCCTGTTAAATCCACATCAACCGCGCCTGCCGAATGCGCCAAGTCCCACACCGTGATGGCACCACAGGCATGGGCGCGTTTTGTGATGGCCTGCATGTCGTGGCGACGTCCTGTGCGATAATCAATTTCCGTGATCAGGGTTACGGCCACGTCATCTGTTATGGCGTCATAAACATCCTCGGGCGCAACGACACGTAATTCATAATCGCGTTCCAGTGATTTTATCAATCCTTCGGCCATGTACAGATCCGTTGGGAAATTACCTGTATCAGATAAAATCACCCGTCGATCTGGGCGTAATTCCAGCGCAGAAGATAGCGCCTGATAGACTTTGATCGATAGGGTGTCACCCATCACGATGCTACCAGTTGCGGCCCCCAGTATTCGCGCAATTCTGTCACCGACGCGGCGTGGCATCTCCATCCAGCCTGCATTGTTCCAGCCTGTGATCAACATCTCGCCCCATTGATCCGTCATGGACGTACCAACGCGATCCTTGGCCGCATGGGGTAGGGGCCCGAGCGAGTTTCCATCAAGGTAAATCATGCCTTGGGGTAGATAAAATTGCGATTTCGTCCACTGAAAATTTGTCATACCTGACCTCCTGCAATTTCAAGGGTTTGTCCGTTGACGGACGTAGAATTAGGATGGCACAGCCATAGTGCAGATTGCGCAACTTCATCAACATGAATTAACCGCCCATGTTGGTTTGCGGATGTCATAAGGGCAAGGGCTGCTTCCTCGCTTATTCCCGCGCGGGCTTTTATGCTTGTCACATTGCGCGCGATAATGTCGGTATCCACGTAGCCTGGACAAATCGCATTAAAGGTTGTGCTGCTGCCCATATATTCGTCGGCGTAACTTCGGATCAAACCGATGACCCCGTGTTTAGAGGCCGAATATGCTCCGGCTCCTTTTAATCCGCGCAGGCCCGCAATGGATGAAACAGCGATCACGCGGCCCCACTCTGTTTCAGACATGGATTTCATGCATTCACGGATCGTTACGAAGCACCCATCCAAATTCGTGGTCATAATTTTTCGCCAAAACGCCAAATCAGTTTTTTGCAGTGTCTTGCCCTCGGCAATGCCTGCATTTGCAATGCAGATTTGGATTGGCCCGCGCGCGGCGACTGCTTGGGCGATTGTTTCAATTTGTGCGGCCTCATCCGTCACATCCATGGCCATTGCATGAATACGTCCGCCTGCAACTTTGTCCAACACCTCTTGTCTGCGACCTGTAATGGTAACCTCTGCCCCCTCTGCAGCAAGGGCGCGCGCGATGGCCAATCCAATTCCGGTTCCGCCCCCAGTCACAAATGCGTGTTTTCCAGTGTGTTGCATTCCAAGACTCCTTGTGGTTGATTTCGACATTACTTGTGTTTCTGGTGCGCACAAGTAATTACGTAACGGATTGAAAAAGATATTCACAAAAATGAATTTATGTGTAGGATGCGTCCACCTAAGGAGATTACCCATGAAAAACGCACTAGCGATTTTGGTGTCTGTCGTTGCAAGCATGAGCACCGCGAGCGAAGATATTGCGGATCAATATCCACAGTCTGAATTGTATTCTAAACCAGTAGAAGTGATCCCACATGTGTTTTCGGCAATTGGGGCAACTGCGCCGCCGACATATGAAAATTCGGGGCATAATAACAACCTGTCATTTGTTGTTACGGATGATGGTGTTGTCGTTGTAAATGGCGGTGCATCTGCGCGCCTTGCGGCGGCTCTGCATCAGGAAATCCAAGCTGTTACAGATCAACCAGTGAAGTTGGTTGTGAATGAAAACGGTCAGGGCCATGCAATGTTGGGCAATTCCTATTGGGCGGATTTGGGTGTTGATATCATCGCACATGAAGAGGCGATTGAAGAAGTCGAACACAATGGCGATTTCATTTTGCAGGGCATGCAGCGATATAATCGTGATAAGGCCGAGGGGACGCGTGTGGTTCCCGCAAACATCAGCTTTTCTGACAGTTACACCTATGAATTAGGCGGAGTGACGTTTGAAATTCTGCATTTGGGACCTGCGCATGGACCCGGGGATACCCAAGTGTGGATCCCGCAATGGTCCATGATGATTGCAGGTGACATTGCATTTCACGAACGTATGCTGCCAATTTTTGAGGATACCTGCACCAGCTGTTGGATAGAAACCTGGGAAGAGGCCTTTGTTCCGTTACAGCCAACCTATGTCATTCCTGGCCATGGTCATCCCACAAACTTGGCCCAAGTGCATCGCTTTACATACGAATACTTGGTCGATTTGCGCGAAAAAGTTGGTGCGCATTTGGATGAGGGCGGTGATTTGGCTGAGGCCTATTACGTCGATCAGGACCGTTGGAAGGTTCTGGACACTTTCGAAGAATTAGCTACAAAAAATGCAGGCCGGGTCTATGCAGAAATGGAGTTTGAATAATGACAAAACTTCTGCGCGTTGCTGCATTTGCCCTTGTGTGTTTGGGGGCGCCAGTATTGGCAAATGATCTATCGGATGAAATCACAGGTTACATGGATTTCGCCACCTATGATTCTGGGATCATTGTGCCCGAGCAATTGACACAAGACGTGTTTGAGGCCGCCATATTCATCGATACACGCGACAGCGAACAATTCGATGTGGCAACAATCCCTGGCGCATCCCACATAGAGTGGCGCGAAGTTCCAGGACGTTTGGATGAAATTCCCGATAGTGGCATGGTTATTCTATTTTGTAACACGGGCAGCTTATCCGCACAGGCTGTGTTTGCAGCGCGTTTATTGGGGCATGAAAACGTTTTGGTGTTGCAAACCGGTATGCAGGGTTGGTTGCAAAACGCGGCTTACAAACCGTAATGATTACACGTCGGCTGCATACCCCGCCTTTATTTTGGGCGATGGCTTTTGCAGGGGGCATTGTTTTGGTGCGGTATGTGGGCATGTTATTGACCGCATTTTGGGTGCGCGTCTGTTATGCATCGGGTTCAATGGGGGCAAATATGGTGTCCAAATGGACGCGCAGTGCAGTTTATCTTTGTCAAACAGTGGTCTTGTTGGGATTTATTTGGTTTTGGCGCGCTGTGTTATCGCTAGCATTCTTGCCAATCTTTATCCTGGCTATAGATACTAGGTTTATCGCACCGAAAAAGGATCGACTTCGGCGCACATTTAGATCGTATTTTGAGCGGTATATGCGCAACACACGGCGCTGGATTTAGAGATTGCGACATTTTTTGCACTCGTAACGTCAGCACGTTTCGGGTTTGTTGCGTATAGGAAACTAACCAAGGTGCCCACATGGGCGCAAAAGAAGAAGGACGGAAACGTTGAAAATCGGAACACCTAAAGAAGTGTTCGAAGGCGAAGCAAGGGTCGCAATGACCCCTGACAGCGCACTTCAGCTTCAAAAGCTTGGTCACGAGTGCTACGTCGAAAGCGGCGCTGGCGCGATGGCTGGCCTTTCGGATGCTGCATATGAAAATGCAGGCGTAAAGGTTGTGAAAACGGCGGCAGCACTCTGGAAAGAAGTGGATATCGTAGCCAAGGTTCGCCCTCCAAACGATACCGAAGCCAAGCGGATGCAAAAGGGACAGACCCTGATTTCGTTCTTCTATCCTGCACAGAATGAAGAGCAGATGGCGCTATTGGCCAAAAAAGGATCAACAGTGATTGCGATGGACATGGTTCCACGTATTTCGCGTGCGCAAAAAATGGACGCTTTGTCGTCGATGGCGAATATCGCAGGTTACCGGGCTGTGATCGAAGCGGGGAACAACTTTGGCCGTTTCTTCACAGGTCAGGTTACTGCTGCGGGTAAAATGCCACCTGCCAAGGTTTTGGTTGTAGGCGCTGGGGTTGCGGGTCTGGCTGCGATCGGCACCTCTGTATCTTTGGGTGCTGTAACCTATGCATTTGACGTTCGCCCAGAAGTGGCTGAACAAGTTGAATCAATGGGCGCGGAATTCGTCTATCTCGATTTCGAAGAACAACAACAAGACGGCGCTACAACAGGTGGCTATGCCGCCGTGTCCAGCCCAGAGTTCCGCGAAGCGCAATTGGCAAAATTCCGTGAATTGGCGCCTGAGGTTGATATCGTCATCACCACGGCATTGATCCCAGGACGCGATGCGCCGAAACTATGGCTTGCGGATATGATCGCGGCGATGAAGCCGGGTTCAGTCATCGTTGACCTTGCCGCAGAACGCGGTGGGAACGCCGAAGGGACAGTGATGGACGAAAAAGTTGTCACAGACAACGGCGTTACAATTGTTGGTTACACGGATTTCCCAAGCCGTATGGCATCACAGGCATCCTCGCTTTATGCGACAAATATCCGTCACATGATGACAGATTTGACACCGGAAAAGGATGGTGCAGTCAACCATAACATGGAAGACGACGTGATCCGTGGTGCAACTGTGACACACGAGGGTGACGTGACATTCCCACCACCCCCACCAAAAATTCAGGCGATTGCGGCCAAGCCGCAAGAAAAACCAAAAGAACTGACACCCGAAGAAAAACGCGAACAAGAAGTCGCCGCCTTTAAAGCGGCTACAAAGCAACAGGTCACGTTGCTGACCGTTGGTGGTTTGCTGACCCTTGGTCTGGGCCTTATTGCGCCAGCCAGCTTTATGCAGCACTTCATCGTGTTTGTTCTGTCTGTGTTTATCGGTTTCCAAGTCATTTGGAACGTATCGCATTCATTGCACACACCATTGATGGCGGTCACGAATGCGATTTCATCGATCATCATTTTGGGTGCGTTGATGCAAATTGGGTCAGGTTCGATGCTGGTCATCATCTTGGCTGCGGTCTCGGTGTTCATGGCGGGTATCAACATTTTTGGTGGTTTCCTCGTTACGCGTCGCATGCTTGCGATGTTCCAGAAATCTTAATTGGGGGGTGAACTGATGGAATTTGGATTTACCACAGCGGCCTACGTTGTTGCCGCGGTTCTGTTCATCCTATCACTAGGTGGACTATCTGGCCAAGAAAGCGCGAAACGCGCCGTTTGGTATGGAATTGTAGGTATGGCCCTGGCCGTATTTGCAACATTGACTGGACCTGGTGCAGGGCTTTGGATGTTATCAGTCGTCTTGATCGCGGCAGGTGGCATTATCGGCTATATGCTAGCGTCCAAGGTTGAAATGACGCAAATGCCAGAACTGGTGGCGGGCATGCACGCGTTGGTTGGTTTGGCGGCCGTTTTTGTGGGCTACAACGCGCACATCGAAATCGTGCGTGTCATGGCCATGGATGACACTGCGCGCAAAGCGTTGGAAGGTTTTGCAGCATTGATTGCCAAAAAATCCTCGGTCGAAATTTCGATCCTACGTGTCGAATTGTTCTTGGGTGTCTTTATCGGCGCAATCACATTTACCGGATCGGTTATTGCCTATGGCAAGCTGTCTGGGCGTGTCACATCAGCGGCAACCAAGTTGCCCGGTGGTCATATGTTGAACGCGGCGGCGGCTATTATTTCAGTGGTGACATTGATCATGTACATGAATTCTGGCGGTATGTTGCCGCTTGCGATCATGACGGTTGCGGCACTGTTCATCGGGTACCATTTGATCATGGGGATCGGTGGTGCGGATATGCCTGTTGTTGTTTCAATGTTGAACAGCTACTCAGGTTGGGCCGCGGCTGCGATCGGCTTTAGCCTTGGCAACGATTTGTTGATCGTTGTTGGTGCGCTTGTTGGTTCATCTGGTGCGATCCTGTCCTATATCATGTGTAAGGCGATGAACCGCTCGTTCGTTTCTGTGATCCTTGGTGGATTTGGTGGCGCAGCAGGCCCTGCAATGGCAGTTGAAGGCGAACAAATCGCAATCGAGGCAGATGCTGTTGCTGCCGCATTGAACGATGCCGATAGCGTTGTCATCATTCCGGGGTATGGTATGGCCGTTGCCCAAGCACAGCAAGCCGTGTCAGAATTGACCAAGCGTTTGCGCGCCAAAGGCAAAAATGTACGCTTTGCGATCCACCCAGTTGCTGGTCGTTTGCCAGGCCACATGAATGTTCTATTGGCCGAAGCAAAAGTGCCCTATGACATCGTGTTGGAAATGGATGAAATCAACGATGATTTCCCAGAAACAGACGTATCCATCGTCATCGGGTCAAACGATATCGTGAACCCAGCTGCCCAAGAAGATCCAAACAGCCCAATCGCGGGTATGCCGGTTTTGGAATGCTGGAAATCAAAGCAGGTGTTCGTGTCAAAACGTGGTCAGGGGACAGGATACTCTGGTATCGAAAACCCACTGTTCTACAAAGAGAACACGCGCATGTTCTATGGCGATGCCAAGGACAGCTTGAACAAACTGCTGACGATGATCGACTAGAGATCATAGTGATAGACATCGAAACACCCGCCCATCGTGGCGGGTGTTTCCGTTTGGCGTCATTGCATGCGGATGTATTCCACGTCTTATGTTTTTGCGCCCCATTAGCGCTGGACGCGTTTGGGGTGGGGCCCTATTTGTTTGAACAGACTTCTTGAATTGGACAACCTATGTCACTGATTACCGATCATCCAATGCGATATACGCTGGCAAACGAATTACATGCCCGCCCATTCCCATCCTTTCGTGCGCCTGGGGTTGTTGCCTATCTGGCATTGAAACTACCCGAAAACGCCGCAGGGCGGGATCGCGCGCAGGATCGGTTGGACTTGATCGCGTTGCTGGATCGTTACGGTGCAGGCCACCCGAAAGAAGGCGCAACACATTATTTTGGTGATCTGGGGCGGTACAAAATCAAATGGGAACAGCATACAGAATTTGTGACCTATACCGTGTTTTCAGGCGCGCTAAGTGAACGTGCCTTTGATCCTGCGGTCTTTGATGCCTTTCCTGCGGATTGGCTTGCTGGATTGGATGCGGTGCGTGTCACGTCCATTTCCATCCGCGCTGAGCTGCGCGCAGACGAAGATGACATTTCACGAAAGCTGTCGGATTGGTTTGTTTCCGAAAGTGTTGCAGTCAGCCGTGTTTTGGACGACAGCGCGATTGTGGCGGCGGATTTCCGCATTGATGAAGCAGGCCACCAGCGCGTTGCAATTTTCGCCGATAAGGATACGGGTGAACGTCGTTTGGGCCGCATCATTCAGCGGTTATGCGAAATTGAAACCTACAAAAGCCTATCAATGCAAGGGTTCGCAACCGCCCGTCAATTTCAGGGTCGCATGGGCCAAATTGATGCCGAGATTACAGATTTAATGAAATCATTGGCCGAGGCAACGCAACCAGCGGAAACCACACTGGGTGCGGTTTTACGCCATTCTGCAGAATTAGAAAGTTTGGACGCTCAGGTTGCCTTTCGCTTTGGGGCGACATGGGCCTATCAGGCGATTGTAGATCAACGTATCGCCGTATTGCGGGAAGAGCGGTTTAAGGGGCGTCAAACGTTTTACGAATTTATGATGCGCCGCTATGATCCTGCCATGCGAACTGTGAAATCAACAGAAACGCGATTGACAACACTGGTGGATCGGGCACGCCGCGCGGGTGAATTGTTGCGAACCAAGGTGGATGTTGAACGCTCTGCGCAAAACCAAGCCTTGCTGGAAAGCATGGACAAGCGCGCGGATCTTCAACTGCGGCTACAAAAAACAGTTGAGGGCCTGTCAGTTGTGGCAATCAGCTATTACGCGGTATCATTGGTGGGCTATTTGGCCTACCCCTTGGCGGAGATTTTCGGAATGACCAAGGGGTCCTTGACCGCGCTGATTACTCTGCCGGTTGTTGGTGCTGTGTGGTGCCTTGTTCAGCGGATTCGAAAGTCGATGGAATAACATCCACCAAACGGTGTGTGATCACTGCTCCGACTGCGATCGACAAAAGTGCTGTGATTGGCACAATGCCTAGGCTTGGGATACCTGACAGTCCCGCCCCAATTGTGCATCCGCCCGCCAATACGCCGCCAAATCCCATAAGCGACGCACCCGCAGCAAAGCGGCCAAAATGTGCAGGGCCATCAAAGCTTTGCCAAGACAATCGGCCAGAAACTGCAGCGGACAAAAATGCACCTGCAATCACACCACCGATCAGTCCAACACCAAATTTGGCACTGACTGAAGTTGAGGCGAGTGTCCAAAAAATACTATCTGTCCATGGCGACGTAAATGCGATGCTTTCAAAACCAATTGGGTCAAAATCATCATACAGTAGGAACCCAGTTCCAACCCATCCCGCGACAACCAACGCACCTATGATTGCACCACTGAAAAGGCTAATAATACTGGAGCCACTGCGCCAAATAATACCGCCCGTGATTACCGCGATTATGACCAAAGGAAGCGTGCTACCAAAGACGTCGGACAAAGACAGGGCATCAATCGTTGGACCAATGTTACCTGTCGCCGTGCGCAGTGGTGATAAAACGCCCTTAAGTGTGGCATGTGCAACGACTGCAAAGATCAGCAATGCGGTCATCGCGCGTAAATTGCCAGTCGCCCCCAAAACGGTCAGGCGTCCGACACATCCGCGCGTTAAAACCATGCCCGCCCCAAATGCAAGCCCACCAAGTACTATTTGAACAATAGGGAAGTTGCCCATGAAACGATGATCATCAAATGCGATAATGTCCGTAGTCACAAAATAGTGTGTCCCCATTACCGCAACCAAAAGGGCCATGGCCCAGACTCCGGCTGCTTGGGCGCGATCGCTGCCAATCAGTGCGCGACGAAAACAAAACTTCACCTGTTCGCTAAAGACACCAAACAGGACACCCAGCCCAAGCGCAAAATAAAGGCTGGCTTGCACTGCTGTGATCGTCTCAAAACCGAATTCTTCAAACATCTTGCTATCCCATGGATTAGAACGTTTTTCTGAATTGAGGTATATAGCCCCCGTGTTCAATAGGTAATTATGCCGAATTGATGTCTGTAAACGGGATATTGTTCTGCAAGACGCTTACTTAGAAAATATTGTTCCAAGGTGAAGGGTTGGTGTGGAAAAACATTATCAAAAACGCGGTATCCGCATGGATGATAATCTTATTTGCCAAATTGTACGTTTTGAACCGAATTTTTGATCAGCCGCCTGTGTGACTCATATGGCGTGACATTTGTCCCGAGATCGATTGACGAGAGTAGTCAAAATCATGGCCTTTGGGTTTGCGTTCAATCGCGCGGCGGATTGCCGTTTCCAAATGCTGTGGATCGCCTGGATGTTCACGCATAGGTGCGCGCAAATCTGCCATGTCCTCTTGGCCCAGACACATGTATAGTTCCCCAGTACAGGTAAGGCGTACGCGGTTACAACTTTCGCAGAAATTATGGCTCAGCGGGGTGATGAAACCAATTTTTTGTCCTGTTTCTTCGATCCGAACATAGCGCGCGGGACCGCCTGAACGCTCGGCCAGATCGGTCAGCTGATATTGCGTTTGTAATGCGGTGCGCACGTCCTCTAGTGACCAATATTGACCGATCCGGTCCGTTTCACCCATGTCGCCCATGGGCATTACTTCGATCCAGGTTAGGTCCATGTCGCGGCTGGCACACCATTCGGTCATGGTGAACAGTTCGTCTTCGTTAAATCCCTTTAGGGCTACGGCATTGATTTTGACGCGCAGGCCAGCACGCTGTGCTGCGTCCAATCCACGTAACACTTGGGGCAGGCGGCCCCAACGGGTCACGCGTGCAAATTTATCTTCATCCAACGTATCCAACGACACATTGATCCGTCGCATACCCGCCGCGTATAGATCATCAGCAAAACGTTCCAGCTGCGATCCATTGGTCGTCAGCGTCAGCTCCTTTAACGCGCCACTGTCCAAATGACGCGACATGCCGTTGAAAAACGTCATGATGTCGCGCCGTACCAATGGCTCTCCTCCTGTGATGCGCAGTTTTTGCACACCCATCCCAACGAAGGTTGAACACATGCGATCCAATTCTTCTAAGGTTAGCAGCTCTTTCTTTGGCAAGAACTGCATGTTTTCTGACATACAATACACGCAGCGAAAATCGCAGCGGTCAGTGACAGAAACGCGAAGATATGTAATCGCGCGCGCGAATGGGTCAATTAATGGCATAGACATGAATCCACGCTAGAGTCATCTTAGGAGGCTCGCAAGGGCTGTGATGTTATTTTTCACGTAACGGAACGGAATTTTTCATGAACCCTTATTCATTTGGCGCGCGGCCTCTTTTTGGGCAAAGGGCTTTAGATCGGCGCCATACCTTTCCAGAAAATTTTCCGCGCGCATCGCATCATGGCGCGATAGATCCCGCACCCACCATGCAATCGCCTTTTGAATGAACCAATCATGATCTGTGACCAATTGCGCAGCCCAGCCTAAAACGCGCTCTCGCGCCTGAATTTCATGGGGTTTGGGGAAATTTTGTTTGGTGTAGGGCAGGGTGATGACAAACGCCGCGCGGCGTCGCCACATGTGATCGGATGTAATCCATGTTTCCACATGATCCAAACGCGCAGGGTCGGCAACCACCCGTTTTTGCCCCGCCATGCACGCATGATCAGCAATCGCCCAACTGTCAAAATCATCAATCCAGTTTGTTATCAAATCCCAAACCGCCTGATCGGGGCGAATGCGGGCTTGGGTCAATAGTTTTGCCGCCATGACACGACCCTCGAATATATTCGTATCCCACAACCCACGGGCCAATTCGATCCGCTGATCCAAACCCAATGCCCGCCGCCAGTCTTTGCCCAAATCGTTTAGGATTTGATTGTTTGTACCGATGTAAGTGCGATCAATTTTATGATAGGCGGCCTTCCCTTCAATCGTGGTGGGATCGGCCAATTTGCGCAGCTGTTCTAAAGCCTCATCAACTGTCATTTAATTTAAATCCCAATATCTTAATGATTGCATCCTGTCCGCATGCGTTTTTTTAACACGCAGAATGTGGTCATCAAAAGTTATCTTTTATTTCGAAACTCAAGGAGTTTAGAGCGACATTTCATAGGTGATCCAATTGGTGTTTTTTGCGTGTCGTTCGTAAAATCGACGCGCGCGTTCGTTGGTTGCGTGGGTGTCCCAGCGGATGGCGCTGCACCCTTGCGTATGCGCAATTTTACGCAGATGATCCATGATATCGTCGGCAATCCCGCTGCCACGATACGCCTCAGTTACGAACAGATCATCAAGGTACAGGATTTGCGTTGCACGCAGCGCACTTGGTTGCAGACGATAATGCACAAACCCCGCAACCACGTCACGAACGTGAACAATTAAACCTGTTTCTGGATGCGTCGGATCACACAGCCAAGACCAGCTTCGTGCCACCCCTTCAGGTGTTGGGGCAACATGATGCAGATTTGCAAAATCAAAGAACATCTGTTGCCAATCGTGAAAGTGGTTTTCACGAATATTGGTGATAACGGTGTTTGACATTGGTTGCTTTATTCCACCGTCACAGATTTCGCCAAATTCCGTGGTTGATCCACATCTGTCCCTTTGGCAAGCGCGGTGTAATAGGCCAAAAGTTGGGCTGGAACCGCATACAGAATGGGCGCGACCACCTCGTGGATATCGGGCATTTCGATCCCGATCCATATATCGTCCCCCGCATCTTTCAGACCCGCGCCATTGGACAACAGTAACACGCGGCCTTTGCGTGCCATGACTTCTTGGACGTTGGAAATGGATTTGTCGTATAGACTGTCTTTGGGCGCTAAAACAACCACGGGTACCTGATCATCGATTAGGGCAAGGGGTCCGTGTTTTAATTCACCTGATGCATAAGCTTCGGCATGTATATAACTGATTTCTTTTAATTTTAATGCCCCTTCGTGGGCCATTGGATACATTGCCCCACGCCCTAGAAATAGGATATCACGGGCTTGGGCCAATTTATGTGCGGCACGCTCAAACTGATCCTTTTGATCCAGTGCGCGATTGATCAGTGCTGGCAAACTGCGCATATGATGCACAATGATCTCGCACTCGTCCTCTGACTTTGTCCCGCGCTCTGTGGCCGCCTTAATCGCCAATGACAACAACAACGTTAGCTGACAGGTAAATGCCTTGGTCGAGGCGACGCCAATTTCAGCACCTGCCAAAATTGGTAAGGCCAGATCACTTTCCCGCGCGATCGAACTTTCGTCGACATTGACGATAGAAAGAATTTTTGCGGCCTTCCCCTGACAATAGCGCAGCGCTGCAAGTGTATCTGCAGTTTCGCCAGACTGGCTGACAAAAATTGCAAGAGTGCGTTCGGAAATGGGGGGTTCGCGATAGCGAAATTCCGATGCAATATCCACTTCAACTGGGATACGTGCCACCTGTTCAAACCAATATTTTGCGGTAAAACATGCCAAGTAAGCAGTGCCACAGGCCACCATGATGATACGATCAAATTGGGTGAAATCCAAACCTGCATCAGGTAGGGTCACTGTATGCCCATCCGCGCCTAGATAATGTGTGATCGCCTTGCTTATGACACTGGGTTGTTCATGAATTTCTTTGGCCATGAAGTGTTGATAGCCATCTTTGTCATAGCGTCCCGCATCTCCGCGGATTGTGCGGATTTCTCGATTGGCAAGCGCACCATGGGCGTCCCAGATTTGGACAGAGGTGCGCGTTAGAACTGCAAAATCACCTTCGTCCAAATAGGTGATGCGATTTGTCATGGGCGCCAATGCAATTGCGTCAGAGCCTACGAACATTTCATTGTCACCATACCCAATGGCAAGAGGAGAGCCCTTGCGCGCCACGATCAGCAGGTCTTCCTCGCCTTGAAACAAAAAACACAGCGCAAATGCGCCTTCTAGTTTTGCGACCGTTTCGCGTGCGGCCTCAACTGGTGTCATGCCGTTTGCCAGCAGATGATGCGTCAGCATCGCAACAGTTTCTGTATCTGTATCCGTTTCAGGGTGCAGGCCGTGGTTTGCCAATTCTACGCGCAATTCGCGGAAATTTTCGATAATGCCATTGTGGACAACGGCCACTTGTTCCTTTTGATGGGGGTGGGCATTTTTTACGCTGGGCACACCATGCGTTGCCCAACGGGTATGTCCAATGCCCGCTTTTCCAACCAGCGGATCATGCACCAAAACATCGGAAAGTTCGGCCAATTTACCGACGGCGCGGCGGCGGTCCAATGCGCCGTTGTGCGCGGTGGCAATGCCCGCACTGTCATAACCGCGGTATTCCAAACGTTTTAAGGCATCTACCAAAATTGGTGCGGCCTCATGGCTGCCCAGTACTCCTACAATCCCACACATTATGACGTCTCCGAATTTCTTTTGGCTTTACGTTTTCTTAAAATATCAAATAGTTTGACTGCCATGCGCGGTTTGTTGACCTGATCCACACGTGCAATTGCCAGTGCCTCTGCCGCGACATTTTTCGTAATCACAGCCCCCGTTGCGGTCATAGATTTGTCGCCCAATGTGACCGGCGCCACCAGCAATGTGTTCGACCCGACAAAAACATTATCGCCAATCGTGGTCTTATGCTTCATCACCCCATCATAGTTACAGGTGATCGTCCCAGCCCCAATGTTTGACCCGCTGCCAATTTCCGCGTCCCCAACATAGCTTAGGTGATTGACCTTGGATCCTTCACCGATCAGGGCGTTTTTCACCTCGACAAAATTGCCGATGCGCACATCCTCGGATAATTCGGCACCGGGTCGCAGGCGGGCATAGGGCCCAATGATTCCACCACGTGCGACATGACATCCTTCCAGATGTGAAAAGGCGCGAATGGTTGCCCCGCTCTCCACGGTGACACCTGGTGCGAACACGACATTTTGTTCAATCACCGTGTCCCGACCGATCACCGTGTCATAGGCAAAATGTACTGTGTCTGGCGCAAATAGGGTCACGCCGTTTTCCATTGCATCGGCACGCGCGCGGGTTTGAAAGGCGGCTTCAGCCTCGGCCAATTGTTGGCGCGAATTTACGCCCATCGTTTCGGATTCGTCACAAATCACACAGCTTGCGGTTTTGCCGCTGATGCGTGCAATTTCAACGCAATCGGTTAGATAATATTCGCCGGATGCATTCTCATTTCCAGTGGCATCAATCCAATCAAACAAATCTGCCGCACGTGCGGCCATAACCCCACTGTTACACAGCGTTATGGCACGTTCGTCCTCGGTCGCGTCTTTGTATTCGACGATTTTATTCAGGGCATCACCAGTCGTGATCAACCGACCGTAGCGCCCAGGATCAGCTGCATTGAACCCTAAGACCACTAAATCGGCGCTGGCGCGTGCCTCAGCGATATTGGTAATCGTTTGATCGTTGATAAAGGGGGTGTCACCATACAGGACCAGTATATCGCCATCATAATCCCCCAGGACCGATTTAGCCTGCGCAACTGCATGGCCTGTGCCCAATTGCTCTTCTTGTAAAACTACCTGCGAAGCTGGGGCATAGGTTTGGGTTGCTTTGCGCACAGCCTCGGCACCGTGGCCTGCGACAACCACAATATGATCTGGATCTGTGGCCTGCGCTGATTTGATTGCATGGGCCAGCATGGGAACCTGTGCGATCGGGTGCAGCACCTTGGGCAGGTCCGAATTCATCCGCGTTCCTTTTCCTGCCGCTAAAATGACGACTGCAATACCCATGCGTAAATCCTTAATACCATTTAGTGCCGTTTTAACCATTGTGGGCATCGACGCAAGGGGGCCTGAATTCAACTTCGGTTGCGTTTTATTTCAGCGCGTGGCAGAAATTCGCCGATGAACAGAAGGATGCCGCGAATGCGAACGATCGTTTTTGATTTGGATGGAACGCTGGCGGATACCAGTGGGGATTTAATTGCCGCCGCGAATATGTGTTTTGCCGATATAGGGATTACGGGGTTGTCGCAAAATAGGGATCAGGCCACGGCACTGCGCGGGGGGCGTGCCATGCTGCGCCTGGGTCTGTCGCGGCAAGGGGATGTGGATGAAGCACTGGTGGATAAATATTATCCCATCTTGCTTGAGGCCTATGGCGCAAACCTATCCTCGCAAACTGTGTTTTTCGACGGCGCATTAGAGGCGGTGCAGGTCCTGCGGGATCGTGGGGACCGTGTTGCGATCTGCACAAATAAACCGGCGGGATTGGCGGAACAGTTGATGCGTGATCTACAGGCACGTGATTTGTTTCATTCACTGATCGGGGCAGATACATTGCCCGTGCGCAAACCTGATCCTGCCCCCTATGTCGCGGCGGTTGAGCGGGCAGGGGGAGATATCGCACGCTCTTGTATGATTGGTGATACACTCACCGATCACAGCACAGCACGCGCCGTGGGGGTGCCCAGCATCCTTGTCGATTTCGGCCCAGGGGATGAGGATGTGCAGGCCTTAAACCCCGATGCGATTTTATCAAATTTTGCCGATTTACCTGATTTGGTAACAACGCTACTGCCCTAGACGATTTATCTAAGGAAGCATCGTTTTAATGTTCCTTTTGAAAATCAAAGATCCATCAATGGCCCTATTTGACGGGCCCGGCCTGAAACACACGCGATTAGTCTGCGCCCGCGCTCAGACTGCGCACGATTTGGATAAATAAGACAAAAGTATTTTTAAGACCCTTTCGACAAACCACGTTTTGCGATTAATTCAATCTAGGGTATATTTATTTGCATTACACTCACCTATGGGTATTACGCATTGAACGACATCCTGACAGAAGACACCGACAAACCCACAAACCCATGGCTGGACCTGATTTTAGAAAGTAATAAAAACAAGAAAGAGCCGACCAAGCTTTGGAATTTGGTGCAAGATACGATTCAAAACTACCGTGATAGAAATTGGATGCGTTTTCAAGAACGTCACAATCCAGATTTTGAAACCGCGTCAATATTTTTCCGACTTTTGGCGAAAGCAGTCTCTGAAGAGCAAATAAATTTCAACCAACTTAACTTACAGGATATCAACTTCTCTAATGCACGG
>OAPM01000001.1_pt1 | contig 20938 bp, 22 predicted proteins | sample 1470761 | NCBI WGS metagenome assembly OAPM01 (sample SAMEA3275546, study PRJEB22092) | marine metagenome | biome: ENVO:00000447; feature: ENVO:00002042; material: ENVO.00002110 | collected 2014-06-21T11:05:00+00 | depth 0 m | reverse complement strand
CGCTGGTATCCCACCCACCTAGCATGACTAATATACTATCTGATATTCCCGCCACGCGCCGCTGTCACAAACGCCCCGAGTTGCTTTTGGATCGTTGCGATCTATGCGTCGCATCGCGCACATCTTTTATGGGAAAACCCAGATGCCTTTGACCCATCCAGATTTGAAAATCCCAAATCAATAAAACGATATGCCTACCTGCCTTTCGGCGATGGCCCCAAGATCTGTATTGGCGCAAGCTTCGCCTTGCAAGAAGCGGTTATTATTTTGGCAAGTTTGTTGTCACGTTTTGCATTTGAAAGGGTTGCAGGCAAAGACCCGCAATTGGAAATGATTTTCACGTTACGTCCCAAGGGTGGTGTGTGGGTGACAACAAAAACTGCATAATTTGTCGAAGACGCCCGAAAAACGACTGACGCCGGGTCGAAGCGTTGTATGCTTATCCTATGTTATTTGATTTGCCAGACGACGAAACATTATATGCCGCACTGTGCGCGCGCGACAAACGGTATGAGGATCAGGCCTTTGTTGGTGTGGCTTCGACAGGGATTTTTTGTAGGCTCAGCTGCCCTGCGCCAACAGCTCACCGCAAAAATTGCAATTTTTTTGCGACAATTGCAGCATGTTTTGAGGCGGGCTATCGTCCGTGCAAACGGTGTGATCCAACAGGCGCCATCGCATCCGAGGCCCCGCAGTTACAACATTTGCTGGAGGCGTTGGAACATGATCCCGCGCGTCGATGGCGCGAGGCAGATATCGAAAAAATGGGGTATGATCTGTCCACAACACGGCGGCTGTTCAAACGGCATTTCGGGATGACGTTTTTGGAATTGGCACGGTTATCAAGGCTAAGACAAGGGTTCACCGAACTCAGCCGTGGTGGTCGCGTCATAGACGCCCAAGTCGAAGCAGGGTTTGAAAGTGCCTCGGCATTTAGGGCGTATTTCACGCATGTTACGGGGTTGCGCCCCAGTGATGTAAACGGGCTGGGCGGCATTGCGTTGCACTGTTGCGATACCCCTGTTGGACCAATGATCATCGCCGCCGATCAAACCCATTTGCATTTGTTGGAATTTGTTGATCGCCGCGCACTGCCCCGCGAAATGCAGAAACTGCATCGTGCCTGTCGTGGAAATATGGGTTTTGGTGCAACATCGATCACAGCAAAAACTGAACAACAGGTGACTGAATTCTTTGCGGGTAAACGTTCAAAATTTGACTTACCACTTGCGCTACATGGAACAGATTTTACCAAACGCGTCTGGCGTGCGTTGTGTGATATACCGGCGGGACAAACACGAAGTTATGCCCAATTGGCGCAGATGATTGATAATCCAACTGCATCGCGGGCGGTTGCGCGTGCTAACGCTAGCAATCAGATTGCTATCGTTATCCCGTGTCATCGTGTTATCGGTGCTGACGGCTCACTGACTGGCTATGGCGGTGGACTGTGGCGCAAGCAAAAATTATTGGAAGTGGAGCGCGCATACCGCCAAGACCCCTGATAAAGGTGCCCCTTGAACTGGGACAGTCCCACAATGTGCCCAAAGATATTTTTAGCAATCTTTGTCCCGTCAAAACGTCCCCCCCTGTTCCAGAGGTTAGGGCGCGTTTATTGCCTCAAAAATCCGATAGGGTGCAGGCACTGATCGCATTTTGGCTATTGCGCATTGGTTACTTACGACCGGCTAATTGAAATCCGCCTTTGCCGTTCCACTGATCGGATCCCACCGCGTCAAAAAGGAACGCGGCAACGTCCTCTTTTGCCATGGGCCGCGCGAATGTTCCATCGCTTTGGAAAACGCGGTATTTTCCGTTTCCGGGTTTTTCCTTTAGGGCGGCGGGGCGGATCAGCACGTAAGGCACGTGTGTTTCGCGTGCGATCCGCGCATCGGCACGTTCATAGTCTTCAAATCCAGCGCGACCATTGATCAATCGCAGCAGTTGCAACACGATCCAAGACGAGCCGCCACACCCGATGCTACTGACAAACAGGCATCTGGGTGGATTGGGTTGCGCAGCTGCAGCGTTCAGGATCGCCTCGGCTGCCTTTTCCGTGATCAGAACGCCTTTTACATTGCCCAGGCAACTGACAACGACATCAGCCTGATCAATGACACCTTGTACATCTGCTGCATCTGTAACGTCTCCTTTCACAGCCCTAAGATTGGGCTGCGCGTCCAGTTTTTCAGGCGAACGGACAAGGGCGATCACCTCATATCCGGCGGCCAACGATTTATTCAAGAAATAGTTACCGACAGCGCCAGTTGCGCCAAAAAGTGCAATTTTCATTTTATAGTTCCCAAATTAAGTACGAATGAACCAGTAGATGATGGAAAGAACAAGCAGCACAGCGGGCCCTGCCATAGCGGTGCTTGGTGCCTCTCCTCGCTTTTGCATGAACAGGGTGGACAGTTGCGAAACCCCTATGCCGACCAAAGCCCATTTAACGAAAACGGCTGTCACAACTGTTGGTAGCATCAGATTGATCCCAACCAGCGCAGCGGCCACGAATAGGCCCATACCATTCACCATCATCAGTGCTGGACTTTGTTTAAGCATCTCTCCGAACCATTTGTTCGCAGCCTTGGTTCGCAACATCGCAGTTGCCCCCATTATTCCGACCCAAGCGGTGATTGCGACGCCGATCGCGAGTGTGAAAATTGACATTATTCCCTCCTTTATAAGACACCCTGTCTTATTTGTGTCACGGGTAGAGATATGAGTCAATCTGTCGTATAAATAGGAGGTACAGTGACAAGGTGAGGGAAATGCCCCAAATTTCGAATATGGCAAAGCAGGATGCCCGCATTATAAAGACACGGCAAAAGGTGTTAGATGCAGGCGCAATTGTGTTGTTCACTGACGGCTGGTCAGAGGTCACGCATCTGCGCCTGGCCAAGGAAACTGGCGTGGCCCGCGGTACGATCTATCGCCACTGGCCGACTATTGACGATTTGATCGTTGAGATTTTTGAAAGCTGCGATCCGGCACCCTATTCTGCGGAACGGACAGGAGAACTGCGGACTGATATGATTGCAGAACTCGCGCTGTTGTTAGAGAATTTGAAAGCCAGTGAATTGGGAGACGTGATCCTGAATGCCGCGCGGTTGGCCGACAATAATACTAAGATTGCGCGCGTTCACGCAGCGATACACGACATTATAAGGCAACCCTTTCTGGCAATCCTTCGTAACCATGGCTTGCAAGTGGAGACAGAGGCCGTGGGTCATACTTTGGTCGCGCCAATCCTTTATCACCACTTGTTTGATACAGGCCAAAAGCAGATCAACGTGGATGAAATCGTTGATCGCTGTCTTTTCGAGCTGGGCGAGCATCGCGCACATTAGGCGGTGACACAAAATCTGGCAAAGTGAGATAAAGGCGGTCATCTGACAAAATCCGTTTTGTGATTTTCTGTCAGATAACGCGCACTTTATTGGCAATCTGGGACTGCATATTGCCGTCTGTAATGTATTTTGGCTGTTCAGCCGCTTAGTTAATCGCCGCCGCTTTTACGTCTTCGTCGATGTAGGGAACGTATTGTTCGAAATTATCGGCAAACATTTGAACCAATTTCGCAGCCTGCGTATCGTACGCAGCAGGGTCGTTCCATGTGCTGCGCGGATCAAGAAGTGCTGTGTCAACGCCAGGAACCTCGACCGGCACGTCAAAGCCAAAATTTTCGTCCTTGCGGAATTTCGCCTCGGCCAATGATCCATCCAGTGCTGCAGTTAACAATGCGCGGGTTGCTTTGATCGGCATACGTGATCCTGTGCCATATGCACCACCAGTCCAGCCAGTGTTGACTAACCAACATGTTGCGCCGTGTTTGGCGATTTTATCACGCAGTAGGTTGCCGTATGCCTCTGGACGGCGCGGCATAAATGGCGCGCCAAAACAGGTTGAAAATGTGGGTTCTGGTTCCGTCACGCCGCGTTCTGTTCCGGCGACTTTAGATGTAAAGCCAGATAGGAAATGGTACATTGCCTGTGCGGGTGTCAGACGCGCGATAGGCGGCAGCACCCCAAATGCATCACATGTCAGCATGATCACATTTTTTGGATGACCACCCAAGGCCGTATCAGAAGCATTTGAAATGTATTCAAGCGGGTAGGCGCACCGCATGTTGGCCGTTAGGCTGTCATCGTCGAAATCCAATTCAAAGGTTTCTGGATCGAAAACCATATTTTCAATAACAGTGCCGAATTTGCTGGTCGTTGCGAAAATTTCAGGCTCGGCTTCTGGGTTTAGATTGATCGTCTTGGCATAACATCCGCCTTCAAAATTGAATGTGCCCCGGTCAGACCAACCATGCTCGTCGTCACCAATCAACACACGCTGCGGGTCGGCAGAAAGCGTTGTTTTGCCCGTTCCTGACAGGCCAAAGAACACAGCAGTATCAACAGGATTGCCAACAGCATGGTTCGCAGAACAGTGCATTGGCATGATGCCTTTTTCCGGCAACAAGTAATTTAAAAGCGTAAAGACAGACTTCTTATTTTCGCCTGCGTATTCGGTGCCGCCGATCAAAATCATCTTTTTATCAAAATTAAGTGCGATGACTGTTTCGCTGCGGCAGTTGTGTTTTTCTGGGTTCGCCTGAAAGCTTGGGCAGTTGATGACAGTGAAATCAGCGATGAAACTATCCAGCGCTGCACGCTCTGGGCGGCGTAGAAGATGGCGAATAAATAAATTGTGCCATGCTAATTCAGTGACCATGCGCACATTGATTGATACTGTTGGATCAGAGCCACCAACCAAATCTTGCACGAAATAATCACGCCCCTTCATGTGTTCAAGCATGTCAGAATGCAGGGCATCAAACCCTTCTGGCGACATTCCCGCGTTGTTTTCCCACCAAATGCTGTTCTCAACAGCGGATGTTTTCACAACATGTTTATCTTTCGGGGAACGACCAGTGAACTTGCCGGTGGTGACCAAAAATGCGCCACCCTGTCCTAGTGTGCCTTCATCGCGTTTTAGGGCTTCTTGGATCAATGCTGGTTCAAGATAGTTATAATAGACATTCCCCAGACCGCTGATGCCTTGATCGTCTAGTCGGAAATTCGGGTTTACCCGTCCTGATGTCATCTTATAACTCCTTATGCCGAAATGGCGTTTTGACTAAGTGTGGGGAATACATGATGAATTTTCCCCGATTGCGCCCGAGGAACAGCGCCCACAAACCCGCTTTAACATGATGGCGATCAGAGTGAACAGGACACTTTTGCCACCGTTAGCGCAAACATGGAATGTTAGCGCAAAAGATAGCGTTAACAGTGTCTCGATCGGAAACTTTGTAAAATTGTTTGCGCTAACGCGATGGCGAGGGCGGTTTATTTCAGATGCCCAAAACACACAAATTCAACGCGAAATCACGAATCGCGTTTATTTATTGATTGTTGACCTAAAAGGTAGGCATAATAGTCGTTAATAATAAGGGCAGTAATTAGGTGCGGGTATGTCTAAAATAGCGCTTGTCGATGACGACAGAAATATTCTTACTTCGGTTTCTATGACGCTTGAGTCCGAGGGCTTTGATGTGGAAACATATAACGACCGTCAGTCTGCGCTGGAGGCGTTTAATCGTCGCCTTCCGGATATGGCAGTGTTGGACATCAAAATGCCGCGTATGGATGGCATGGAACTTTTACAGCGGCTGCGTCAAAAAACGAATATGCTGGTTATATTTCTGACGTCTAAGGACGACGAAATTGATGAAATTTTGGGTCTTCGAATGGGGGCTGACGATTATGTGAAAAAACCATTTTCACAAAGATTGCTTGTAGAGCGTATTCGGACGCTTTTACGCAGAAAAGAAATTGTCGAAGGGACGATTACGCCCGCTGAAACTGAAGAAACTAAAATAATGGTGCGCGGTCATCTATCGATGGACCCATTACGGCATTCTGTTCGCTGGAAGGACAGAGACGTCACTTTGACCGTAACTGAATTCTTACTGCTGCAGGCACTCGCGCAGCGTCCTGGTTTTGTAAAAAGCCGGGATCAGTTGATGGACGTGGCATATGACGATCAGGTGTATGTTGACGATCGTACAATCGATAGCCACGTAAAGCGCTTACGCAAAAAGATGCGTATGGTGGACGATGAATTTTCCGCCATCGAAACGCTTTATGGTATCGGCTATCGTTACAACGAAGAATAACATGGCCAGTCTAGATGGGATGCAGATGGGCCAACAACGTGATCCAAATAGCCCCGATGTAGTGATCGGGGAAGACTGGGAAAAAGACGTTGAATTGTCCAATGAACTAAAGGATTCGCGCCTGCGTCGCGGGTTGTGGGCCTTTCGTAAATCGCCCCTTACCCGCAAAATTGTGACGTTTAATCTGATTGCACTGAATATTTTGATTATTGGTGTTTTGTTTTTGAATTCGTCACGTGAAAATTTGGTTCAGCAGCGCGCACGTGCAATGTTGAATGAAGCCGAGTTGGTCGGGAATGTTGTGTCTGTTCTGCATGCCGGTGGACAGGATTTAATTCAGTCACCAATGCTAAGTGCTGCGATGACGGACCTGCCCCTGCGCAAGGGCGAACAGGTCTACATCGTCGATCCAAATCGCGCTGTTGTGACCTCTATGGTCGGTCGTGCGGATATTGTTGCCGACGGACTGTCCAGTAATTCTCCTCCATTTACACCAATCACGAATACGCTTGCATTGGCTTGGAGTACGGTTATCGAATTAGCGGATGTAACGAACAGTTCAAAAGCTGGGGCAAGTGCGATAGATGTGATTACCGCCTCGATCGATGCCGTTTTATCGGGCCAGCCAAGGATCGAAGAGTTTTCGCCATCTGTGGGGCAAAATGAATTTTTAGCCATGGCGCCAATCAGAAGAGATGGTGCGATTATAGGTGTCGTCGCCTTGCGCAGTGCAACGGGCGAAATGAATGCATTAATCAAGCTGGAGCGAGAGCGCGTTTTGCAATTGCTGCTGATTGGAACAATCGTATCTATTGCTCTTAGTCTTGTATTGGCATCGACCATATCAAACCCTCTGAGTGATCTGGCGACAGCTGCCGAGTTGGGGCGTGATAAAAACTCAAACCGGGTATCTCCGGGACGTATTCGCATTCCCGACTTATCCGCACGCCCCGATGAAATTGGGCGCTTATCCTCCGCGCTGCGCGGAATGGTTGCTGCACTTTATGAGCGTATTGAAACGAATGAACAGTTTGCAGCGGATGTCGCATATGAAATCAAAAATCCACTTGCGTCGCTGCGATCTGCCGTGGGAACGCTACGATTTGCCAAGCGAGATGACCAGCGTGAAAAGTTACTGGATGTTATTGACCATGATGTGCGTCGTTTGGATCGTTTAGTTAGCGATATTTCCAATGCCTCACGTTTGGATAGCGAGCTGGTAAAAGAAACGCAGGAAGAATTCGATCTCTTGCGGTTAGTGGAAAATTTAACATCATACTTAGGTGCTGATGCGGAAACCAAAGGTGTGGATTTCATCACAGATTTACCTGATACGCCTGTTTTGATCCATGGATTAGAGGCGCGATTAGCGCAAGTTTTTGTTAATCTAATCACCAATGCGATCAGTTTTTGTGACGAAGGTGATGCAATTCGCGTTTGGATCCGCACACGCGAAAACCGTGTTTTGGTCGTTGTAGAAGATACTGGGCCAGGTATTCCAGAGGGTGCGCTGGGTAAGGTGTTTAATCGGTTCTATTCTGAACGCCCCGCGAATGATTTTGGTAATAACTCTGGATTAGGATTGGCGATTTCTAAGCAGATTGTCGAAGCACATGATGGGGCGATTTGGGCTGAAAATATTCGCCCAACACAAATGGATGCAACCTCTGCTCCATTGGGTGCCCGTTTTGTCGTAGGTTTACCGTTATGAGTATGAAAGACCGTGAAATTAGGCACTCTACCTGTGTATCGGTCGATGGTGTTGGGATCCTTATTGTGGGTCCGTCAGGATCAGGTAAATCCACACTGGCGATGAAATTGATCGCTTTGGGGGCGTTTTTGGTTGGGGATGATCGCTGTTTATTGATCGGAGACGAACGTGGTATCACAGTTGAGCGTCCGCCAAATCTGCCCATGGGGATCGAGGCGCGTGGTATTGGCATTCTGCGCGCACCTATGAAGGATAATGCGCGGTTAGGGTTAATTGTTGATCTTGGCCAAAAAGAAACAGAACGCCTGCCTGAACAGCGCACCGCCACGATTATGGGGCACGATATCCCCGTGTTTTACGATTACAAACTGGACGCATTTGCCCAAAGTTTGTATATCTTTGCCAGATACGGGATCGTCAAAGATCTATAGAGGTTCGCATGTCTGAAATGTCGCTAGATGCGCGTGTGCAGCTGGTAATTGTTACTGGGTTGTCAGGTGCTGGGCGCTCAACAACGATTAGATGCCTTGAAGATCTGGGATATGAGACCATTGATAATCTACCAATATCGCTGGTTTCTCGTGTTATTGCTCCGGGAATGCCGGGCGCTAAAATTGCCATTGGGTTGGACACGCGTACGCGCGATTTCACGACAAAAGCGGTTCTGGATATGTTGGCAGAGCTATCAGTACATGCCTGGTTATCGATTGAAGTGGTTTTTGTAACGGCGTCCAATGCGGTCTTGGTGCGTCGCTTTTCCGAAACGCGGCGGCGACATCCATTGGCTCCCGCTGAAACACCCCAAGATGGGATTGACCGCGAACGTGATTTATTGAATGAAATTCATGATGAGGCAACGATCGTTCTGGATACATCAGATATGTCACCTCATGATTTGCGGGCGCAGGTGGATCGGTTATTCAATCGCAGTGGCGACAGTAAACTGGCGATAACGATACATTCTTTTTCCTACAAACGCGGGGCGCCAGCAGGGATTGATATGGTATTTGATTGCCGTTTTTTGAATAATCCGTATTGGGATCCGTCCATGCGCGTGTTGGATGGCAGGTCACAAAGTGTGCAGAATTTTGTTGAAAATGATGGGCGCTTTGAAGGTTTTCTTGCAAAAGTTATGGATTTATCCGTCTTTCTCTTGCCAGCTTATGTGGATGAAGGCAAAACTCATTTTTCAATTGGGTTTGGCTGTACGGGTGGTCAACACCGTTCAGTTGCCCTAGCGGAAATTGTGGCTAAGGCACTTGCAAATCATGGATGGGTGGTGTCAGTACGACATAGAGAGTTAGAGCGCAGGGCAAAAACATAGCCTTGTAATAGATATTGAGGATAAAGCTTGATCGGGATCGTGATCGTTGCGCATGGGGGACTTGCCAAAGAATATTTGGCAGCAGTTGAACATGTGGTCGGACATCAAGTTGGTATGGCCTCGGTTGCGATTGAGGCTGATCACGACAGACGCGAAAAGCAGGATCAGATTTGCGCCCTTGCCGATGAAGTCGACACGGGAGATGGCGTTGTAATTGTGACCGATATTTACGGGGGCAGTCCATCAAACCTAGCTTTACCTGCGTGCCGGGGCGATGATCGGAAAATAATTTACGGTATGAACCTGCCTGTTCTCGTAAAACTTGCGAAATCCAGACATTTACCACTGGGGTCTGCAATTTCAGCCTCCATTGACGCCGGACGAAAATATCTAGATAGCATGGACGGTGAATAGGGGCAGATTACGCATGAGCACTTCTGGGGGAATTTACACCATCGTAAACGAAAAGGGTTTGCATGCGCGTGCGTCGGCAAAATTTGTTGATTTAGTTGAACAGTTTGATGCCAATGCCACTGTCACAAAAGATGGTATTGATGCCTGTGGCGACAGCATTATGGGGCTTTTGATGTTGGTTGCATCCAAAGGGACGCAGATTGAAATCCAAACCGAAGGGGCGCAGGCACAAGAATTGCTGGACGCTCTTGGTGAACTAATTGCCAATCGTTTCGGTGAAGACCAGTAATCATGGTGACACAGCAACCACAGGTTCCGGATAATGCGACTGGGGATGATCAACCCTATGATGGTCGAAAGCTTTCTTATGCGACAACATTCCCGAACCCATTGCAGCGAACAGCGATACAAACCATTGAGTTCCTTACTGGTAAGTGGCGACTACTGTCGCGTATTCGGGCATTTGAACGTCGGGGTATCCCCTCTGGTCATGCTTTTTTTGCACAAGCTTTGGACGTTATGGGAATTGATGTGCAAACCCCTGAGGAGCAGTTATCCCACATTCCAAAATCTGGACCTTTGATTATAACAGCCAATCATCCTCATGGATTGGTAGATGGAATGGTGCTGGCAGAGCTTATTGGGCGCGTGCGCACGGATTACAAGATTTTAACGCGTTCGCTACTGACGGATGTGGAACAAATCGCAGAGTTTATGATTCCGGTACCCTTTGATCACGAAGAAGATGCAATTGGGAAAAGTATTGAAATGCGTAAGCGTGCAATGGAACATTTGGGAAATGACGGGGTTATTGTGATCTTTCCATCTGGAAAAGTTGCATCATCCGATACGATGATGGGGCCCGTTATCGAACGAGAGTGGAACCCGTTCACTGCCAAAATGATTCAACGTTCCAATGCCACTGTCGTCCCCGTCTTTTTCCCAGGTGCAAATTCGCGTCTTTACCAGATCGCAAACCAAATTTCCGCGACCCTGCGACAGGGCTTGTTGATCCGCGAGGTTGTAATAGCGATGAATAAGCCACAGGCCCCAATTGTGCGCCCTGAGATTGCGCGTGAAGAAATCAAAGAATGGTCCGGTGATCCGCGCGGTTTTATGAAGTGGCTGCGCGAAAAAACGATTGGAGCCGCTTGAACCTAGCGTGTTGGGATTGGTGTTTCGCCACGATAATCATAAAAACCACGCTGCGTTTTGCGACCCAACCAACCAGCCTCAACATATTTTGTCAAAAGCGGGCAGGGGCGATATTTGGTATCTGCTAACCCGTCGTGCAGAACATTCATGATCGCAAGGCAGGTATCCAATCCAATGAAATCGGCCAATTCAAGTGGGCCCATAGGATGGTTGGCCCCTAATTTCATCGATTGGTCAATTGATTGCACAGATCCTACGCCTTCGTAGAGCGTATAAACCGCCTCGTTTATCATCGGCATTAGAATGCGATTTACGATGAATGCAGGGAAATCCTCAGCGCTTGCCGCGGTCTTTCCAAGGGAATTTACGACCTCTAGGCAGGAATTATATGTGTCCTGATCCGTAGCAATCCCGCGGATTAATTCAACCAGCTGCATCACTGGTACGGGGTTCATAAAATGAAATCCCATGAATTTTTCGGGCCGATCGGTGCGGCTGGCCAAGCGTGTGATCGAAATCGATGACGTATTTGAGGTTAAAATTGTTTCTGGTTTCAGATGTGGTAAAACGCTATCAAATATTTTTTGCTTAACGCTTTCATCTTCGGTCGCGGCTTCAATTATTAAATCTGATTTGCCCAACTCGGCTAAATCTAACGTTGTTTTAATCCGCCCCATCGCAGATCCGATATCATCTGACGTGATCTTTCCACTGCGCAGCTGTCGGTCCATATTTTTTCTGATGCGTTCGATCGCTAGATCCAACGCCTGTTGGCTGACATCATTGAGCAATACGGAATATCCTGATCGTGACAACACATGGGCAATTCCATTCCCCATTTGACCAGCACCGATCACACCAACAGTTTGCACCGTCATCAACATATCCTTAATTCTAAACTTTGCCGCACCATAGGCCTCCATTGATGCTGCTGACAAGGCAACAATTCAGATTTCTTGTTAGCGAATTCGAAACGGAATCATGCGATTCCTGATTTCGGGTGAAAATTAGGTGGTGAAACATGAGCTATGTAGCGATGGACGCACGTCCAGTCGATTTTATTCTATGCCAATATGAAAATTCGAAAAATTTGTTTAGAGGCCCCAAAAAATCTTGCAAGGGATTGTACGGTGTGTGTTTGGGGGGGGCTGATACATTTGGGGGGCAGGTTCCAGATCCCTTTAGCAGCATGAAAGAGCGTAATGTGGGCATTCCAATCCTCAATCTTGGGGCACAGCATTCTGGTGCAGGGTTTTACATAGAGGATGACGACATTCTTAAAATCATTGAGAATGCACACATCATTTTAATAGAAGCACCAAGTGTCGTAAATCAATCGAATCCGTATTATCGCGTTCATCCGCGACGCAATGATCGTTTCGTGACTGCCTTAGCTCCATTGTACGAGTTGTTCCCCGAAGCTGACTTTGTGGAATGTCACTTTACCAAGCATTTGATTACAAAACTCATCACGTTAGACGCGATACGCGCCGATATTGTTTTTCGCGCATTACAAAGTGAATGGATTCGCAATTTAACCATGATGCGCAGTCGCTGGAATGCGCAAAAAGTTATTCACTGGTATAACCCGAAGCAGACCAAAAAACCCGTGTTTGAGTTTCCCGTCGCTGATTCGATAGGGTTCGACCCTCAAATGTATCCTCAGGTGTTACAGGTGCAGGATTGCGTTGTTTCTATTCCACTGGACAGGACACGTAAGTATGTCACGCAGTCTGATCACCAACAGATTGGACGGTCGTTAATGGATGCACTTGCGTAATCCAATTTTTGGGCGTTTTGCACTTGAATTCCCGTGCATGGCATCGTATCCACACCAGCGATAGGGGTATAGCTCAGCTGGTAGAGCGGCGGTCTCCAAAACCGTAGGTCGCGGGTTCGAACCCTGCTGCCCCTGCCACGGCACATGTTAGTTTGCCGTCCACTCCCATTTAACCCTGATACCCATGGGAACGCGTGGTGTTCGATCAATGATGGATAATCTTGGTCCTTTTGTGACTACGTCTAAATCATAATTATCCATAACATGTGTTCCGCTTAATGCGTCGTATTGGATGCGATCTGGCACGTCTTCGGGGTCGAATTCGATAATATATTCCCGTCTTTGTGCAGGGTATGTTGCCTGTTCCAGGAACATTCCGCTGTTTTCCTGAAACTCATCTTTAAACGTGACTGCAAAGCTATAATTATAACAATCAAACTTTTTCAATGCAGTCCCTGGAATGACCCGGAATGTGACAGCCTGGTCATATATTTCAGGCCCTTGCAGCAAATTGCCAGGTGCGACCGCGTTTGTCAGGTTTCCGTTTGCAATATAAGAGAATTTGAAATCAGATAATTCATCTTGCATTATGGTTACATTCAGCTTGTTCGTTAGGCGAAGATCTTTTCGTCCTGGGAGCACTTGGCACACACATTGGAACAGGTTTTCGAAACGATCACTGCCTTGACCTCCGTGGCCGTAGTGGGTTTGATACAGATCCATCTGATGAAACCCTTCTCGCACACTGTTGGTGTTAAATTTTTTCAAAACGTTACGCGTGTGCAACTTGACCGTTTCGGGTGACACACTTAACGAAAGTGCGATTTCTTCTCGTGTGGCCCCCGAAAGCAAAAGAGGCAGAACCTCACTCTCTCGCCTTGTTAATTTAGGCGGAAACGCATGCTTTGGAAATTTCGAGAGCAAGTGCGAATCTGAGTCGCGTTTTCGAGGATTTGCATGAGCTGGGGTATCGTTTTCATTTTCTGTCACGTCACTGTTCCTATTCGTGCAATATCCATACTTAAATTATAAGATCTATGAATTGCGTAAGGTGTTTGGAAATTTATAACTTCAATCAAATCGATCGAAAAATTTGCGTGTCGAGAGTGGCTTGTATCTTTCACAGTATACGCCTGTATCAATTTTGATCTCTTATACTTCTGGTTGTGTTTGTTCTTAACTGATAGAGCTGGGTGATCAAGCTTGTGTGAATGTGAGGCTCAAAGTGATAAAAAAACTTGATGGGGTATCTGTGCGCAGAATATGTGCACTTGAAATCAACTGCTCAAAGCGATAGATGGGCACTGTAATTCACAGAGAGTATGCAGATGGCTACGACGAACCCTTTCCAGTTTATCCAGCAAGTTCGCTCGGAAGTTTCCAAAGTGACCTGGCCGACGCGCCGCGAAGTGTTGCTGACGACAGGCATGGTTTTTGTGATGAGCGCGCTTGCGGCAACTTTTTTTGGTATATTTGATTGGTTGTTTCGTTCAGGCCTTCAAATGCTTTGGAGCTTTTTCGCGTAAACCGCTTAGGGTGCTGTGTACCTGCCGTAACGCATGTTGGTGTTCATGCGATCACATTTCTTTTAGATCGTGAACAAACTAGATGATTGATCGGCCTTGAAAATTACTGGGCCGATGGTTATACGCTGCGGCTAACAATTAATTGGCGTGTGACGATTCGCGTTGCGCGCCGGTTTTTTTGGTGTTAGCGCGTCGAAAAGGTTGTCGTGATACACGAAAAAAATGTGGCGAAAGCTGTGGGAATAATAAGGATTTAAAAGCATATGGCAAAGCGGTGGTACTCGGTCAGTGTTCTTTCAAACTTTGAAAAGAAAATAGCCGAGCAGATTCGAACATCTGTCATCGAGGCTGGTCTAGAGGACGAGATCGAAGAAGTGTTGGTGCCCACTGAGGAAGTGATTGAGGTTCGTCGCGGGAAAAAAGTGACGACTGAGCGACGCTTTATGCCTGGGTATGTTTTGGTACGCATGGAAATGTCGGACCAAGGTTATCACCTAATCAATTCGATGAACCGCGTCACTGGGTTCTTGGGCCCACAAGGTCGCCCAATGCCGATGCGCGACGCAGAAGTGAATGCCATTTTGAACCGTGTTCAAGAAGGCGAAGACGCGCCGCGTACATTGCTGACATATGAAGTCGGCGAGAAAGTTAAAGTCAACGATGGACCATTCGAAGATTTCGATGGAATGGTCGAGTTTGTTGATGATGCAAATCAGCGTTTGAAAGTGACCGTTTCTATTTTCGGTCGTGAAACGCCGGTTGAATTGGAATTTACTCAGGTTACGAAGCAAGTCTGAGCAAATATGTGGGAGGTTGGATCGCCGCGGCGGTCAGGCCGGACCACACAACATAAATTGCCCCCGCGACGCGTCAACGGGGCGTTGGAAAAGGAAGAAAGATATGGCCAAGAAATTGGTTGGTACGCTTAAGCTGCAGATCCCTGCAGGTGGCGCAAACCCATCTCCGCCCGTAGGTCCAGCATTGGGTCAGCGCGGCATTAACATCATGGAATTCTGTAAAGCGTTCAACGCAAAGACAGCAGACATGGAGCAGGGCGCACCTTGCCCGACGATCATTGAGTACTATCAGGATAAATCCTTCTCAATGGATATCAAAACGCCACCTGCGTCTTACTATCTGAAAAAAGCAGCCGGTCTAAAACCAGTTGGCAAGCGTAACCGCCCACGTGGTGCGGAAACACCTGGTCGTGAAGTTGCAGGTTACGTAACTGCTGCACAGGTGCGTGAAATCGCAGAAGCAAAGATGAAAGATTTGTCTGCAAATGACGTAGAAGCGGCGATGCAAATCATCCTTGGCTCTGCGCGCTCAATCGGTATTGAGGTGAAGTAAGATGGCAAAACTGGGTAAACGTTCACGCGCAGCGCGCGAAGCCTTTCAAGGCAAAGATAACCTAACTGTCGAAGAAGCGGTTGCGTTGGTGAAATCAAACGCAAACGCAAAATTTGACGAAACAATCGAAATTGCGATGAACCTAGGCGTTGATACACGTCACGCGGACCAAATGGTACGCGGTGTGGTCGGCTTGCCGAATGGCACAGGGAAATCAGTTCGTGTTGCCGTATTTGCGCGTGATGCAAAAGCAGACGAAGCACGCGAAGCGGGTGCTGACGTTGTTGGCGCAGAAGATCTGATGCAAACAGTACAGGGCGGAACAATCGAATTCGATCGGTGCATCGCGACACCTGACATGATGCCAGTTGTTGGTCGTTTGGGTAAAATCCTTGGCCCACGCAACCTAATGCCAAACCCAAAAGTGGGTACAGTGACAATGGACGTTGCGGCAGCTGTACAAGCAGCCAAAGGTGGCGAAGTTCAGTTCAAAGCTGAAAAAGGCGGCGTTGTGCATGCGGGTGTTGGTAAAGCATCCTTTGATGAAGCAAAGCTTGTTGAAAATATCCGTGCATTCGTTGGTGCTGTTGCAAAAGCAAAACCAACTGGCGCAAAAGGTGCCTACATGAAGGGTATTACGCTTAGCTCGACAATGGGTCCAGGTATTACAGTTAGTGTAGATAACGCAGCTGCTGAGTAATTCGCAGTCGTAGGTTAGATTAAAGGGCGCGTTTATCGCGCCCTTTTTTGATGTCTAAGAGTATTCTGAATTTGATGATGTATCTTTTTCTTGATGACCCCTTGGCAAAAGTGAAAGAATCCCTTATGAGCAGTACGCAATGCCCCAGCGTAATTACGTCTGGGGTATTGTCTGTCCGAGACGGAGGGTAGAGATTTCTCTATAAATCCTTCCTGAGATGGGAATGAGTAGGAATTTCACCGCAAGGCATGGCCTTCGGGTGATTTTGGCCTCGGCCCCTTATCACGGACCCCGAACGCCAAGGTTTCCTTGGCAAAACTGAGCCGGGGAGTGATCCCCAAAATTGGAGTGAAACTGTGGATAGAGCACAAAAAGAGAAAGTGGTTGAGGAACTCGGCCAAATCTTTGAAAGCTCTGGCGTTGTGGTCGTAGCCCATTACGCAGGTTTGACAGTTGCTGATATGCAAGATCTTCGCGCGCGTGCAAGTGCGGCGGATTCATCTGTGCGTGTTGCCAAAAACAGGCTCGCCAAAATCGCCCTAGAGGGTAAGCCATGCGAAAGCATGACCCAATACCTAACAGGCATGACAGTGCTCACCTTTTCTGAGGACCCTGTGGCAGCAGCCAAAGTGGCCGAAGACTTCGCCAAGTCGAACTCAAAGTTCGAAATCTTGGGCGGCGCAATGGGTGAAAATGCATTGGATCGTGCTGGCGTTGAAGCGGTATCAAAAATGCCATCTCGCGAAGAGCTTATTGCTTCTATCGTGGGCTGCATTGGCGCACCTGCTTCGAATATCGCTGGCGCAATTGGCGCACCTGCAAGCAATATCGCAGGCATTCTCTCAACAATCGAAGAGAAAGCTGCATAAGCAATTTGATTACCTGCGTTGGATATACCCCATCGTTGGAACACAACCTTTAGTAACGGAAAGAGTCTAAAATGGCTGATCTGAAAAAACTAGCAGAAGAGATCGTAGGTCTAACACTGCTTGAAGCACAAGAACTAAAAACAATCTTGAAAGACGAGTACGGCATCGAGCCAGCAGCTGGCGGTGCAGTTATGGTTGCAGCAGCGGGTGACGCTGGCGGTGCAGCGGCAGAAGAGAAAACAGAATTCGACGTAGTTCTGAAATCTGCAGGCGGCAACAAAATCGCAGTCATCAAAGAGGTTCGCGGCATCACAGGCCTAGGTCTGAAAGAAGCGAAAGATTTGGTCGAGTCTGGTGGCAAGATCAAAGAAGGCATCGACAAAGCCGAAGCAGAAGACATCAAGGGCAAGCTGGAAGCAGCTGGCGCAGAAGTCGAAGTGGCATAAGCCAATTTGCCAGGGAAACCTGGACATATATAGCTTAGCTGGATGCGAGTTTTCGCATCCAGCTTCGTCTGTCTTAATAAGGGCCATCAATATAATGGCGTTTTTTAAGGCAGAGTTCAAAGATCGGGAGGCACTCTACGGGAAGTGTGCCGGGAATTGATCGAACTTATGCTGTCTCATTGGGGAACGCGACCGGTGCCCGACGGTTTCGTGTTTCTGCTGAGAAATGAAAGGTGACACCGACCATGGCGCAAAGCTATCTTGGCCAAAAACGTCTTCGTAAGTATTACGGTAAAATCCGCGAAGTTCTAGATATGCCGAACCTTATTGAGGTTCAAAAATCGTCTTATGATTTATTCTTGTATTCAGGCGATGAGCCTGCGCCGCTTGATGGTGAAGGTATCAAAGGCGTATTTCAATCGGTTTTTCCGATTAAGGATTTCAACGAAACCTCAATCCTAGAGTTCGTAGGATACGATCTGGAACATCCGAAATATGATGTTGAAGAATGTCAGCAACGCGACATGACTTACAGCGCACCTCTAAAGGTGACATTGCGTTTGATCGTGTTTGATGTTGACGAAGACACTGGCGCAAAATCGGTCAAAGATATCAAAGAACAAGACGTGTTCATGGGTGATATGCCATTGATGACGCCAAATGGTACATTCGTTGTAAACGGCACAGAGCGTGTGATTGTTTCCCAAATGCACCGTTCGCCTGGCGTTTTCTTTGATCATGACAAAGGAAAAACTCACAGCTCTGGTAAGTTGTTGTTTGCCTGCCGCATTATCCCATACCGCGGATCTTGGTTGGACTTTGAATTTGATGCAAAAGATATCGTTTATGCACGCATCGACCGTCGTCGTAAGTTGCCGGTCACCACGCTGCTTTACGCTCTTGGCATGGATCAAGAGGACATCATGTCGGCCTATTATGACACGGTGTCATTCCGTCATGAAAAAGGACGCGGATGGGTTACGAAATTCTTCCCAGAGCGTGTTCGCGGCACACGCCCCACATACGATCTTATCGACGCTGCAACTGGTGAAGTAATCGCAGAAGCGGGTAAAAAAGTAACGCCACGTGCTGTGAAAAAACTGATCGAGGAAGGGTCTGTTACAGAGCTGTTAATTCCGTTTGATCACATCGTCGGAAAATTCGTCGCACAAGACATCATCAACGAAGAAAACGGTGCAATCTACGTTGAAGCTGGCGATGAGTTGACAGTTGAGTACGACAAAGAGGGCCAACTAATCGGTGGCACGCTAAAGGATTTGCTGGACGCAGGGTTCACTGACATCCCAGTGTTGGACATCGACAATGTTAACGTCGGTGCATATATCCGCAACACATTGGCACAAGATAAAAACATGAACCGCGAAACCGCGCTTCTGGATATTTATCGTGTCATGCGCCCGGGTGAGCCGCCAACTGTTGATGCGGCCTCTGGTTTGTTTGATACGTTGTTCTTTGATCATGAACGCTATGACCTGTCTGCAGTAGGCCGTGTTAAAATGAACATGCGTTTGGCACTGGATGCCGAAGATACGCAGCGTACTCTTCGTCCTGAGGATATCGTTTCATGTATCAAGGCATTGGTAGAACTACGGGATGGTAAGGGTGAAGTTGACGATATCGACCACCTAGGCAACCGTCGTGTCCGTTCTGTTGGTGAATTGATGGAAAACCAATATCGTGTTGGTTTGTTGCGTATGGAACGCGCAATCAAAGAGCGTATGTCCAGCGTTGAAATCGACACTGTCATGCCACAAGATTTGATCAACGCAAAACCAGCTGCTGCGGCGGTTCGTGAATTCTTTGGCTCCTCACAGCTGTCTCAGTTTATGGACCAAACAAACCCATTGTCCGAAGTGACACACAAGCGCCGTTTGTCTGCGTTGGGCCCAGGTGGCCTGACACGCGAACGTGCGGGTTTTGAGGTACGCGACGTTCACGCGACACACTATGGTCGTATGTGTCCAATTGAAACGCCAGAAGGTCCGAACATTGGTTTGATTAACTCTTTGGCGACATTTGCACGTGTGAACAAATATGGATTTATTGAAACACCGTATCGCAAAGTTGTGGATAGCAAAGTTACAGACGAAGTGTCCTATATGTCTGCAACAGAAGAAATGCGTCACACAGTTGCGCAGGCCAATGCGACATTGGATGGCGACGGTCACTTTATTAATGAATTGGTGTCCACACGTCAGAACGGGGATTACACACTTGCGCCTCGTGAAAACGTTGACCTGATCGACGTTAGCCCGAAACAGTTAGTTTCTGTTGCTGCATCATTGATCCCATTCTTGGAAAACGATGACGCGAACCGCGCATTGATGGGATCTAACATGCAACGTCAGGCCGTTCCGCTATTGCGTGCTGAGGCACCACTGGTAGGTACGGGTATCGAAGGCGTTGTTGCGCGTGACTCTGGTGCGGCGATTATGGCCAAACGTGGCGGTATCGTTGACCAAATCGATGCGCAACGTATCGTTATTCGTGCAACCAGCGATCTTGAGTTGGGGGATGCAGGCGTTGATATCTATCGCATGCGCAAATTCCAACGTTCAAACCAAAACACATGTATCAACCAACGCCCACTGGTGAAAGTTGGCCAAACGGTTGGTAAGGGCGAAGTGATCGCGGATGGCCCATCAACAGACATGGGTGAATTGGCCCTAGGTAAAAACGTGGTTGTCGCGTTTATGCCCTGGAACGGTTACAACTATGAGGACTCGATCCTAATCTCTGAACGCATTGCGCAAGATGACGTATTCACATCCGTACACATCGAAGAATTCGAAGTGGCGGCACGTGATACGAAATTAGGCCCAGAGGAAATCACACGTGATATTCCAAACGTCGGTGAAGAGGCGCTTCGCAACTTGGACGAAGCGGGTATCGTGTATATCGGTGCGGACGTTCAGCCGGGCGACATTTTGGTGGGTAAAATCACACCAAAAGGCGAAAGCCCAATGACACCAGAGGAAAAACTTCTGCGTGCGATCTTTGGTGAAAAGGCGTCAGATGTACGTGATACGTCTTTGCGTGTGAAACCAGGTGATTACGGTACAGTGGTCGAGGTACGTGTCTTTAACCGTCATGGTGTTGAAAAAGACGAGCGTGCCCTGCAGATCGAGCGTGAAGAAGTTGAACGCCTTGCACGTGACCGTGATGACGAATTGGTTATTCTAGATCGCAACATCTATGCGCGTCTTGAAAATCTGATCATGGGTAAAACAGCGGTCAAAGGGACTGGAAGCCGTACGTCGCTCCGAGGTGGCCGACGGCCTCGCCGAGCGCGCCGTGCTGCCCCGTGTCGCCCGAGAGGTTGAAGGTGGCGTAGCCATAGTCATGCGCGAGCGCGCTCGTCGTCATAAGCTCCGCAAACGCCTTTGGCAGCACGGTGGGCGAGGGGCCATAAATGTGCCACGCGAGCGCGGCAACGTCGGCGGCGGTGCCGACCATATCGGACGCCGTCCAGC